>ENA-ORNP01003099-ORNP01003099.1-human-gut-metagenome-genome-assembly--contig:-NODE-3099-length-12395-cov-2.415721_pt1 | contig 12395 bp, 11 predicted proteins | sample MGYA00242119_ERZ509030 | MGnify/ENA primary metagenome ERZ509030 (study PRJEB26280, sample SAMEA2338708) | human gut metagenome | biome: human gut; feature: human-associated habitat; material: faeces...
AGCGCCACGGCGGAGCAGCGTCCGCTTTTTTTCATGTATTCAAGCTGCTCGAGAATGAAGCTCGTGTCGACGCGGGCCGTCAGCGCCTCGAGCTGCTGCACAATCTCCTCCGGCCCCATGCCTTCGGCGGCCATGCGCGCGGCCTCGAGCACGATGTGGCCCTGCCCGGCGGAGAGGTTGCGCGAATCGACCACGTAGACATTCGGCAGATCGGCCGCGGCCAGCTTCGCGTTTTGATGGCTGCATGAGAAGTCCGACGAGATGTTCACGTGGATGACGAAGTCATACCGGTCGGACAGCTCGGTGAACGTGCGGACATAGTCCGCCAGATTGACTGCCGCCGTCGTGGCCAGTCCGCCGCCCGCCGCCACATGGGCGTAGATGTCGTCCGGCTGGATGTCAATGCCGTCACGGTATGTTTTCTCTCCAAGCTGCACATAGAGCGGGAGAATGCCAATGTCATATCGCTCGATTAGATCCCTGCCGAGATCGCAGGTGCTGTCAGCGGTGATTTTATAACGCATCGATGATTCCTTTCTTCGCCTCCGCGCGCGATCTTCGCAGCGCGCGGAAAAAATCGGTGAGCAGCGCGGCACATTCGCCGCTGAGCACGCCGCTCGTGACCTCCGGCTGGAAGCAGCCGGGCATGTGCAGCAGATCGACCAGAGAACCGGCTGCGCCCGTTTTCGGGTCGGCTGCACCCCAGACAACGCGCGGAATATGCGCATTCAAAATGGCGCCGGCGCACATCGGGCACGGCTCCAGCGTGACATATAGCGCACACTGCCAAAGCCGCCAGCCGCCAAGGGTTTTGCACGCCTCGGCGATGGCCTCCAGCTCCGCATGGGCCAGCGCAGACTTCCCGCACTCGCGCCTGTTGCGGCCCCGCCCAACGATGCGCTCACCATGCGTTACCACGCACCCAACGGGTACTTCGCCATCCGCTGCCGCGCCAGCGCCAGCGCCTCGCGCATCCATTGCTCGTCGCTCATGTGCGGCCCCTTTCCTCTGTAATTTCTATATCATACCCGATCTTGATAGGTTCGTCAACCAAACAATCTGTGAATGGCACATCAAGGCAGGATGACTGGGAAAATGCCCGGCGGATGGAGGATGCCATCCGCCGGGCTCCTGTGGGAAATGGAGAGTTTATGCGAGCGGGGAGAAGGGGGTGAGGATTGGGGTATAGCTGGTCGCGCGGAGCAGGAAGCATTTGATCTTCGCGCCGGGATTCTTCACGCCGCAGGTGTATGTGTCCTTCTGCGGCTCAACATTCCAGCTATGCACAGCGAGCATCTTATCGTCCGTGCCATACTCTGCCGCAAGCAGCACAAACGTATTGGACATATTACCACTTCCGGTCGTGATGGTCAGCGTGTCGCCCTCGAGCGTGGCCGTGGGCTTTGCGCACAGGGTCAGCGCCTGATTGGTATAGAACACGAAGGTGTTCGCATCGTCCGGGATGAAATACGCGCTGTAATCCGTCTGCATGCCGCCCGCAAGGAGTACAGGGCACGAAGCATCGGTGCTGATGCCGATCTGCGCGTCCGTGGTCAGCCCTTCGGTGTCGATGGTGAGCAGCGGACTGCTGCTGTTGGCACAGATGTAGAGGTTGCTGGGCTTGCCATTCGCGGTGTTGTCTTTGACGATGGGTGCGCCCTTGGCGTTCACCCTGCCGCCCGCTTCGACGTAGATGCCGCCGCCGTTGCCGGAGGCCGTGTTGCCGGTGATTTCGCCGCCGAAGAGGTTCAGCGTGCCGCCCGCTTCGACGTAGATCGCGCCGCCGTTGCCGGAATAGGCGTGGTTGTTCCGGATCGTGCCGCCGTAGATATTGACTGTGCCGCCGGATTTGATGTAGATCGCGCCGCCCTTGCCGCCTGTGACGTAGTTGCCGGAGATCTCGCCGCTGTGAATGTTCAGAACACCCTTTTCATCAACGACGATCGCGCCGCCATTCTTTGCAATGCCGCCGGTGAGCGTGACGTCGTAGACCGAGAGCGTGCCGTTCTTCACATGCGCGACACCGCCGGAGCCGCTTGCGACCGCGCTGCCGATGACCTTGCCGGTTTTGCGGCAATCGGAAAGCACCAGCGTCGAACCGCCGACGAGATAGATCTGGTCGTGGCTGGAGCCGATGACGTGTACGGACTTGTTGTACAGGCAGAGGTCGAGCGTCTTCTTCTGACTGAGCGCCAGTTCAACATTGACGTTGGGCTGCGCACCGGAGAGATAACGGGTGGCTGTTCCGCCGGACGCAATGGATAAGCTGCCGCCATCCCACGGATTATAGGTTTTCTCATTGTCGTGCGTGTGTGAATTCCCGTTATACTTGTCGTAGACGTGGAAATACGCAGTACTATTCGTTATGCACCCTGTGTAATTCAGGCTGGGTTCCACAACGGCGTAGAAATAATAGCCCTCTTCAGGATATGTGAAAACAGAATCCGCGGTCAGAAGCTCATCCAGCTCGGGGTCTGGCTTCGTCGCGCCCGGGCGCAGATGATAGAACGAGTATTGGAAACCATCTTCGGACGTGAGTACCTTGCGATTCTGGCGGCCCTCAGAATCGAATAAGTTTCCTGTAAGATTTAGATAGTTCAGAACAGGTTTGCCGATGGAAGGGGTGTCGTTGGGCTTATGGTTGTATTCTACATAGAATGTCTTGTACACTTGTTCGCCGCCATACCATTCGCCATCATACGGCGTGATCGTTGCTGGAACTTCGATTTTGCCGTCCGTCAGGTCATAGTACCTTTTGCCTTCGTCGTTCAGCGTGACCGTGACGATGATCTTATTATCATCGATACAGTTCGGAGATTTGTATTCCGCCGTGGCGGTGTAGTAGTCCGGTGAGATACGGATCTCGCGCTTATCGGCAAGTTGGAATCCAATGGGCGGAAGCATACCGTTCGTATTTGTTGTGCCGTCATAGACTTTTGTATAACTGTCCGATGTGAGCTGATTCTTGAGGGAGATCGCGGTTTTTTCCGCGGGCGGATTCACGTTGACCTTGACGTTGACGCTTGTGGTAAAGCCGTAGGTGCTTTCCTTCGCTTCAAAAATCAGGTCATAGACGCCGTATTGGATGTTATTCAGCGTAAGCGCCGTGCCGCCTGCGGCGTTTTTGCTCTCGCCCTTGTAATACCAGCGGCTGGTGATCTCGGATTCGCCGACTTTCAAGCCGTACTCGTTGAGCGCGAAAGCGGCGCTGAGCGCAACGTCTTTGCCTACGGTTACATTGTCAATCGTATAGCTGCCATTGGTTGCCGTGAGTGCGCTGCCATCCCGATTGACCTTCACCGTGAACGGCGCATAGGAGATGATCACGCCGGAAACTTCGCTTTCATCGCATTTGTTGAGCCATTTCTCCGTACCCTTCGGGAAATAGAAATAGCAGCCGGTGTTCAGAAGCTGGTCAGCCGTGCCGCCTGTGCTTGTGATCGTCCCATAGCTTCCTGTGCCGGTACACAGCGCGACATTTTGGGGAGAACCGGACAGCGTAGTGATCGTGCGGCCGTTGTTCGTGACCTGAACCTTCGGCGTGGGGTTATCGGTCTGTGAAATGTTGATTTCACCAATGGTTCCGGTGTCTGTATTCAAGATCTGCATGGTCCGCACAGCAATTGTACTTGCTGCCTTGATCTGTTCGGTGCGGTTGTGGTTAAAGTAGGACACGCCCTGATATCGGCCGTTCACCGTTTCGGGCGTAGAAAATAGCCGTACGGTTCCATGGTTATTGATTTTCACAGAAAGGTTGCCTGTGTCCTGGCTCGGGAGTGATTCCAGCCGGATCTCGGGAACGGTGACGTCCTCCGCAACGGTGAGATCGACAACTTTATTGATGGTGATGGGAGTATTGCGCTCATAAGAGACGACATGAACCGATTCAGCAGGAGCCGTAGCATTGTTTATCGCGTTCGCAACGGTGTCGTAATAGGTTTTTTCCTTGTTCCAGGAGGAAATATATGCCTCGGCATGATAGGTGCAGCCCGCGTTCGTGCAGTTGCCGTTATCATCAAATTTGTGCCCCGTCTTGGGGATGACGTTGTCGGGAATCTCTTTTGCCTTAGTTGGATCGCTACTATCAAGGCACATACCGCAGGAAGAGCAGCGCCAGCACTCCCGATTATAGCCATCGTATTCACAAGATGCGGGGGTTGCTATATGATGCACTACGCTGAAAAGATAGTCGACAGGACTAAAGCGAAATCGATAATTCCCTATATCGACTATTGTGAGGCCGAACGGTTTATGACAATAATGCCCAACATCCGCAGCATTAACAACGACATCAAACGTTCCTGCGCTGATTTTTGTTTGCGTACACCTCGTGCAAACAGTCTCCTTGACGCTTACGGACAGGACGAGACCATCGCCGTACTTCCACTCGGCCAGCGGCTTCGCCTTGCCGTCCTCGGTGTATGCCTGAAAACTGTTTATGGTATAATCATCGTCATTCACAGGCGGATATGTTTTGCAGATATCGCAGTGGTAGTCAATCCCAAAGGTAATGCGTACATCTTCTCCGTTTACTTTTACGGTGAACGCCGACACTGTCGCCGTCAGCGCGGTCAGCAGCAGGCAGAGCAGAAGCAGCATCATAAGCAATCGTTTTTTCATAGCAGCGCATCCTTTCGACATGTGCCGTGCCCGTACCCCGCGGGGACAGCGGTTCAAAGGGGAATTGCGTATGGATCGCATCCATGCGCAAGGGAGTACTCCCTTGTTTGGTGGGCAGCACCGCGCAGTTGTGTCGGCGCGCTTCGCCGGATCTTTTCCGCCAATTCTGCGGTTTGAAAAATTTGAAATCCACAAAGGATGTCTGCATTTTTCAAACCTTGCCTTGACGAAAAATCTCTCGGCGGATCTGCTTGCCAAATTGCGCGTTGTTGCCCTTTTTTTAATTCTTGATGATCTCTGGAATTCCCTGTAAGGAAAATTCAAACCGCATTGCCAGCGCCTCGAACAGCGTGTGCATGACCTGTTCCGACACACGCCGGATCTCCAGCCCGGCGAGGAAGTCCAGCGTCCGCGTGATCTCGTCCTCCGGCACGCGGTAGGCCCGCAGGCTCATCGTGAGGAACAGCCGCAGCTTCTTCTCCAGCGTCAGCTCCCCGTCGCATGGCCGCGCCATATAGGCGCGCATGATGCCTGCCGAGCCGATCTCCATCTCGTAGAAGTCCCGCGCCGTCCGCTCCGGCTGGTATGGGCCGAAGATCTGGTGCAGCTCCTTCGCCGTTTTGCGGAAGATGTAGTCCGAGGCTTCCTTCTGCGTGTACGCCTCGATGTAGATCTCACGCAGATTTTCGTTCAGCTCCGTCAGCGTCATCTGGATCGCCGTCTCCACCGCGTAGACGTAAACCGGCGGCAGCTGCGCACCCGTCATGCTCCGCGCCATGGCAAACTGATTGGAGAACATAAACTCCGTCAGCTCCGTCAGCACGCCGTCCTTGGCGCGGAAAATGTTCTGGAACGTGCTGTAAGAAACCTCAGCCTTTTCAATGATCTCCGCCAGCGTCGTCCGCTTGTAGCCCTTTTCCAGAAAGAGCTTGACGCACACGGTCAGGATTCGTTTCTTCGCGGGTAAGCTCGCGCTCGTAATGCCGATGCAGACCACATCCTCTCTCGTTTGGTGTGTACACCAAAAGTATACCATAGCCGTCCCGGAAACGCAAGTGTGATTCTGCCGCTCCCCGGAGCTTTTTGAAAACCGCGGAGCCGCTGCCGAAAACCCTGTCGAAAGGCAGTGCGGAATTGCACAGAATTGTTATATACTGCGAGAAGGGGAGCGGAACCCAATATAATTTCCAGAAACCGTTTTGTTATAGACATCTCGGTTCCTCCGAAATAAGTTTGCAACCTAAACAAACATATCGAACCGCATGCAGCGATTCGCCCGATGTGCTGTTCCTGGCGTTTGAAAAGAAAATTGCAACGATGGACAACGTGGAGTATAGCAATTATCATGATCTCCTCGGAATTGCCGGAGATCGTCGGCTCGTGTGACCGGGTCGTCGTGATGGCACAGGGCAAGGTACAGGGAACCTTGGAAAAAGAAGAGATCCAATCTGAAAAGATTATGGCCCTAGCGGCAGATGGAGGAAGATAATCGTGATGAAAAAGAACAAGATATCCGCCCTCGCAAAGCAATACGGCGTGGTGCTGGTTTTCGTTTTGCTGATCTGCATTGGCGCGCTGCTGAGCGAGACGTGCCTTTCCGCGCAGAACCTGATCAATATTCTGAAGCAATACGCGCCGATCGTTGTGATCTCCTGCGGCACGACGCTTGTAATCATCAGCGGTCAGATCGACGGCTTTGTTATCACGCACGATAAACTCGCGCCGTTCATTGTCACATTGGCCATGCAGTTCATGGCGCGCTTCGGCGGACCTTTTCCGCCAATTCTTCGGTTTGAAAAACTTGAGATATTGCGCAGCCGTTGGCGACGAAGGAGCCTTACGGATGCGGCAATGCCCTTGCGGGTACACAAAGTATATCTGCGTTTCCCAAACCTTGACTTGACGAAAAATCTCTCGCCGAATCAGCTTGCCGAATCGTGCGGTGTAGCCTGAAATATGGAAAATTAGTTGAATCAGAAAGCAAAGGTGATCATATTGGAAAACAGAATCAAATTCACAAAATCCTATGAGCTGTACGAGCGTTCCTGCAAGTCCTATTGGCATGGCACGACGCAGTCGAAAACACCGGAAAACTACATCCCGGGCCAGTTCCCGCTGTTCATTGAAAAGTCGAAGGGCGCATATCTCTGGGACATCGACGGCAATCGATATACAGACTATATCATGGGCTACGGCGCCATTTCCCTCGGCTACTGCATCGACGAAGTGGACGAGGCAGCCATTGTCCAGATCCGAAACGGCTTTATGACCTCGCTGACAAGTCCTGTCCAGACGCAGCTGGCAGAGCTTCTGGTGGACGTGATCCCGTGCGCGGAGCGGGTACACCTGTGTAAAACCGGCTCGGATGCCACGGCGGCGGCCGTGCGCCTCGCCAGAATCCATACCGGCCGGGACAAGATCGTCCGCTGGGGCTACAACGGCTGGCACGACTGGTGCAGCGCCAAGACCGCCGGCATTCCGGAGGGCGTCAAGAATCTGGCGCACAAATATGGCGCACTGTTCATTCTGGACGAGATGCGTACCGGCTTCCGCATGTCGCTTGGCGGCGCGCAGGAATACTATGGCGTGACGCCCGATCTGGCGACCTTCAGCAAGGGCATGGCGAACGGCTATGCCGTCTCCGCGCTGGTTGGCCGCGCGGATGTGATGGACAGCCTGAAAGAGTCGAGATTTTCCTCCACGTTCTTCACGAACACGTCGGAAATGGCGGCGGCGATCAAGACGATCGAGTGCATCCGCGAGAAGAACGTCGTCCCGTATATCTGGAAGCTCGGCGGCAAGCTGACGGACGGCCTGCGTGAGATCATCAAGGTCACCGGCGTGGAAGCCGAGATGATCGGCGTGGACATCATGCCCTATATCATCTTCAACTATGACAATGCAAAGTGGATCTCTCCCACCGGCTTCTCCGGCGCGCCGGTGTTTGAGCCGGGCGGCAAAGTAGAAAAGGCATGGCGCACCTTCTATGCGGAAGCGGCGCAGGGCGGCGTGCTGCTCCATCCGAACCACCACTGGTACGTCGGAATGTCCCACACAGAGCAGGATATCGATGAGACGCTGAATGTCTGCGAGACGGCCCTGTGGAAGGTAAAAGAGGAGCTGTAAAGCCCGCAGCGCATAAACCGGAAAACAGCAAGACCGCCGGAAGGCGCCCGCTTGGGTGTGCCTTCCGGCGCTTTTGCAAAGAAAAAGTCCCCCGGCCCGGAAAAGGGTCGGGGGAAAGGGATTGTGGGATTGGCAGCCGGGCGGCTGCCGGGATATGAAGTGCGCTCGCATTGGATAAGCTGTGCCTGTATTGTAGCATGGAGACGCAGAAAAGTTTGCCGAAATCAGTACGGCGTTGAAAAATTTTCATTCGCGGGTAGGACACTTGCAAAAGGGACGTTGATTTGCTAGAATAAACTGATCATTGTTATTTCAGGAAACCGAGGAGTCCGCTATGAAATTTGATGCGGGAAACTATGATATTGCGGTGATCGGCGCGGGACATGCCGGGATCGAGGCGGGCCTTGCCTGTGCAAGGCTGGGGCTGCGCACAGCCGTGTTCACGATCAATCTCGACGCCGTGGGGAATATGCCATGCAATCCCGCAATCGGCGGGACGGGCAAGGGTCATCTCGTGCGGGAGCTGGACGCGCTCGGCGGCGAGATGGCAAAGGCCGCGGATAAAGCCTGCATCCAGTACCGCATGCTCAACCGCGGCAAGGGCCCCGCCGTCTGGTCGCTGCGCGCGCAGGCTGACCGGCGGCGCTATCAGAGCGTGATGAAGCACACGCTTGAAACGCAGGAAAATCTGCTGCTGCGGCAGGCGGAGATCGTCGACTTACGCGTCACCGACGGCCACGTGTCCGCCGTTGTGACCGAGACAGGCGGCGTTTACGCGGTCAGGGCTGTCATCCTCTGCTCGGGCACATTTTTGGATGGCCGCACCATCGTCGGCGAATGCGTGCGCGAGAGCGGCCCCGACGGAATGCACGCCTCGCTCACGCTGGCGGACGCGCTCAAAAAGCTCGGACTGCCGCTGCGCCGTTTCAAGACCGGCACGCCGCCGCGCGTGAACGCGCGCAGCGTCGATTTTTCTCAGATGGAAGTGCAGACGGGCGACAAAACGCCGCTGCCGTTCTCGTTTTCGACGGAACACCCACCCGAAAATCAGGCGGTCTGCTACCTGACTTACACCACGGAGGAGACGCACCGCGTCATCCGCGAGAATCTGGATCGCAGTCCCATCTACTCCGGCGTCATCGAGGGCGTCGGCCCGCGCTATTGCCCGAGTATCGAGACGAAGATCGTCCGCTTTCCCGATAAGCCCCGCCACCAGCTCTTCATCGAGCCGATGGGGCTTGATACCGAGGAGCTCTACATTCAGGGCTTTTCGTCGTCCATGCCCGAGGAGGTGCAGATCGAAATGCTGCACTCGGTCAAGGGCCTTGAGCACGCGGAGATCATGCGCCCGGCCTACGCCATCGAATATGACTGCATCGACCCGACCGCGCTCTACCCGACGCTTGAATACAAGCACATCGAGGGCCTGTACGGCGCGGGACAGTTCAACGGCTCATCCGGCTATGAAGAGGCCGCCGTGCAGGGCTTTTACTACAAGCCGCGCGTGACGCTCGACAACCTGCGCCGCCATGCCAAGGGCATGATCTGCACGAGCGCCTGTATCGCGGGCATCATCCCCAAATACATCGACCGCGGCGACATGGAAGGCGCCATCAAGTGGGCCGAGACCTTCCGTGATACCTTCGAGCCCGGTGACTTCTACATCGAGATCCAGGAACACGGCATCACCACCGACAACGGCCTGACTGACGAGCAGATGGACCGCACGCTCATCGATATCGCCAAGCAGGTGGGCGTCAACGTGGCCGAACGTGCCAAGGCGAAGGGCATTGAGAACGTGGTGTTCGACCGCGGCGGCTATGTGTACCATGGCCGTGTCAAGGCTCTGGCCGAAGGCGCCCGTGAGGGCGGCCTGCAGTTCTAAGGGAGGAGGAAACGACAATGGCTAGATTTGAGAGAGAACCCAGCGAGTTCGTGGAGAAGCTCGTTTCCCTGAACCGCGTATCCAAGACCGTCAAGGGCGGCCGCGTGATGAAGTTTGCCGCCCTGATGGTGGTGGGTGACGAGAAGGGCCGTGTAGGCTTCGGCACCGGCAAGGCCGCCGAAGTGCCCGAGGCCATCCGCAAGGGCATCGAGGATGCCAAGAAGAACATGATCACCATTTCTCTGTCCGGAAGCACCATTCCTCATGAGATTATCGGTGAGGCCGGCGCCGGCCGCGTGCTGATGAAGCCCGCTGCCCCCGGTACCGGCGTGATCGCCGGCGGCGCTGTGCGTGCCGTCGTCGAGGCTGCGGGTATCAAGGATATTCGTACCAAGTGCCTGCGCTCCAACAACCCCAACAACGTTGTTGGCGCTGCGATCGAAGGCCTGAAGTCCATGCGCAGCGCGGAGCAGGTCGCCAAGATCCGCGGCAAGAGCGTGGAAGAAATCGTGGGATAAGGAGGCAGTAAACATGGCTAATCTGAACGTCAAGCTCGTCAAGAGCCTCAATGGCAGACTGGAAAAGCACATCGCCACTGCCAACTCCCTCGGCCTGCGCAAGATCGGCGACGCCACCGTGCAGCCCGATAACGATCAGACCCGCGGCAAGATCGCCCAGATCGGGTACCTGCTGCAGGTCACCGAAGAAAAGTAAGGAGGAGCTGTCTAATGAAGTTACATGAACTGTCTCCTGCCGCCGGCTCCACCAAAGAGGCTTACCGCAAGGGTCGCGGTGCCGGTTCCGGCAACGGCAAGACCGGCGGCCGCGGTCACAAGGGTCAGAAGGCCCGCAGCGGCGGCGGTGTCCGCATCGGTTTTGAAGGCGGCCAGATGCCTCTGGCGCGCCGTACCCCGAAGCGCGGCTTCAACAACATTTTTGCAAAGCCCTATGAGACCATCAACCTCAGCGCGCTCAACGTGTTCGAGGACGGTGAGACCGTCAACGCCGAGGCTCTGCTTGCCAAGGGTATCCTGAACAAGTGCGAGTACGGCTACAAGGTCCTTGGCAACGGCAAGGTCACGAAGAAGGTCAACGTGGAGGCTTCTGCTTTCTCCGCTTCTGCCAAGGAGGCTATCGAGGCAGCGGGCGGAAAGGCAGAGGTGAAGTAAAATGATCCAAACCATTCGCAAAGCATGGGGCATCCCTGAGCTGCGGAAAAAGATCGTTTTTACTCTCCTGATCCTGCTGATTTTCCGTCTCGGCAACGCCATCATGGTGCCCTATATCAACCGGGACGCTCTGGCCCTGCAGATGCAGGTCTGGGGCACCGGCCTGCTGGGCCTTTACAACGTGATGAGCGGCGGCGCTTTTGCCACCGCCACCGTGTTTGCCTTGAGCATCCAGCCTTATATCAACAGTTCTATTATCATCCAGCTGCTGACTGTGGCCATCCCCGCTCTGGAGCGGCTGGCCAAAGAGGGCGGCGAAGAAGGCCGGAAGAAGATTGCTTCCATTACCCGGTATACCACCGTGGCGATCGCCATTCTCCAGGCCATTGGTTATTACTTCATGATGAAGAATTACAACCTCCTGGAGCAGGACGGCATCTGGGTGGCACTGGTCATCATCGTGACTCTGATCGCAGGTTCCTCCTTCGTGATGTGGATGGGCGAGCAGGTCACCGAGTTCGGTGTAGGCAACGGTATCTCCATCATTCTGTTCGCCGGTATTCTGGCCCGGATCCCCTCTATGGTTTCCGGCATGAAGGACGGCATCCAGAGATGGTCCGCCATCAACGCAGGCACTCTGACTGCGGAGACCCTGACCTCTGCCGGTTACACCGAGGCACAGGCGCAGGCTTACCTGAACGGCGCGCTGGCTCCTTGGAGCATAGCGCTGCTGGTCATCGGTATGCTGGCTCTGATCGCATTCATTGTCTTTATCAATGACGCTGAGCGTCGCATTCCCGTGCAGTACGCCAAGCGTCAGGTGGGCCGTAAGATGTATGGCGGCCAGAGCAGCACCCTGCCCATGAAGGTGAACATGTCCGGCGTTCTGCCCATCATCTTCGCCCAGAGCATTGCTTCTCTGCCCATCACCATCTGGACCTTCATCGGTATGCCCAAGGAAGGTACTGTGTCCTACAGCATCTACAATGCCATTGATACGAAGTCCGTCATCTACATGGTGGTGTACTTCATCATGATCATTGGCTTCAGCTATTTCTACTCCAGCATCCAGTTCAACCCCGTGGAGATCGCCAACAACCTGAAGAAGCAGGGCGGCTTTATTCCGGGCGTCCGTCCGGGTAGGGCTACCGCGGCCTACATCAAGAACGCGCTCAACAAGATCACGCTTCCCAGCGCTGTCTTTTTGGCGCTCATCGCCATCGTGCCTTCGATCATCTTCTCCTTCACGGGTAACCATCTGATCCAGGCATTTGGCGGCACGTCCATCCTCATCATGGTCGGCGTCGTGCTCGACACGGTCGATAAGCTTGAAGGCCAGATCAAGATGTATGATTACGATGGATTCTTTAAATAGGCTAGAGGAGGATTGCTCATGAACCTCGTATTGCTCGGAGCTCCGGGTGCCGGTAAGGGCACCGTCGCACAGGAGCTCGTCGCCGAGTTTGGCGTCGCTCACATTTCCACGGGCGACCTGCTGCGTGCTGCCGTCAAGGGTGGCACCGAGCTTGGTATTCAGGCTAAGAAGTACATGGACGCTGGCGAGCTCGTTCCCGACCAGCTCGTGATCGACCTTG
>ENA-ORNP01003113-ORNP01003113.1-human-gut-metagenome-genome-assembly--contig:-NODE-3113-length-12358-cov-5.193367_pt1 | contig 12358 bp, 10 predicted proteins | sample MGYA00242119_ERZ509030 | MGnify/ENA primary metagenome ERZ509030 (study PRJEB26280, sample SAMEA2338708) | human gut metagenome | biome: human gut; feature: human-associated habitat; material: faeces...
CGGAATTGGACTGGGTATATTTTAAGGTGATCAGTGCGATCTTCATATCGATCAGGGCACTCTCCGGGATCTCCTTGTTCACAGTCACGATATTGGACAGCAGATCACCGTTGATGTCCAGTTCGTTACGACCCTGCTCAAAGGTGATGCCGTATACCTGCTTGTGCTCGATGGGAGCGGGCCGGTAGGAAGGATCGATCTGGATGATATTGTAAGCACCCTTTTTCTTCTGCTTTAACAGCTCCAGTGCCTCGTCGGTATATCCGGGTGCGATGACACCGTCGGATACCTCTCTCTTGATCAGACGTGCGGTATCTGCGTCGCAGACATCGGACAATGCGATGAAATCACCGAAGGAGGACATTCTATCTGCGCCACGTGCTCTTGCATAAGCACATGCCAGGGGAGACAGCTCTCCCAGATCATCCACCCAGTAGATCTTCGCCAGGGTGTCATTTAAGGGCAGTCCTACCGCAGCACCGGCGGGAGATACATGCTTAAAAGAAGTGGCTGCGGGAAGTCCCGTAGCTTCCTTCAGCTCCTTGACCAGCTGCCAGCCATTGAAAGCATCCAGGAAGTTGATATATCCGGGACGTCCGTTCAAGACTTCTATGGGCAACTCCCCTTGCTGCATGAAAATGCGCGATGGCTTCTGGTTGGGGTTACAGCCGTACTTGAGTTCTAATTCTTTTGCCATTGTTTTAGTGTTTTTGTAGTTTACATGAATAACCGTTTATATTCCCTTTCGAAGTTGGGTGTGAAAATTCCTTTTCCCATATTTTCGAGGATTTCGGAAGGAGACCAGAAACGTCCACCGTCCAGTTCGGAAGGGTCAGGGATGATCGGACCGTCGTAAATGGTACGGTAGGTGTTGACTAACTCTTTTTCTATAGCCGATTCGAATACATAACGGGTGATGAATTGCGGGATAAAATCTGTTATCCCTAATTCTTCCCGTACTTCCCGGTGAAGGGCATCTTCGACCGTCTCTCCGTAGTCAATATGTCCCCCTACTGCTGTATCCCATTTACCGGGTTGGATATCTTTGTTTATCGAACGCTTTTGTAGGTAGAGGTCACCTGCTTTATTGAAAATATGTAGGTGCACTACCGGATGTAACATTTTCGATCCGTTATGGCACTCCTTACGGGTAGCTTTTCCTATTGTCTCTCCCTTTTCATTAACCAAAGGGAACCATTCTTCTTTCATTGATTTTAGATTAATTATTAAATCCCATTTTGTTTTAAAATACTTTGTAGTTCTTTATTAATTATGTTTTCACGTTCTGATTTATCGTAAAGAAAGTGTAAACCAATTTGTCGGTTTAATCCTTTCCGATTCCACTGATCACCTTCACTAATTCCTCATCTGACAATCCTTCACCATAGGTGGCGTAATCCATGCGGAAAGTACAACCATCTTTATATTCGGAACAGCCGTAAGCCGTTTTTCCACGCAGGATGCTACCTTTCTTACAGATCGGGCATACTGGCTTTACGGGAACGGTTGTTGATTCCGGTTGACCGGCAGTCTTTTCCTTCTTGGCACGCGGTTTGCGCGTTTTTTTCCCTTTCGGCTCCTTTTCGGCTTGGGGCTTCTCCGGAGCAGCCTGCTCGATTGTGATGGTGCGTCCGGTCTGGTCGGAGAGGACGTTGATCACTACTTGATGGACCATCAGCTTAAGCTCTTCCAAAAAAGTACGGGCTTCGTAGGTGCCCCGTTCGATTTGTCGTAGTTTCTTTTCCCAAAGACCGGTCAGTTCGGCGCTTTTCAGCAGCTCTTCCTGTATCGTGTCGATGAGTTCCACACCGGTAGCTGTAGGAAACAGGTTCTTGCGTTCCTTGCGGATATAATTGCGTTTGAATAAAGTCTCGATGATGGCGGCGCGGGTGGAAGGACGGCCTATACCGTTTTCCTTCAATGCGTCTCTCAATTCGTCATTGTCCACAAGTTTACCGGCTGTTTCCATGGCGCGGAGCAATGTCGCTTCGGTGTAGGGTTTGGGCGGCTGTGTCCATTTTTCGCCTAATGTCGGTTTGTGGGGGCCACTTTCTCCTTTTACGAAATCCGGCAGTACGCCTTCTTCATCTGACGGTTCGGCGTCCGAGTCTTTCTGCTCTGCTCCGAACACAACGCGCCATCCCGGTTTCAGTATCTGTTTGCCTGTTACCTTGAAATCTACTTTGTCGACTTTACCCAATACCGTAGTAGTCGAGATTTCGCAGTCTGGGTAAAAAGCTGCGATGAAACGGCGGACCACCAGGTCGTACACCTTCCGTTCGTTGTCCGTTAGGTTGCGTGCTGGTACACCGGTCGGGATGATGGCATGGTGATCCGTCACCTTCGAATTGTCGAATACACGTTTGTCTTTCCGTATTTTCGCCTTCAGCAGCGAGGCTGTCAGGTCGATATAGTCAACCAGGCCGTTAAGTGTGTTGGGAACTTTAGGATAGATATCGTCACTTAGGAAAGTGGTGTCGACACGCGGGTAGGTTGTCACTTTCTTTTCGTATAGCGACTGGATCAGCTTCAATGTATCGTCAGCCGTGAAAGCAAATTTCTTATTACATTCCACCTGCAACGAAGTCAGGTCGAAAAGGCGGGGAGCATATTCCTTCCCTTTCTTTTCTGATATGTCGGTGACGGTGAATTCTTTTTGCCGGACTATTTCCAGGAAAGCTTCCCCTTCCTCTTTCTTCGTGAATTTGCCTTTGGTAACCGAGAAAGTAGTGTTTCGGTAAACTGTTTTCAGTTCCCAATAAGGTTCCGGCTTAAAGTTGTCTATTTCGGCTTGTCGGTTTACGATGAGTGCAAGGGTAGGTGTCTGTACTCGTCCGATGGAAAGCACTTGCCGATTTTGTCCGTAGCGGAGCGTATAAAGGCGCGTTGCGTTCATTCCTAACAGCCAGTCACCGATGGCGCGGGAAAGACCGGCTTCGTATAACTTGGTGAAGTCGGACTGTTCTTTCAAATGTTGAAAACCTTCGCGGATCGCTTCTTCTGTCAACGAAGATATCCATAGGCGGTAGACCGGGCATTTACAGCCAGCCTTTTGCATCACCCAACGCTGGATCAGTTCTCCTTCCTGGCCGGCATCTCCGCAGTTGATAACCATTTCGGCATTCTGCATCAGTTCTTCGATTGTTTTGAATTGCTGTTCGTATGTCGGATTGCTGATCAGCTTGATCCCGAATCGAGGCGGGATCATTGGGAGGGAAGCTAGACTCCATCGTTTCCAGTTCTCTGAATAATCATTGGGCTCTTTGAGAGTGCACAGATGTCCGAAAGTCCAGGTTACCTGATACCCGTTTCCTTCAATATACCCGTTCATCTTTTTGGTTGCCCCGAGAACTTCTGCAATTTCGCGTGCTACACTGGGCTTTTCAGCTATACATACCTTCATCCGTAAAACACTCTTTTTTGAAATACAAGGACAAAAATACGCTTTTCAAGCGGTTTTTACATTTTTTAGTTGCAAAATAGTTGCAAAAAAGTTCAAAGACCTGTGTAGTTGATAGCAACCGTATTTCTTTTTTATTTGCTGACCTTTTCCGTAACAGGGACGCCAGTATCGGTTGTTATGCCTTGCAGTTCCACGTATTCCACATTTAGCGGATTGTTGGGGCTGGCCTTGACATACAAAGATTGTAGGATAGCCTGCCGGTTGTCTATCTTGACATGGCAGACGAAGTGATCTCCCTCCCTACAGATCGTCAGTTTCTTTTCCGGATAAGCCGTTAGGGTAATCGTGCAAGTATGTTCTGCTATTGAAACCACTTTGTAACCGTAGGCCATCTTTTTTTGTATGAAACTTAGTCCGTTAGTTTTTCCCGGTTCCATTTCTCGGTTCAGCCAGTAAACTTTTATGGGTTCTTTGGTGTCTAGTTTGCCATTGGTTTGGTTGGCATCATAACAGACGAGGTTGCGGTTCAAGCTACGTGCAATGTGGAAAAGACGGTCCGGTGTCGGATATGTGGAGTTTGGGTCGGTATCTCGGCTGTGTGCATAAGCGTGAATGGAAATGCTCCATAACAGGGAATATAGCAATGATAGTCTTGCCATAAAGTGGATGATGTTGTTCATGATCGTTTGTTTTATGGTATGAAGTCATTAAATAAGTTGTTCCACAAGTGTGAGCTGGACGACTCACAGCTGTGGAACGATTTGTTGTTACCAGATTGTATCTTGGAAAGCGGTGTATTGAACTGTATTATTCGATATTCTTCCTGATCTTGGTCAGGTATTCTTTCATTCTTTCCGAATCTTTGTTTTTGATAATTTCCTGCAAGATATCCAGTTCCTCTTGGATGCGTGCGATCTGATGAGGTGTGCGCGGGTTGAAAAGGATTTCCGTCAATAGATAGTCGTCTTCGGAAAGCAGGCCTCTGGCTATCTTCATGTGACGTTTGAAAGTTGTACCCGGAGCATCCTGGTGTTTCATCGTGGCAGCGAATACCATTGTGGATGCAAACGGAATACCGAGCGAATAAGCCACGACTTTGTCATGTTCTTCGAAAGTATATTCGCAGATATGTAGGCGCAGGCTGGAATAGATATCTTTGAAGAATATTTTTCCCAGATGATCCCCTTCGGAGATAATGATCGTATTTTCTTTCTCCAGTTGTCCCAAATTGGCGAATGTCGGACCAAACATCGGGTGGGTAGAAACATACGGGAAGCCACATGTTTCGTAAAATTCTTTCAGGTGTGTCTTGACCGATGCGATATCCGAGATGATACAGTATGGCTGCAGGTAAGGCATGACACTCTTGAATGCTTCGATCGTATAGCTTAGTGTCACGCAATTGATGACTAATTCGGGTTTGAATTCGGCAACTTCTTCCGGCTTCTGTAGGCGAAGGGCGTTGTATATGAAACGCATCCGTTTCGGATCGCTCTCAAGTACGGCTACTTCATGTTCAAAACTAAGTAAATCGGTGAAGAAAGATCCCATCTTCCCTGCACCCAATATCAATATTTTCATTATCAGTAATTGTTTAATGTATTAATGTGTCCATAATAATGTGCCAATGTACCAATTAAAGAGAATGTCCCATTGGCAAATTGGCATATTAGCTCATTGGCACATTATTATTATTGTTCATTCATGATGATCATCTGCTGGCGGACGGATTCTTCATGGATTTCTTTCAAGATTTCTTTTACAAAGTCCGTACTCAAATCCATCTGCTCACCCATATTGGAACGCTTTTCCAGAATTTCGCTGTAGCGCGGTGATTGCAGGATTGGCATATTGTGCTCTTTTTTGTACACGCCGATCTCGCGGGAGATACGCATACGTTTAGCCAGCAGTTCCAGTAGTTGTTCGTCGATACCGTCGATCTGGCGGCGGAGTTCAGCCAAGTTTTCCGTTGTCTGGTTGGAGTCGCGGATAACCAATAAATTCAGAACGTAATCCAATACATCCGGTGTGATCTGCTGTGAAGCGTCGCTCCAAGCGCAATCGGGGTTGCAATGCGATTCGATGATCAAACCATCGAAACTCAAGTCCATAGCCTGCTGGCAGAGAGGAGCGATCAGTTCGCGTTTGCCTCCGATATGGCTCGGATCACAGAAAATAGGCAGGTTCGGCATGCGGCGACGAAGTTCGATGGGGATATGCCAGAGCGGGAGGTTGCGGTACATCTTCTTATCATAAGAGCTGAAACCGCGATGGATGGCTCCCAGACGACGGATACCGGCACCATAGAGACGCTGGAAAGCTCCGATCCACAGTTCCAAATCCGGATTGACCGGGTTCTTGATCAAGACAGGAACATCTACTCCTTTCAGTGCATCGGCGATCTCCTGTACGGCGAACGGATTAACCGTTGTACGGGCTCCGATCCACAACACGTCGATCCCTGCTTTCAATGCTTCGAAAACATGGTCTTTCGTTGCCACTTCGGTAGCCACATACATACCTGTTTCCTTTTTTACCCGTTTCAACCATTGCAAGCCTTCTGCACCAATTCCTTCGAATCCACCCGGTTTGGTACGAGGTTTCCAGATTCCTGCGCGGAACAACTTGATGCCTTTGTCTGCGATTCCTCTGGCCGTTTCCATTACTTGCTCTTCTGTCTCAGCGCTACACGGACCGGCGATTACAATAGGACGTTGCGGGTCTATACCGGGTAACATGATTGATTCTAATTCCATTTCCATGACTGTATGATGATTTGTAATTTATGATTTATAGTTTATGATTTATGATTTGAGAATATGATTGGATGGTGATACATAAATCATAAACTATAAATCATAAATCTTTTTTATTCTCTTCAAAGCTTCTTCCAATGTCTCGTTTTTACAGCAGAGCGAGATACGGATGTAACGTTCGCCCAGGTTGCCAAAGATAAATCCCGGCGTTAGAAATACGTTGGCTTCGTACAGGACTCTGTCGGCTATTGCTTCGCTGCCTTCTGCTCCGGCTGGGATTTTCCCCCAAAGGAACATACCTACCTGCTTTTCGTCGTATTCGCATCCCAACGTGTGCATGATCTGTCCGGCGAGATCACGGCGACTGCGGTATACACGGTTCATATTGTCATACCATTCCTTCGGTGCGCTCAATGCTTCGACGGCCGCATATTGCATCGGCTTGAACTGTCCGGAATCGATATTGCTTTTTACTTTCAGGACCCACTGTACGAATTGGGCATTGGAAGCGAGCATTGCCATACGCCAGCCTGGCATATTGTGCGCTTTACTCATGGAGTTCATTTCTATACAGATGTCTTTGGCTCCCGGTACGGCCAGGATGCTTAGCGGATGTTCGTTCAGAATGAAACTATACGGGTTGTCGTTGCAAATGATGATTCCGTGCTTCTTTCCGAAAGCGACCAGTTTTTCGTACAGTTCCATGCTGGCATTAGCTCCTGTCGGCATATTGGGGTAGTTGGTCCACATCAGTTTGACGTTCGAGAGATCCATTTTTTCCAGTTCTTCGAAGTCCGGTTGCCAGCCTAATTCTTCTTTCAGTTTGTAAGGGATCAGATTGGCTTCAACCAGTTTGCTAACCGAACTATAGGTCGGATAGCCGGGGTTGGGAACCAGCACGCCATCGCCCGGATTCAAGAATGCCAGCGATATGTGCAGGATTCCCTCTTTGGAACCGATCAGCGGTTGGATCTCTGTTTTCGGATCAAGATCCACGTCATACCATTTCTTATACCAATCGGCGAATCCTTTACGCAGTTCAGGAATACCTACATACGGCTGATAACCATGTTCGTTCGGCTTACGAGCATGTTCACACAATGTCTCGATTGTCTGTTCCGAAGGGGGAAGATCGGGACTGCCAATGCCGAGGTTGATCACATTTTTACCAGCGGCGTTCATTTCGGCTACTTCTTTCAGTTTCCTGGAAAAGTAGTATTCCTGTACGCTACCTACGCGATTAGCGGGGGTAATGTTATACACTTTGTTTTCCTTCTGCATATTCACCTAATATTTTTAAGTCTTTTGTCAATGGTCTGATAGCATCCAATGCCTGTTTGTAACGCAGGTAGTCCGTAAATGTCAGATTGATATAGAACAGATATTCCCATTCGCGGCCGATGATTGGCAAGGATTGTATTTTAGAAAGATTCATGTCGTAGAAGGAAAGGACGGAGAGAACTTTGGAGAGGCTGCCGGCTGTGTGGGGGAGAGCGAAAACGACCGACGCTTTGTTTTTGTCTTCACCTTTGAGCATCTCGTCTGCCGTCCATCGGTCGGCTATTGCCAAAAAGCGGGTGAAGTTTCGTTTGTTTGTCTCGATCCCTTCGGCAAGGACTTCCATGTTGTAGATCTGGGCGGCCAGTTTCCCACAGATGGCGGCGTGTCCCTTCAGTTGGTTTTCCGAAATCCACCGGGCGCTCATGGCGGTATCTTCCTTCTCGACCACTTTTGCGTTAGGTAGCGTATCGAGGAAATCGGTACATTGCATTAGGGCGATCGGGTGAGAGTTGACTTCTTTGACATCGTGGATATTGGTCCCTGGAAGTGCAACCAACGAGTGGGATATGCGCAGTTTGTATTCGCCGATAACTTGCAAACCGCTTTCGCGGATCAACTCATGGTTCTGCAACAAGCTGCCTGCAATCGTATTTTCGATCGCCATCATTCCCAGAATGGAAGGATCTTTCTTGATGGTCGAAATAACATCTCTGAATGTGTTGCAACCGATAATTTCAATCTCTTCACCTTCGAAATAATTACGGGCGGCTATATCGTGATACGAACCGGCTATTCCCTGGATTGCTACTTTCTTTTTCATCTTCTCTTTATCTATTATTTTTCAATTCTCAATTTTCAATAACAAAAAAGTCCCACCGAAACCGGCAGGACTTCATATTTTGTTATTGATATATACATTCATTCATCAATGCTTTACATACAAACTCCTGCCTTCACTCTGCTAAAGTAAAAGTAATAAAAGTAATATGTAAAGCTAAATCGATTCATTTTGTCTCTTTGTTTTTAAATACGCAGCAAAAGTAACGCTTTTTTGGAAACTACAAGCATAAAGTGATATTTTTTTTCATCGCATCCGAAATATTTATTTCGTCAGGGGTGTTTTTTAGCCAGATAGACATGAATCGATCATGTGTTTAAATTGCCGGCTTTCCAAATTTTGCTGTCCTATGAAAGACAATTCCGTTTCAGACCACTCGCAACCCCGCTTGCAGCGTACGCATTTCTTTTGGAACAGATTTTCGGATGCTTTCGATCAGAATACCGGCGACCGAATGCCGGATAAAATCTTTGCGGGTTACCCAGACGATTTCACGTGCCGGTTTGGGGATGGCAAACGGGCGTACCAGTTCTTTTTGCTGTTCGCTTAACTGATAGGTAGCCAGTTCCGGAATAAAAGTGACGCCGTTGCCGCTTTCAACCATACGCATAAAAGTCTCCAGACTTCCCAGACGGTAGGCTGCCTGACGGAGTTTGACCTTTTCCATTTGGCAAAAACGCATCAGCTGATCGCGGAAACAATGTCCTTCATCCAGCAACCAAAGACGTTCGTCGCTGATATCGGCGGAGCGGACCATCTCTTTCTTGAACACGCTTTCGTTACGGGCTACGTAAGCATAAAACTGTTCGTAGTATAGGATGTCTCCCTGTAGCTGCACCTCCGTTGGTTGGTTCGCGATGATGGCAGCATCTATTTCGCCGTTAAGGAGGGCTTTCGTTGTAGGAGCCGTTTGCATTTCCAGAATGCGGATATCCAGATCAGGATGCTTTTCCGATACTTGCTGGAAAAAGCGGGGAAGCAGATAAGGAGCAATCGTCGGTAACACGGCGAGGCGGAACGTTCCTTTCAAAGATTGCTCTTCTTCGTTTACGATATCTTTAATCAGAGAAGTTTGGTAGAGGACTACACGTGCCTGATCGATCACCTTACGGCCGGCAGGAGTAGGGCAGACCGGCTGGATATTGCGGTCGAAAAGTTTCACGCCCAGTTCATCTTCCAGTTTCTGGATCATCATGCTTAATGTCGGTTGAGTTACGCGGCAATGTTCTGCAGCTTTGGCAAAATGGCGGTATGTGTCTACAGCCAGGATGTATTCGAGTTGTTGTATATTCATAATATTCTTTGTTTGTTGTTACGGACTCTGTATTGATAATTTTTACGAAGATAGGAAAAAATCATGAAATGCAATGCGAAACATATATGATTCGATTTCAAAACATATATGATTCGATTTCAAAACATATATGTTTCGTGTTCAAAGCATATATGTTTTGAAAGCAAGAGCAGGCAGGTATGGAATATTTGTGTAAAAGTATCATTCCGACGAATGCTGTGTCTTCGGTATCGGACTGGTAATCCGTTCTGCCGGAAGTGTGATAGAGTATATCTATTTGTGTATAAAAATTATCTGTTTGACAGGTACTTATATCTGATGTATCTTTGCAGTACAAGAAAAACGAAAAGTATAACAATTAAAAAGTAAAGTATTATGAAGACATTAGATTATATCCATTTGGATGCAGTTGCTGCAGGTAAAGTAGTTGAAGCATTACAACAGTTATTAGCCGATTATCAGGTATTCTATACAAACCTTCGCGGTTTCCATTGGAACATTAAGGGACACGGTTTCTTTGTTCTCCACAGCAAGTTCGAAGATATGTATAACGATGCCGCTGAAAAGGTAGATGAACTGGCTGAGCGTATCCTGATGTTAGGTGGTGTTCCGGTTAACAAATTCAGTGAATATCTGAAAGTTGCCAAAGTAAAGGAGGTGTCGGGCGTATCTTGTGCAGACGAAGCGTTGGAAAACGTTCTGGACACTTACGGCCAGTTTATTGCCGAAGAACGTAAATTACTTTCTTTGGCTTCCGAATCCGGAGACGAGGCGACAGTAGCATTGATGAGCGATTACCTGAAGGAACAGGAAAAATTGGTTTGGATGTTAGTGGCTTACTCTTCTTGCGACTGTAAGAAATAATAAGAGTGTAAGTAATTAATAATTTATTCGTTGCGTTTGGAAAGAAGGTGTGTCAAAATTCTCACCTTCTTTTTTTATGCCCAAAGCCCCGACTTTCACAAGCTGGGGCTTTGTTATAACCTGAAGATTTTGTATCTTTAGGCATAAGAATTTATACTATGGCAAAGATACATTTTCGTCCTTACAATCCCAACCAAACAGTGCTTTTTCCTCAAAGAATAGATGAGGATATTGCAGATAACGATCCGGTGCGCATGGTTGACGCCCTGGTTGAGGGCCTGAATCTTGAAAGTTTCAGGAAGCTATATAAGGAATGCGGCCGCAGCCCTTACCATCCCAAGATGATGCTCAAGGTCATTCTGTATGCCTACATGAACAACATCTACTCCTGCCGGAAAATAGAGAAGCTCCTTCATCGTGACATTCATTATATCTGGCTGGCCGGGTATGAGAAGCCGGATTTCATTACCATCAACCGTTTCCGCAACCGGGTGAAGAAGGAAATCAACGAGGTGTTTACCCAAACCGTACTTCTGCTCTCTTCCAAAGGCTTCATCAGTCTGAATGTGGAATACATTGACGGAACAAAGATTGAGTCCAAGTCCAACAAGTACACTTTCGTCTGGAGAAAAACGGTTGAGCGGAACCGTGAACGCCTAATGAAGAAGATACACGTCCTGTTAGGGCAGATAGACGATGTCATCGCCCAGGAGAAATCATCGGAAAGTAATGAGGAAGTTGAATTCACTCCGGCTATGCTGACCGAAATGGCGGGAGAGTTGCGTCATGCACTTGAACAGGTTCCGGAGCCTTCCACCAAAGAGGCAAAGACTGAGCTGAAAAAGAAACGCAAACAACTGAAGGAGTTGGAAGAACACAGAGATAAACTGCAGGAATACGACAACCATCTGGACACTCTGCAGGACCGGAACTCCTATTCCAAAACAGACAAGGACGCTACTTTTATGAGAATGAAGGAAGATGCCATGCGCAATGGTCAGACGAAGCCCGGTTACAATCTTCAGATCGGTACCGAGAACCAGTTCATTACTGATTTTGCACTCTTCCCGAACCCTACGGATACACTGACCATGATACCTTTCCTAAAATCCTTTTCAGACAGATATGACAGGGCAGCGCATACGGTGGTTGCCGATTCAGGCTATGGTTCTGAGGAAAACTACCGCTTCATGTCAGAAAACGGCATGGAAGCCTACGTCAAATACAACTACTTCCATATGGAACAGCGGCCGAGATTCAAACCGGATCCGTTCAAGGCAGAAAACTTCTACTACAATGAAGAACATGACTATTGTATCTGCCCCATGGGACAAAGGATGCAGAGGATAGGAACCAGACATCAGAAAACGGCATCCGGATATGTAAGCGAAAATGCCAGGTACAGAGCTATCAGATGTGAAGGCTGTCCGCTAAGATGCCGATGTTTTAAAGCAAAAGGAAACAGGACGATAGAACTGAATCACAGGCTCAGAAGATACAAGCAGAAAGCCAAAGAGTTGCTCTGTTCCGAGGAAGGGCTGAAACATAGAGAACAAAGATGTATAGAACCGGAAGCTGTGTTCGGACAAATAAAATACAATATGAACTACAAACGTTTCCGTCATTTTGGAAAGGATAAGGTTTTCATGGACTTTTGCTTCTTTGCCATTGCCTTCAATATAAAAAAGATGTGTGCGAAAATGAAAAAAGAAGGTATAAACTGGCTGATTAAACTGTTTCATGAGCTTACAGCTGCTCTATTTAGATGCTGGGAACACATAAACCGAAGTAATAGTCAAAATATCGCTGCTTAAAGAAGGCTGACTGATTTTTATAGCTAACGAAAAAAAAGAAGGTGCATCGTGCATTACGACACACCCCCTTCTTTTTTCTAAACGCACAGGAGATGCTGACACAACAGT
>ENA-ORNP01003117-ORNP01003117.1-human-gut-metagenome-genome-assembly--contig:-NODE-3117-length-12332-cov-12.350004_pt1 | contig 12332 bp, 10 predicted proteins | sample MGYA00242119_ERZ509030 | MGnify/ENA primary metagenome ERZ509030 (study PRJEB26280, sample SAMEA2338708) | human gut metagenome | biome: human gut; feature: human-associated habitat; material: faeces...
TTCCGGAGTGAAAGGGAAGGGCGTCGTGTCTTCGGGCACACGCTCCCACAGTCCCGCCCTCATCAGTTGGAACAACACCTTATATTCCTTGCACAAACTGTCCATATCTTCGGTTACAGGTCGGAGGCTCACGCTTCGAGCAGGCCATAGTCGCTCCACTCTTCGAGCTGCCGTTCGACGTCGTTTGCGGCGGTCTCAGGGTTCACGTCGTAGATGCCGCACAAGAGTTCGACCAGCTCCGCGCGGGTGCAATCGTCGTGTTCCAGTTTCTGCCACAAGAGGGCGGCAGCCTCGTTCAAGCTATACACACTGGCCATGTTCACGTTGTCCGAATTAGAGTCGACAACCATGTATCTGTCGCGCAAGCGGCGCAAGGACAAGCCTTCTCTGATCTTCAATGTTTTCTTTTCATTATCTGGCCAGCCATTTGTTTCCATTGCCGGTGAAAGCTGGCCAACGCCATCGGCAATGGGGTGGAACTGCACGCCGGCCGTCGCCGCCTCCGATTCCATAAGGGAGGCATACATGGCATGGTACTCATGCATCATGCGCTCCTTCGTGAACATGGCGGCATAGCGCTGCGCGGCGCGCTCACAGTATTGTCTGTACAGGGTGTCGGACGCCGTAATCTCGACGATGGCTTTGGCCAAGGCCGCAGGGTTTTCAGGCTCGACATTGAGCCCGGAGACACCGTGGGCGTTCACCCACGGCACGCCCGAACCGGGAATGTTCGTGGCCACGACGGGCTTCGCGCACGACATGGCTTCGATCTGGACCATGCCGAACGCCTCTGTCTTCCAGATGGAGCTGAGACAGAACACGTCGCAGGCACCGTAATAGTCGTCGACCATCTCGGCGGGGACGTAGCCCAGAAGGATGGCCTTGTGGCTGATGCCGGCCGCCTCGATCTGCGCGGTCAGCTGTCCGGAAAGCGGCCCGGTCCCGCCGATGAGCACGACATAGTCGTCCGGAAGCAAGGCGGCAGCCTCGATGAGGTAGTTGAACCCTTTGTAAGCTATCAGCCGTCCGAGGGCAAAGACGATTTTCCGCCCCGCATAGCGCTCACGGATGGCCCGCACGCCGTCAGGACGCGGACGGACGGGCGACACGCCCAAAGGGATGGCCCGCAGCTTCGCCTTTTCTTTCCGCAAGAACGGAGACTGGGCCAGATAGACGGGCGACGTGCCGACAATGACGTCGGCCCGGCGAATCAGCCAAGACTGCAAGGGCAGATAGAACTTCAGCGAGATGCGCTGGCGCAGGATGTCGCTGTGCCAATGGACCACGACCTTCCCCTTATAGCCCGAAAGGTAGAGCGCAAGCGTAGCCATCGGGTTGGGGCAATGCACGTGAATGATGTCATATTGGTCGCAGATCCGGCGCAGCATGGGAATCATCGACGGGGCGATGGACACGGAGTTGGCGTGGCAGACGGCTGCCGTGGCGTAAATCCGGGCATAGTCGTTCAGTTCGACGACGCCGGGCTCGGCTGTGGACACGCACAACAGGTCGCACTGGATGCCGCGGCCTGAGAACTCCTCGACAATGTCCAAAACAGCTTTTTCCATACCCCCTTTCAACGGATAGTACTTTCCGAGATGCAAAATCTTCATAACAACGACGTGAGGTTTTTGTGTCAATTATCCAGCAATGTTTCAAACAGTTCTTTCCAAGAAGACGCGGTGAGCCCGTCAACCGTCCGGGACGGTTGGGGCGTGAAGGCGCTGAGGTCGCCTTCGAGCACACGCCGCATCAGTTTTTTCAGCTCTTCGGGCCGGGCCGGATTGAAGAAGGCCACGGCGGGAAAACCGGCAGCCGTTCCATGCGCATAAGGCAAATCGGCCAGGAGCATGGGTTTCCCGGTGACACCGAACTCTGAAATCGGCAGTCCCCACGTCTCAACCTTCGACGGGAACACGAGGCACCGGGCTGCCTCATAGTAGCCATACAGGCGCTCGCGGCTCATGTAGCCGGCGAAGTCGACCGAGCCCACCCCGCCCCAGCGGCTATGAAGCCAGCGGGTGTAACGGTTTTCCTGTCCGGAGAGGGTGAGCACCACCTTGAACCGGCCGGGGCCGACCTCCCGCTCCAACAGCCTCGCAGCCTCGCAGAGGGTCTCGACGTTCTTGTGGCAGTCGGGCGCAGAGGGATAAATGAAAGTGAAACAAGGCACGGCGACAGGTTCGGGCGCTATCTTGATGGACGAACGCTGGGGGGGCGCTACGATGAACTTCTCCCTATCGACCCGGAGCAACCGGCTCAACCCCTCGCGCATCCATGGCTGCTGGACGATGAGATAGCGGTTCCGGCGCACGTTGATCTGGTAGGCAAAGCGTGTCAGGAGCGAGAAAAGGGCGATTTTGTAGTTGAAATAGAAGTCGCGTAGCTTACGCCGGTAGAAGGGGAACGACGTCTGGCAATAAACGGCCTGGCGGCGTGCATGGACGCGCGGCGTCGTGTCGTGCAGCGAGAGCCAGAGGTCGGCCTCGGGCAGGTGTTCGGAGATGCGGTGCATCGTGACATATTCGCACCAGAGCCGTCGCGCCCAGCTCTTGATGATGGAAGGCATCTCGACGTATTCAATGCCAGGGAAATCGGCCAGCCTTCGCGCATGGACAAGGGCCACCACACGTGCCTCGCCCTTCACGGCCATCGTCGAGAGGTGCTGCAGGCAGTCGCGCAGGATGGTCAGTGTGCCGCCCTGCCTCAGCCCGACCGCAGACACCACAATCAGCGGAGCTTTATCATTCATGTTTCTATCTGTTTAGTTTAAGTGATGGGAGCGGGCTTCCGCCGGAAAGGCTCAGCCCCTCTTCAAGTTGTCGAACAGGGCTATCCACTGCTTCATCACCGCGTCGATAGAAAAGCGCGCGGCGTTCTCGAAAGCACGGCCTCCCATGGTGTGGCGCAGGGCGTCGTCCTGCATAAGCCGGACCAGGCGGCCGGCCATGGTGTCGACGTCGCCGGGAGGCACGAGGTAACCGTCGACTCCGTCGTTGACAATCTCCGAAGGGCCACACTTGCAGGCAAAGCTCACGACGGGCAGCCCCGCCGTTTGAGCTTCGAGCAACACCATGCCGAAGCCTTCATAACGCGAGGACATGGCCAGGATGGAGGCATCCCGATAGACGGGCACCACATCTTTCGTGGCCGGGACGAAGGTCACACGGTCCGCTATCCCCAGACTTTCCGCCTGGGCCGAAAGCGCACTGCGCAGCTCGCCGTCGCCCACTATCGCCAGCTGCCAGCCGCCGGCCCGCCGACAGGCCCGCGCCCATGCCTGCAAGAGGAGATCGAAGCCTTTCTGATAGGTAAGACGGCCGACAGCGACCACAGTCTTGCGGTCCAAACGGGCCGGCTCGGCGCACGTGAAGGTCTGTGCGTTAGGAATGACGGCGATGTGGGGCAGGCTTCCCCAATAGCGGCTGTCCTCGTGCGTCAGGACGACAAAGCGGTCGAAACGCGCCACGACGGCGGCCTCATTGCGGTTGCGCCACACGTCGGCCAGGCGCCACAAGCCTTTGCGGTCGTATTGCAGCCGCTTGAACCGCGAGAAATGGATTTCAAGCACTTTGCGGCTCCCATCCTTGATGGACGGCAAGAAGGAGGCGTCGTTGCAGAACATGGAGACCGTCACGTCGGGCCGGACCTCACGCAGCACGCGGCTCAGGCGCCGGCGGTGGCGCAGCTGCTTGAAAGGGAAATGTACAAGTTTGTTGAGAAACGATTTCCCGTTGTTCGTCTCATAGTTCACGCCGAGGTCCACACAGCGTATCCTCCCGTCCAAGGGGAAGAACGGCGGCAATCCGCGCTGGTCGGTGGTCACGACGGTGATGTCGTAGCCCCGTGCGGCGAGGTAGTTGGCCTTGTTGGCCAGCACGCGCTCCATGCCTCCCGAGTTGTGGGTGGCCGAGATGCAATAGACAAGTTTCATCGGTTCAAGGCAGTTTGCCGCGAGTCTGTCCCGGCATCATCCGGCTTTGCCGTGTCGGCAAGCAGGAAGAGGGCGAAAATCACGAAAAGGTCGGTGGCCACCTTGGCCCAGAGCACCATGTTCATTATCATGAGAAGAACGAACAACACCTTATCGCTGCCATATTTCCGGCAGCACTCCCGGGTGCAGCACACTATGAAATAAATGAACGCCAGCAGGCCCACGAGGCCGAAATAGAAGATGAAGCGCAGGTAGCCCACGTCGGTGCCCATGTAATATGCCCACTTGTGCACGCCAATGTAGTACGGGTCGTAGGCATACGGGTTGAGAAAATATCCGTCGCCGATGATCCACGTTTTCAAGTGCTCGGGGATGTGCGTCCACATGTCCATGAGCTCGGTGGTGGAGTGTGTCTCGAACTCTCCGCCCCCGGCCAGATTGAAGAAAGCCTCGAAAGCGAACATGAAAAGTTCGCTCATCTCAGGCGAAGTGGCGTAGAGGTATATTCCGAAAGGCGCGGCCACAAGGACGATGCCGGCGAACGAGAGGAAAATCCTCCCGTGGTAGGACTGGAACCCGTCTTTCAACGTAAAGAGCAGGTAGGCCAGGGCGATGACGGCGCCGGCCAACGTGGTGCGCGCCACCATGCTGCCCACCACCATGAGGAAGACGAAGAGCAGCACGTGGAAGAGCGTGACAGCGACGTGCCCGCCGCGCTTGGCATAACGCACCATGACGTAGGCCAGCATGATCAGCGCACAGGCGAAGCGGCTGCCGCCCGTGTCGAGCGACGCGCCGATGCCGTACATGCGGTCCACCTCGTTCAAAACCTCCGTCTGCTGGTCGACACAGGCATCGACCACGCTCTTGAAAGCGGGGACAAACTCGTTGAGCAGGGCGAAACCGCACTGCGCCACACAGACACCGATGACATAGAGGCAGACGAGGCCGGCGGTGATGCGGCCATGCACCTTCTTCATGCACTGCATGACGAAGTAGGCCGCCCCGGCCCACACCCACATCAGGATGAGATACTGCGCATAGGTGTAATCATACGTCCCGTTCAGGAACACGGAAAAGACGCCCGCCAAGGAGACCGCCAGCGCCGCCAGCGAGACATAGACCATCGAGCGGGCTGTCTGGGGCGCCCGGCTGGTAATCCGGTTCAGCATGAATAGCAACAGCCCAAGGACGGCCATATAGATCTTCGTGTTGCCGACAGGAAGAAAGGTGAAAGTGAGCGGGAACAGGTAGAGCGAGCAAAGCGTCCCGACCAGAATGACGGATAGCACGTGTTTCATTTGAACAGTATTCCGTAGACAAATTTGAACACCAGCCGATAGTAAGCCCGTACGGCCCAGAATTGCCCTTTTGCCGCCATCCACTGAACCAGGCGCATGCGGAGGCTCTGCATCCTGTTCTGCATGATATAGCGGTTGGCCTCGGGGAAGGTTGCGGCCCACAAGCGGTGGGATTCGCGGTCGTCGGTGATGAGCAGGGGCATTTTGGCATTAAGCTTGAAGAAGTTGACCTCGCGCCCATAGTCCGCGCCAAACTGCCCTTCGAGGAAGCGGACGGCAGCATTGAGGTTGTGCGAAAGGCGGTGCATCTTCTCGACCTCGCTGAGTTGCGTGATGGACTGGGCGTTCAGTTTCTGGTAGTGATAGAGCGGCCGCTCGACAAAAGCGATGCTGCGAGCGTAGGCAAAGAGCTGGATGAGCACGAGCATGTCCTCGCCCACGTTCTCGCCTTCGATGAAGCGGATGTCATGCTCCACATAGACCGTCCGGCGCACCATGAAGAGCCAGAGGTTCCAGCGCAACTGCCCGCAGAGCATGCCCCGCAAGGCCTCGGCTGGCGTGAGGTAGGACGGCATAGGCATACGCCGCTCGTTGCGGCTGAAGGAGAGGAACCAGCCGCAGCCCACGATGTCGGCATCCCGCGAAGCGGCCAGGGCGCACATCTGGCCTATGGCGTCGGGCTCGATCCAGTCGTCGGCGTCGACGTAATAGATGTAGTCGCCCGTCGCAGCCGCCACGCCCGTGTTCCGTGCCGCCGCCACGCCGCGGTTCTTCGCATGGCGCACGACCTTCACCTGCGGCCGACGATGAGGATAGCGCGAAAGCACTTCCTGCATCCGCTCCACGCTGCGGTCCGGGCTGCAATCGTCCACGAAAATGTACTCGATGTCGGCATAAGTCTGCCCGAACAACGATTCGGCACAACGGCCTATGAAATCCTCGGCTCCATAAACCGGGGTGATGATGCTGACCATCAATAGTATAGTTTGATTAAGACGTACAAGAGGGCGGTGAGGCGCAGGCGAAGGAGAAGACGGACAAGGCGCTTGTCCGCCGACGTGCTGCCATAGCGCTCAAAATAGCCCCACACCAGCGGATGCCGGAAAAAGGCTCCAAGACGCGGAACGTCCGAGGGGCGATAGTGCAACTTGACGTATTGCTTGAAAAGCCAGACGTAATAGTTCAGGATGTGGCAACGTGCCCGCTCCACGTTCATCCCCCACCGCCGCGCCAAGGCGTCAAGCGGGACGAAGATGCGCTCCATCGTGTCGATGGCGGCAGGAGCGTCGAGGGCATACTTCGCATCGGCCGGCGCGGTAAAATAATTATACTCCTGACCGCCACGCAGGGCCACCGAGGCACAGTGTGACAGATACGTCCAGACGAAGACCACGTCCTCGCCAATGCGCATGCCGGTGTCGAAGCGCAGCCCCGCCGCGCGCACCAGCCGGGTGCGCAGCAGCTTGCCCCACGGGCAGAGGAACGTCATCTCGGTCAGGCGGGCTTCCAAGAGCGGGCGCACATCGGCCTCGCTCCGGGCTTCGACAGCCTCGTAGCAGACCTCCGGAATCTCGTGGGCCCCCACCGTGTGGTAGCCGCCGACAATGAGGTCGCACGGCGCGCCGGCGAGCAGGCTTTCGAGGAAATGCGGACCGAGGTAATCATCGGCGTCGACAAACGTGAGCCATTCACCACGCGCCTCGGCCAGCCCCATGTTGCGCGCCGAAGAGACGCCCCCGTTCTCCTTGTGGAACACACGGACACGGCCGTCCTCGCGGGCGAGGGCGTCAGCCAGCTGGGGCGTGCGGTCGCTGCTGCCGTCGTCGACGAGCAGCACCTCGAAGCAGGCGTAGGTCTGCGCCAGGACACTGCGCACGCAACGCTCCAAGACGTCAGCCGCATTGTAGGCCGGCACGACGACCGAAACCAGACCTTTCGTTTCTGCTGTCATATAATGCGGTCGATGATTTGAGCAAGGTAACCGGAGTCGGTCTCCTCGGCCACGGTGCGGCCGGCCTCGACCTCGTTGACAAATTTGCGGGGGAGGACGACTTTCTCGGTGGCGCCCATCTTCATCCACTCATACTCCACGTCGATGTGGCCGATGTCGATGGCCTGACGGCCGGTCTGCGCCAAGTCGTAGGCCAAGACAGTGGCCGTCTGGCCCAGAGCGAGGAGGAAAAGGCGCGAGGGCTCGACACGGCAGGCAGCGGCAAGGATTTGATCGTAGCGCGCAAATGCCCCGACAGGAGGACAAAGGATGCGCTCGACGCTACGGGCGTTGGCGAAGAGGTCGTTACCCACGCCGAGCCGGCTCTGCTCGCCTTCGACGAGGCAGACGTCGCGCCCCTCCCATATCCGGCGGCAGAGGCGGACGTAGGCTTCCTTGTCCTTATCCTTGAAGTCGATGTAGAAACGGGTGAAATAAGAGTCGCCGTAGACCGCGCCGGGAGTCAGCGCGCCGAAGATGGCGCGGCGATTGAGCACGACGCTGCGGCGCACGAAGAGCGACGATTTCGGCACAAGCCGCCCGGGATGCTGCCACACATAGGGAACGCAGACCAGCACCGCAGGCGCAGAGGACGCGCCGCTGCGGAGCACCTCTTCCAGTCTGCGGGCCAACCGCTGGTCATAGGGTTGGAAACGGCTCCTGCGGCTGTCGTCGCAGCCGGCGTGCAGCGAGGTGATCATGTCCATCTCGCCGTCGCCGTAACGACAGACGGAACTGCGGTGGTCAAGCACATAGCGCACCGTCTCGTCCGGCGAGAGGATGCGGAAAGGCATGAGCCGCCGGCGCAAAAGGGCGTATTGCAGACGGAATAGCCACATGCGCAGGGCGACCTTGACAAAACACATTGCAGAGTGAATACTTACGTTCATTTCCTTTGGTCTAATGATTACCAATCCATGTTTTATCAATCCAAGTGAAACACCAACGTTCCACTGTATGCTGACGCACATAATCTATTAGAGCACATGCGATAAAGACTACCGTCACGCTAAAAAATGCATGGAGGACTAACGTATCCGAGGCAATCTGCCCTACATTGTCAAATGTATCCGCCCACAACCATCGGCGCATCGTATTACTGTTTGTATGTATCAATAAGACTCCAAATGTGCAGGCCCCGATTTTATTGATAAGCGGAACATACCTAATCTGAAGTTTTTTGAAATACATGAACGAACAGACTGCGGTAGTCACAGCCAACAACTTATTCGAATCCTCCATCCAATAATAAGGAAGCATGGACGTTCCCCAGTTCCGACTGGCATACAACGTCAACAAGACTGCGGCGCACGACACAAGCATGGAAAGCAACGTCAACTTTCCCCATGGCATTTTTTGATGAAAGTACCGAATTGTTGGACCATACTTCCTCAAATATGCACCAATAAAGAAAAGGACACAAAACCAAGAGACATAGTTCATCGTGACATGCAACTTGGGGATGGTCCCAAACACCGTATATATCCCTAATCCCAGCCCAATGAGCAGTTTATGCTGGTTGCGGTCAAGATTGCGGAGCAACACGTTCAGGAAAGGGATGCAAAGATAAAAGACGAGATAGCACTCCACGAAATCATTTCCAATCACGCGGACAGGCAATAGCGCCAGCCCTACGCCTAACCAAGTCAGGGATTCATATCCTGTAAGCACAAAGATAAGATAGATAATGACTTTGTAAAACTCCACTTCAAAGAGCAATTTGAGGAACTTTCTCAGGGTAATGGAAGAGCTGCACATGAAAAAACCCGTTATCAGAACAAAACAATTGATCCCCGTCTTTCCCCACATTCCGAACAAATAAAGAAACACGATGTTAGGCGTAATTTCGCTTTGCTCCATCTGTCCCATTAGCCCCGAATTAACCACGTAGTGATGAGCGACAATCATCAGCATCAAGACGATGCGATATAATTCTAAATTTGTATCTCGCTGTTTCTTTATCATATCTCCAACACGCAACCTGACATACAAAGGAACATTAGCTTCAATGTTTAAGGCTCTTTTTACTTATTATCTGCATACGCCTCATCAATAAATAGCCTGTATATTTTAGCGGAACGAGCCACAGGAACAAGCGCCAGCCGCGCGTCAGCGAGATGGACTTGGCCTGCTGCCGGGTCCGGCGCACGAAAGGGTCGCGCAAATCGACCTCTCCCCGCTGCGCCATGAATGCGGCTTTCAGGGCGCGGACATTCTGAAAAGCGAGCTCGTCCGCCAAGCCGGCTGCGTAAGGCCCCCGAGCAACGGATTCTTCAAGACAGCGGCAAAAAAGAGCCTCGTAGGCCAAGCTGGTGCGGAACGTGTGCGAGACCGACTCGTCATAGACATGGTAGCCATAGACAAAATCCGTGATGACGGCTACGCGGCTCGCCTTGTTGCCCAACTGCACATTCATGATGAAATCCTCGGCCATCACCAGCTCGCGGGGGATGCTGACGGTGCCGCCCTCAAAAAGGGAACGGCGGAAAATGCGCCCCGTGATGAACTGCGACACACGGTTCGTAATGAGGTCGGCCAGGAAGTCGTGCGGCGTGAGCTGCGCGTCAACTGTGTTCATGACTTCTTCCGTCGCGCCGGAGCGGGTGACAATCTGCTTGTTGCCGATGACGACGTCGCAGCCGGCACTCTTAGCAAGCATGACCGTGAGGGCTGAGGGCAGCAACGTATCGTCGGCGTCGACAAAGGCAATCCATTCGCCACACGCCTGCGCCACGCCGAAGCTCCGCGCCGCCGTCACGCCGCCATTGGGCGTGTGGAAAACGCGGATGCGGCTGTCGGACACGGCCAATTCGTCGCACAACGCCCCGCTGCCGTCGCGGCTGCCGTCGTCGACAAGGATGAGTTCCCAGTCGGTGAAATCCTGCGTCAAAGCGGAGGCCACAGCCTTGCGGAGATACTTCTCCGCGTTATACACGGGAATGACAATTGAAACTTTCATTAGAAACGCCCGATTAATATACGTAATAAAGCAGCAGCATATCGCTTACAAATCGCAAAACAGCCGGCAAGCAGACCGACTGAGAGCACAGCGGCCGTCAAATAAAGTGTCAGCCATAGCGCATCAGTCTGAGGTTGCCACACAACGTCCAGCACTTTCAGAAGCCGTGAAACCACAAGACAATGTGACATGTAAATGAAGCATCCCATCGCCACAGGCAGCGCCGCAATCCCTAGCCACCCTTTACGGGTCATCCAGCAGACAAGGTTAAATGAAAAAGCGACAGTCACCACGGTGTGCACCACTTTGAGAAGCGGCACGATGACGCCTGAAAGAAAATCCTGAAACAACAATCCCAAAGAGCAGAGCAGATACAACCCGGCAAACAAAACGGACTTCCGCGGAAAATGATCCGTCAGATTCTCCCCGCGCAAACTGAAACTGCCTCCCCACGAAAAGAAAAGCGTAGCCATGAGCAACTGATTGACATGCCAGTCAATAACCTTATAGCTCATCACGGCATAGGCCACAGCCAACACCGCCAGGAACAAGTTCCGAAAACGCATCAACAGCGCACGCCATAAAGGAGCCAAGAGAACAACAATCATCAAATCGCGGACGAACCACAACGCCGTATTAATCGGATAAGGCTGCACCTTCACGAAAGCCTCATATCCCACGGTGCCCGCAGGGGGAGCACTAAGCCGTCCGTCATACTCCCAAAAGCAAGACAAGACGTTAGCCAACGACCAGTCTACGCCTGTGCCCTCATAAGAGAGAAAGGGAGCGAAACACGGTAAGGATTTCCCCGCAACCAGGATTATAGCCAGCAGATTCCATAGAAGATAGGGTATCAGCAACGTATGCACCCGGTTCTTTAACTTCCGACCATAAACCGTCCACGACCAAATGCGGCTGGCAAAGAACAAGTAACCGGAAATGAAGAAGTAGACCGCCACGATTGAATCACCCAGGAAGAATGCATCGACAAACCGCTTGGCTCCTGCCGTCACCGGGTAAGCTGAAAACGAGAATTGCGACGAAGCCTCCTGCGCAAAAGTGTGGAACAGGACCAGTACCATGGCGAACAGGAAACGGAGATTGTCGAAACAACGTGACTGCAACTCCCGTTCCGCAAGGCAACCGTCCACGCAGCTTATTTTCGTCCTGCCGTCAGACTTCTCAACCATTCCTTTAATTCAATCAAAATAAACGCACAACCGGATGTCGGCGCATATACCAACCAGCATCGTGACAGGAGGAAGTAGCTCCCCATTGCCATGTATCACAGGTTTCGTCGTAAGGGTGTTCGAACAACACGCGTCAAGAGCGGACACAATAATTACACTTACTCTTTACACCCTACATTTGCGTCATAATACTTAGCGAACAACAAACGGTCAAGGAATAATCTTAGCGCAAACATTCGGCCAAAATGCTTTGCCAAAATCTTAAACACTGTCACAAACATACTTACATTCCGCATCATCCATCTCCGGCTTATTATCCGGGTGAATTGGCTCAACAAGAACTTGGCCGCCTTATCTGATTTTTCTACTCTATAAATAGCCAAACGGGCCTGAAATTCCATCGCCCTTTGTTTATCCAATGACTTCAAAGACCATACACCACCATCATGTATACGATAAACAGCCATGACATCCGGCAGGCAATACCCTTTGCCTCCCCTTCTAAGCAGTTCATAATAGAGAATGACATCCATAGATAGACCATAAGACGCAAAATGCTCACGGTCGTACGCATCAAAACGGAACAACACGGTCAACGGCTGAAAATACCATTCTCCATTTATCAACGTATCCAAGTCATAACTCTTCCCTGTAAAAGAGGATTCATCATTTTTCTGCAACTGCTTATTCCTCTCATTATACACATCGAATAGATGCGAGCACATCACGTAGTCCGGATGGCTTTCCAAGAAATCCACTTGTTTCTGGAGCTTATACGGATCTGTCCAATAGTCGTCGCCTTCGCACATCGCCACATACTTGCCACGGGTATGCGCATTCATTATCCGCGTTAAACTTCCGTCATGTTTGGAGTACTGGTTTTCCGTCTCATAGATTGGCTTTAGGGGACTTCTATAAATTAAATCCCTGATTATAAGTTGCATAAGCGGATAAAATG
>ENA-ORNP01003120-ORNP01003120.1-human-gut-metagenome-genome-assembly--contig:-NODE-3120-length-12315-cov-2.689886_pt1 | contig 12315 bp, 12 predicted proteins | sample MGYA00242119_ERZ509030 | MGnify/ENA primary metagenome ERZ509030 (study PRJEB26280, sample SAMEA2338708) | human gut metagenome | biome: human gut; feature: human-associated habitat; material: faeces...
TAGCAATCTACTTATAGTAGAATTGTTATTTTTGCTTGAAATATCAGCAGATGTAGTTTTCGAGTTTTATATATAATTTTTTTATACGCCACGATTAAATCTTGACTTAAAATTATTCGTTGAAATAGGAAATAGGGATTTTAGGAACGCCCTAAAATCCCTATCCTTATTTATTTTAATTTTTCTACTACTTTTTCTAGTTCTTCTCTTATTTTTATATGTTGAGGGCAAACTTGTTCACATTTACCACATTTAATACATTCTGATGCTTTTTTTAGTCCGTGTCCACTTACAAGCCAATCTTCTTGGTGTTTAGCAGCTCCCATATCATTGTATAAAGTTAAATAATTCATTGCTGTAAATGAACCAGAAATTCCTATTTTCATTGGACAAACTTTTGCACAGTAGTTACATGTTGTACATGGTATTAAAGGAATACTATTTAATACTTCTTGAGCTTTCTTTATTGTAGCTTCTTCCTCTTCAGATAGTTTTGTAAAATCTTTCATATAAGAAATATTATCTTCCATTTGCTCTACATTGCTCATTCCAGAAAGTACTGTTATAACACCTTCTAAACTTGCTGCAAATTTAATTGCCCATGAAGCAATTGACGCATTTGGATTTGCTTTCTTAAATACTTCTTGTACTTGCTCTGGTGGATTTGCAAGCATTCCACCTTTTACAGGCTCCATAATTATTACTGGTTTACCATGTTTCCTTGCGACTTCATAACATTCTCTAGATTTAATTGCTGGATTTTCCCAATCTGCATAATTAATTTGAAGTTGAACAAACTCCATTTCTGGATGTTTAGTTAGTATTTCTTCTAATTCCTCTGGTGTAGAATGGAAAGAAAAGCCTATATGCTTAATTTTTCCTTCAGCCTTCATTTCTTGAATCCAACTCCACATATCGAAGTCATCAAAAGCTTTTGTTCTAGATTCACCTAAATTATGTAATAAATAAAAGTCAAAATATCCTGCACCAGTTTGTTTTAAAGAAGTATCAAATTGAGCAATCGCCTCTTCTCTTGTTTTACAATTTATCCATGCAGCATTTTTTGTAGCTAATTGAAATTTATCTCTTGGATAACGTTCTACTAATGCTTGCCTAATTGCATCTTCACTACCGGCATATGCCCATGCTGTATCAAAATATGTAAAACCTGCTTCTAAAAATTTGTCTACCATTACTTTTGTTTGCTCTATATCTATTAAACCATCTTTTTGAGGTAATCTCATTAAGCCAAAACCTAATTTCTTAATTTCTTCACCTAAATATCCCATTTTAGACCTCCTACTTATAATTCTTTAATCCATGAATCTATTTCATCTGGTGATGTTACTAGCTGATTTTCTGTATAATCTTCTGTAAAAACTATGTTCATTTCTTTACCTATAGTTGAATTTGGGCACAAATCTTTTATTTCTTTAAAAGTACGTCCAAGCCATCCTGCATTTGTTGCAAAAGGCATAATCTTTTTATTGCTTAAATCATTTTCTTTTAAAAATGTTCTAACAACAGGTGCTATTGTATACCACCATACTGGTGTTCCTAATATTATTTCATCATATTTAGATAAATCTAAATTTTTATTTTCTATCTCTGGAGTTTTCTTAGCACTCTCATTATTTTGTTCTTGTGCAACAACAGTATCATAATCAGCATATGCTTTTACAGGTTTTAATTCTAGAATATCGCATTGTAATTGCTTTTGTATATCTTCCGCTATTTTTTTAGTATGACTTGTATAAGAATAGTATACTATTAATTTATTATTCATATTTATCCTCCTATGGTTTTTCTGTAAAATCTTTTAACTTTCCCTTTTCTATTTCTTCGTATTTTTCTATTTTATAATTTAATCTATCTAGTGTAACATTAATGTCTTTTTGTTTTTTTAATAATTTTTCTCTTTGCTCCATTAATAATATTTTTCTTTCTTTTACAGTTTTAGTTCCTTGTTTAAATAAACTTACATATTGCTTTAGAGTTTCAATTTCTAGTCCTGCGCTTCTCATACATTTTATAAATTCAATCCAACCACAAGATCCTTCATCAAAATCTCTAATTCCATTTTTATCTCTTGGTACTTTTGGAATAAGACCTTCTTTTTCATAATATCTAATTGTATCTGCAGTTATATTATATTTTTTACTTACCTCAGATATTGTCATTCTACATCCTCCATAATTTTATAAATTATTATATTGCTCATCTGTTACTGGTTCGAACCATTCATTATTTGTATTCTCTCCTGGTACTTCTATAGCTAAATGACTAAACCAACTATCTTTTTTAGCTCCATGCCAGTGTTTAACATTTGCAGGAATTACAACTATATCCCCCGGTTTTAGGCTTCTAGCTTCTTTTCCTTCTTCTTGATACCATCCTTCTCCATCAACACAAATAAGAATTTGACCACCTTCTTTTGTAGCATGGTGAACATGCCAATTGTTTCTACAACCTGGTTCAAATGTTACATTTGTAATATGAACATTGTCCGTAGGTTTAGTTAAAAGATTTAAATAAGAATTACCAATAAAATATTGCTTGTAAGCCTCATTAAAGCTACCAAGTCCAAACATACCACCATGGGATCCACCATCCTTGTAAACCTCACGAGCCATCTTTAAAGCAGCCCACGCATTAGGCCAACCTGCATAAAAGCTAAGCTGTGTTAGCATTGATGCCATCTCTTCCTTTGTAACACCATTCTTTTTAGCAGTCGTAATGTGATATTTTAAAGAATCATCAACAATGCCCTTACCAACTAAACAAGAAATAGTAATTATTGAACGATTATGTAAGCTAATATTGGGATTATTCCATACCTCACCAAATAAAACATCATCGTTATATCTTGCGAAATCATCCGCAAATCCTGTTAAAGCATCACGTCCAGCTGTTTGCTTAACCATAATATCACCTCAAGAATAGAATACACCATAAAGCTCACTTTAGTTCAATACTAAATTTTACAATATTTATATTCGGTGAGTTAAATAACCTTATTCTAAAATCCTTACCACCAAGACCTGCACTTACAAACATAACCTTATCATCTACATAGTACTTTCCTTTGGTATATTTAGGAAATAGGCCTTGACCTGGTGAATAAAGTCCACGTCCCATAAACCTAAACTGGCCAGCATGGGCATGTCCTGAAAATATATATTTACCATTATATTTCTTTATTCCTTCAGGATTATGGGCTAAGACAATATCTGCATAAGAGGCATTTATTTTAGAAAAATCTTGTTTTATAATCGGCTTTTCACCTTTTATTTTTATTCCTTTAAAATCAACTACCTCATTATCTAATACTCTAACGCCAAGTAAAGCTAAAGATGCTAAGTAAGATGAAAGCTTTCTGTCAAGTCTAAGCTCATGATTCCCTAAAACATAAAAGCTTGGATAATCCTTTAAAGCCTCAATTAAGCTTAAAGATATTTTTAAATCATCCTTAATTCCATCAACCATATCACCGGTATAAAATATAACATCGGGTTTATATTTTTCAATCATTTTAACTATAAGGCCTACATTAAGCTTTCTTGAATGAAGATCTGATATTTGACAAATCGTTAAATTAAAGCTAGATTTTTGTTCAAAGTATTTAAATTCAATATGATAATTATCATAAATTAGGTATGCAATTAAAACTAATAAAATACTACCAAAAATAGCCCAAATCAAGCTAAAAGATACTCCTTCAAAATCTTTTTAACCTCTTCAAAGCTTAAAGCCTGATTAGCCTTATTTTTTATTTGAGCACTACCCTGCATTCCCTTTAAATACCATCCAACATGACTTCTCATTTCAAGTAAAGCCAATCTTTCTCCCTTTAATTTTAAAAGTCTTTCATATTGGTCTACAATCATATTATAAATTTCTTCTTTTGATGGTCTTTTGAATTCTTCACCTGCAAAATAAGCATTAATTTCTTTAAATATCCAAGGATTACCTAAGGCACCCCTTCCAATCATAATTGCCTTACAACCAGTATATTTTAGCATATGTAAAGCCGAAGGACCATCAACAATATCACCATTTCCTACAACCGGAATATTAACCGCCTCTACTACATCCTTAATCACATCAAGATTAGCATGACCACTATACATTTGAGCTCTAGTCCTACCATGAACAGCAATGGCACAAGCACCTGCTTTTTCAATCATTTTAGCATTTTCTACCGCATTAATATTATTTTCATCCCAACCGATTCTAATTTTAACAGTTACGGGAAGTGGAGTAGCTTCAACAACAGCCTTTGTTATTTCATAAACCTTATTAGGATCCCTTAATAAGGAAGAGCCTGCACCTGCTCTTTTAGCAACCTTATTAACAGGACAGCCCATATTAATATCAATGATATCCGCATCAGTATTTTCATAAATCCATTTAGCTGCGTATACAAGAGTCTCTTTATCCGCACCAAAAATTTGCATTGAAAGAGGATGCTCATTTTGGCTTACTCCTGTCATTTTTATCGTTTTAGCATTATGAAATGAAAGAGCCTTATCACTAATCATTTCACATACTACAAGACCGGCTCCCATTTCCTTGCATATACTTCTAAATGCCTCATTTGTAATACCAGCCATTGGTGCTAAAACTAACTGATTTTCAATTTCAACATTACCTATTTTCCACTTCATTCAACATCACCCTTAACATATCCTTAATATATTCAATTGGAAGTCCAATTATATTATCCAGTGAACCACTATATCCTTCAATCAAGCTTCTTCCTTCACCCTGAATAGCATATGAGCCTGCCTTATCATAAGGCTCATCCGTTTTAAGATAATCATCAATCATTTCTTTTGTTAGCTTTTTAAATGTAACATAGGATTTAACATACATTGTCATACTAAGCTTTTTTGAAATAATTGATACACCAGATACTACCTCATGTGTCATCCCACTAAATGTAGCTAAGGTATTATATGCATCTTTCCTGTCTTTAGGCTTTCCATAAATTTTTCCATCTAGACAAACAATTGTATCAGTTGATAAAACCACGTCATTTGGAAAAAGAGAAGCAACAGCCTCACCTTTTTTTCTTGCAACATTCATAACATTTTGATATGGTGATAAATTTGCGTCCATTGTCTCATCTGTATTTTTTGATACAATTTCAAATGTAAACCCTTCTCTTTGAAGAATTTCTTTTCTTCTTGGCGATTTACTTGCTAAAATAAGTTTCATTCTATTACGACCCTTCTTGTCTTAAGAATTTTAACACAATTAAATACTTTTCTCAATATATATGATTTTATATGACATTTTATGAAAAAAACTTATTCTAAAATATAGCATGGTGATATTTGTGTATAAATATTTTAAATACATTATTGTGGCATTAATCCCTTTAATCTCTTTTTACTTTCCAAACAAATATTTGTTTTTATATTTAAGTCTTACTTACCTTTTTTTAACTAATTTAAAGCCCTATTATACCTTTGGTCTTCTATTTATTTATTTTATAAAGCCCGAAGCTTTTATACCTTCTTTATGCTTAATATTACTTCTCCAAGTAATCTATCTTTTTAAAAAGAAATATATTTCCCTTTTATATAGTCTTATTCTTTTTATTATATTTAATGCCTATATAATAAAAGAGGCTAAAACAATTTTACTTATTAGTAGTATTCTTATCTTATTTACCTTAGGCCTTTATTTTTATTTTAAAACTAATATGGCTTTAGATTTTTATTTAAATAAGCTTCTTATTACTTTTTTATCCTCTATTTATCTTTATTTTTCTTCTAATGCTCATTTAGGCTATGCTTTTTTGATAATAAGCTACCAAAATAAACGAGATCTAACTATGTTATTTTTTGTTGTAACAGGAGCAATTTTTAATAACTACACCAAAATACCATTTTATCTTTTCTTTTTAGCACTAGCTCTTAAAAGCTTCTCACTAAATATAATTTTCACTTTAATTTCTATTTACTTATTTAAAACTCAATACTTATATTACATCCCAATTGCTCTTAATTTTTTGCTTTATAATCAAAATGATAAGCCCATTTATTTATCCTCTGTTATTAATAATGTTAATAAATACCTTAAATTAATTGAAAATAAGAGTAATAATATGGATTCCTATGATACAATTGATGAAAGAATTAAAGCATTGTTAAAATCATATTGTCTTAATTGTCCCATGAAAGAAAAATGCTTTTCTAAACGCCGAACTGACATGTATCATTTTCTTATGTATGAAGTAACAAGTAATATGAAGCATTCTAAGGAAATTGATTATTTTATTTATAATTGCGAATATAAAAAAATGATGGACGAAGCACCTAAAATAAACTTTAATTTAAATTCAAGCTATAACACCATAAAAGATACTATAAATATTTTAATATCTGAAAACAATTTAAAAAATGATTTAATAGCTAAGCTTAAAAACTATTCTTTGTCTAGCATTAACTATATAAATGATAGTCAAATGACTTTGTCATTTAATGAATATATTTTACCATTAAAGCTTGAAAGAATTCTAAAAAATAAAAATTTAAATGTCAGCTATACAGGTAATAACACCTATGAAATAGCCTATAAGAGCAAGTGTAAAATCAAAGCTGAATCAATTATCTTATCAAAGGGTGGTGGCTATATTGCCGGAGACAATTGTCTAATTAAAAAAAACAGTACAAAGCTTTATGCCGCCTTAAGTGATGGTATGGGTTCAGGTCTTAAAGCATATGAAGCATCAAAGGCATTACTGAAAAGACTTGAAGGATTAATTAATCTTCCTTATGATGATGAAAAGATAATTAGACTTTTAACTGAGCTTAGCCATATTTCCCTTTTTACATCTTCATATGCAACACTTGATTTTTTTAGTGCCAATTTAGCAACAAAAAAAGGAAAGTTATTTAAAATTGCATCTTCAACTTCCCTTCTTATTCGTAATAATCAAATAAAAGAATTTAATACCAAAACCCTTCCAATTGATTTTGATGGTATTCTTGATTTATACCTTAATGTAGTAGACGGATTAGTAGTTTATGACAAGGTTATTGAAAAGAGACTTATGAGCGAACTTCCATTTATGGCAACAGAAAATATTATGATGGATGCTGTTAAGGCAGGCGGAGACAGACAGGAATTACACGAAAAGATTCGTGAATTATCAATGGAAGCAGGAAAAAATGTTAAGGAGAAAGGTTTAGATAACAACCTTCTTGAACTTATTGCAAATGATCCTGCATTTAATATGAGTCTTGAAGATCTTCAGAAGACAATGGATCCTTCAAAGTATGTTGGACGTTCACCTGAACAGGTTGACGAATTCCTTGCAGAAGTTATTAATCCTATTTTGGAAGAAAACAAAGAGATTCTTGGAATGTCAGCAACAATCAATGTATAAATTGTGATTTTTTTGTGAAACAGTAGGCAGAATGCCAGTTAAATGAAATAAATACTTTAATTATTAAGGCAAGTGTGATAAAATCAGTTGTATGTTTGAGTCGGAAAGTATATGATTTCCGAACATATGACTGATTTTATTTTTTTTCTTTAAGAATTAAAACGATTTTACAAAAATCACGTCATAATAAATAGTAGAGGAGAAATGAAAATGTTTAAGAAAGTTTTGGCAGTTGGTTTTTCTGCTGTATTAGCATTGTCATTAGTAGCATGCGGAGGCAGCAAAGACAACAAATCAAAGTCAAGTAAAGAGACAACAACAGCAAGCGAAAGTGAGGCAGCAACAGTTTATTCTGTAAAGGATGAGAAGATTAAAGTTGACAGCGGTGTTATTAAGCTTGCAGATTATTCACAGTTAACAGTATACGAAGATGATGTAAAGGTAACAGATGACAGTTATAAGTCACAGGTTGATTACATCTTAGAGCAGAGCGCAACATATAAAGATACTAAGAGTGCAAAGATTTCATCAGTAGACAAAGTTAAAGTTGACTACACAGGACAGATTAAGTACAAGGGTAAGAAAGTTACTTTTGAAGGCGGTACAGCTTCTGATCAGGAAATTGACCTTGGAAATAATAGTAGCGGATACATTGATGGATTTACTAAAGCATTAGAAGGACAGCACAAAGTTGGGGACAAGTTTACTAAGAAATTAAAATTCCCTGACACATACAAAAACAACACAAAGATTGATGGGAAAGAAGTTAAACTTGCAGGAAAGACAGTTTGGTTTACTTTTACAATTAAGAGTATTTCAACTAAGTCAGTTCCAAAGTTAACAGACAAGTTTGTAAAAGAAAAATTCGGTGCATACGGTGTAACAGATGTTAAGTCATTTGAAAAATATGCAAGAGAACAGATGAGAACATCAAACATTATGAACAAAGTTTGGTCAAACTTTGTAGCTTCTTGTGAAGTTGTATCATACAGCTCAACAGAAAAAGAAAGCTTAAAGAAAGTTGCAGATGCAAACTACGAATCACAGCTTCAGTCACAGTATGGTGTAGATCTTGATTCATATCTTGAAGCAGCTTCAATGTCAAAAGAAGACTGGGATAACAACATCATGAGCCAGGTTGAATCATCATTAAAGACAAAGATGGTATACCAGGCATTAGCAAAGAAGGCAGATTTAGTTCCTTCAGATTCAGATTACAACAAAGAAGCTGAAACACTTGCACAGCAGAACTCATTATCAGTAAAAGAACTAGAATCAACATATGGTAAAAAAGAAGTTGAATATGCTGTAATTACACAGAGAGTTCAGAAATATATTGCTGAAAATGTAACAGTTAAGGAAGGTTCAGAACCTACAACAGCAGCAGAAACAACAGAAGCTGCAACAACAGCAAAATAATAAATACTTGGATTTTTGAAGACAGGTATTGATGGAATAAAAAGAGTGCTATTTTATCGGAATGATAAGATGGCATTCTTTTTTTGCTATAAGGTTGCATTACTATTTTAAATGTGCTAAATTATTCCACGGATGGTATTCGACAGAAACTATACCGAAGGAAAATGACTATATAAAAAACTGATGCGACGGTAGCTCATATCTTAGGAATGAGACTAACTATCCCGATTTTGAAAGAAGGAGGGATGCTCATGAAGTTTGGATTTATAGGAGCGGGAAAAGTTGGTTTTTCCCTTGGAAAATATTTGGCAGATAATAACCAGAATGTAGTTGGTTATTATAGCATAATCAATGAAGAAGCCATAGAAGCAGCAAAGTTTACCGGTTCTAAGTATTATGAGAACATGGAACAGTTGGTAGAGGATAGTGAAGTTTTATTTTTGACTGTCCCCGATGGACAGATTGAGAATCTATGGAATCAGTTAAAATCAAGTCATAAAAATTGGATGGCAAAGTATAATAAACCTTTGCTTAACAATAAAATAGTGTGCCATTGTAGTGGTGCATTATCCTCAGATATCTTTTCGAGTATAGCCGAATATGAAAGTTTTGGCTATTCTATCCATCCACTCTTTGCAGTGAGTAACAGATACGAATCTTACAAGGAATTATCAGATAGTTATTTCACAATAGAAGGAAATATTGAAAAAATCAATAAAATGAAAGAATTGTTTGAAAGTTTCGGAAACACTGTATGTATTATTTCAAAGGATGACAAAATTAAATATCACGGAGCGGCGGCTATTGCCAGCAATCTTGTTGTTGGTTTAATAGGTCTTAGTGAAGAACTGCTTAAACAGTGTGGGTTTGATGAAAAATCGGCTCATAATGCATTAGCACCAATTATTAAGGGAAATGTTAAGCACATTGTTGAAGAGGGCGTTGTAGAAGCTCTTACGGGGCCTATTGAGCGTTGTGATGTGTCTACAGTAAGAAAACATATGAGCGTTTTTGATAAAAAAACCAATGAAATCTATAAAGCAGTGTCAAAAGAAGTATTGGAAATTGCAAAGATAAAAAACAAAGATAGAGATTATAGTAAGATGGAGGAAGTATTACAATGAAAAATACGGTAAGTACATTGTTAAAACAGAAGCAGGAAGGAAAGAAGATTTCAATGCTTACCTGCTACGACTATTCAACAGCAAAATTAATGGAAGAAGTTGGAGTAAACACAATTCTTGTAGGTGATTCACTTGGAAATACAATGCTTGGATATGAAGATACAATTCAGGTAACAATGGAAGACATGATTCATCATTGTGCAGCAGTATCAAGAGGCTTAAAGAACACATTTTTAGTTTGTGACATGCCATTTATGTCATATCAGACATCACCATATGATGCAGTTGTTAATGCAGGCAGACTTATGAAAGAAGGTCATGCCAACATGGTTAAATTAGAAGGTGGAAAAGAAGTTTGCCCACAGATAGAAGCAATAGTAAAAGCATCAATTCCTGTCTGCGCCCATTTAGGACTTACACCACAGTCAATAAATGCACTTGGTGGCTATAAAGTTCAGGGAAAGACAGAAAGTGATGCACAGAAATTAATAGACGATGCAAAGGCAGTACAGGAAGCAGGAGCTTCAATGTTAGTACTTGAATGTGTACCTGCAGACCTTGCAGCAAAAATAACAAAAACACTTCATATTCCAACAATCGGTATTGGAGCAGGAAACCAGTGCGACGGACAGGTACTTGTATATCAGGACATGTTAGGAATGTTTACAGACTACGTGCCAAAATTCGTAAAACAGTTCGCAGGTGTAGGCGAAACAATGAAAAAAGCATTCAAAGAATATATGGAAGAAATTCAGAGCGGAGCCTTCCCGGCAGAAGAACACTCATACAAAATAGATGACGAAGTAATAGAAAAATTGTACTTCTAAGGATTGCGAGAGTGCGAAGCACGTAGCAATCCGGTAATCATTAACTTGAAAAAATCAAATATAACAGCGAAGCGCAGCTTCAACAAATAGGAGGTCAACATGAAAGTTGTAACAACAATAAAAGAAGTAAGAGAAAACGTAAAACAGTGGAAAAAAGAAGGACAGACAGTAGGTTTTGTACCAACAATGGGATATTTGCATGAAGGACACGGAAGCCTTATCACAAAAGCAAGAGAAAACAATGACAAAGTAGTAGTAAGTATTTTTGTAAATCCAATGCAGTTTGGACCAACTGAAGATTTAGACAGTTATCCAAGAGACCTTGAAAAAGATTCAAAATATTGTGAAAGCTTAGGAGTAGATTTAATATTCCACCCAGAACCATCAGAAATGTATCATGACGATTTCAGTTCATATGTTGATATGTCAGTTTTAACAGAAGAACTTTGTGGATTAAGCAGACCTGTACATTTTAGAGGCGTTTGTACAGTAGTAAACAAACTTTTCAACATTGTACAGCCTGACAGAGCTTATTTTGGAGAAAAAGACGCACAGCAGCTTGCAATCATTAAGCATATGGTTCAGGACTTGAATATGGATATTGAAGTAGTAGGATGCCCAATTATCAGAGAAGAAGACGGTCTTGCAAAAAGTTCAAGAAATACATATCTTTCACCTGAAGAAAGAAAGGCAGCTTTAGTTTTAAGCCAGACAATTAACTTGGCTAAACAGCTTATTGCAGATGGAGAAAAGGACGCTGATGCATTAGTTGCAAAGATGAAAGAAAATATTGAAAAAGAACCTCTTGCAAAAATCGATTATGTTAAGGCAGTTAACGGATTAACAATGCAGCAACAGAAAGAAATTAAAGCACCTATGTTAATTGCAATGGCGGTATACATAGGAAAAACAAGATTAATAGATAATACAATTTTACACTAATTTATGGTAATAAATCAGACAGTAAAATTAGTAGGTTTTACTGTCTGAAATTATGATAATTAAGATATTTGGAAGTGATGAAAGGATAAAACAATGCAGATTAATATGTTAAAAAGTAAAATTCATAGAGCAACAGTAAAACAGGCAGAATTAGATTATGTAGGAAGTATCACAGTCGATCCTGTATTATTAGAAGCAGCAGGAATCTTAGAATATGAACACGTACATATCGTAGATGTGAACAACGGAAGCCGTTTCGAGACATATACAATTCCAGGAGAGCCAGGAAGTGGGATGATCTGCTTAAACGGACCTGCAGCACGTTGTGTGGCAACAGGAGATAAGATCATCATTATCGCATATGCAGATATGACACCAGAAGAAGCAAAAACATTTGAACCAAAAGTTGTATTTGTAGATGATGAGAATCAGATTTCCCGTTGCACAAACTATGAAAGACATGGACGTTTAGAAGATATGTAGGAGAAAGATCATGTTAAAAGGAAAAACGATAGTATTGGGTGTGACAGGAAGTATTGCAGCTTATAAGATTGCATCACTTGCAAGTATGCTGATTAAACAGCATGCAGATGTGCATGTGATC
>ENA-ORNP01003128-ORNP01003128.1-human-gut-metagenome-genome-assembly--contig:-NODE-3128-length-12274-cov-2.661102_pt1 | contig 12274 bp, 9 predicted proteins | sample MGYA00242119_ERZ509030 | MGnify/ENA primary metagenome ERZ509030 (study PRJEB26280, sample SAMEA2338708) | human gut metagenome | biome: human gut; feature: human-associated habitat; material: faeces...
ATTTCAGCTCTCCCTCTGTTTATAGAGGGAGTACCCCGAAGGGGGGAGGGAGTTTTGAAAAATGACTTATCGGACAGTCCCGTTCATCATTTACTATCCTTCAAAGACTTATTCAACTTCATCAACAACGATTGATAGTGAATCTTCGTGTCACCTGTCGCCCCCGCAATCTTGGAATTCAAAAGCCGTTGAGCCTTCAAAGCCATATCCTGCAAGTACACTTTAGAATTATCAATCTCTCCGGTATTCACTTTCCGCACGAAACCGTATCCATAACCAAATTCATTTAATGCCATCTGTTGTGCCACGTAGCCGGGACCACGTTCTTGCTCCACTTGTCGGAACTGATCAAGATACTTGTTAATCAATCCGGTTTCATCCAAACCGTAGGCCGCAATCTCTTCCACGGAAGGCATATAAGCCGCATCCGTCAACATCCGCAACGCTCCCCCTCCGGCCTCTTTCAACGAACTGGCGGAAACATCCACGATAAATTGTTGCAGCATCTTGTCGGCATCCGTCAAAGCCAGTCCTTTCACCGTGTTTTCAAACGCACCATTATACAAGTCTGTCAGGAATTCCTGAATCGTGTACGGATTAGATGCGAGATGAGATGACAATATGATATTTCCGGTCAAACGTTCCAACTGGTCCAGTATTCTTTTTTGCAGTACCGGAGTCATGTCCACTCCCATGGCGAAATTCTTTTTCAAATCCGTCTTGCTCAACCAATCCGAAGACTTGAACTCTTTCAGTATCCACGCCAAAGAAGCCCGTTGTTTTTCCTTTGAAACCGGCTCATGACGCTGTCCCTTCGTACCGTCTTTCACTTCCGTCAGGTAGATACCACCCACGTTATACATCACGTTCATGATATAACGATAGTATTGATTTGCCAACTGTTTGTAAAGCTCTTCCCGGTGCGTGAAATCCGCATCGTCATTCACCCATTCTCCGAGATTAGACAAGATATATTTCAGATTCTTTATCCCGTACTCCCCGGCTTTCATCGGATCATCTCCCAAGTCCTCTTCAATAGCACTCGGATCATAACGGGAATAAATCTGTTGCCTTCCATAACGATAGCGAGGGTCTCCGGCTTTCTCGTCCACCCAACTTTCAAGAATAGCTTGTTCTTCCCATTCATCATTCACCTGTGGTAAGGGTTGATAGTTCCATTTCACTAGGAAACAATCATATATACCCAAATCCGGCGGGGTCAAACGTACGCCCTTGTCTCCGGGTTGAGCCACGTAATTAAAACGGGCGTAGTCCATGATACAAGGAGTTGTCCCATACGTGTTAGTGAAAGATGCGGAACGTAATGAATCCACCGGGTAAGCGGCAGAGGCCGACATATTGTGCATGAAACCGAGGCAATGCCCCACCTCGTGAGCCACCACGTAAGCAATGGATTCTTTCACGATGTCATCCGGCATCTTCTTCGCCCGCACGGACGGGTCAATTTGTGCCGTCTGCACGAAACGCCAGTTATTAATCAAACGAATCACGTCGTTATAGACCAAAACAGAGGCATTAACAATTTCTCCGGTCGTTGGATCCACCCACGACGGTCCCATCGCATTTGCCGTCGAAGAAGGTAAATAACGAATACAGGAATATTTCAGGTTATCCGGATCAAATTCAGGATCATCCTTCGGAAAATCACGTACCTGCACGGCATTCTTAAACCCAATCTTCTCAAAAGCCTCATTCCACCGTAGCGTACCCTCCTTTATCGGTTGTTTCCACAATTCCGGAAAAGCATCATCAATATAAAACACGATCGGTTTCACGGGTTCCACAAGTTCCCTCCGCTGAAAAGCCGCCATATCTTTAGGCTCCATACGCCAACGGTTGGCCAGCGTATAATCCTGAATCCCATCCTTCTCCGTGGAGACGTGTTGTTTACTCGTGATAAAAATACCTACCCGTGAATCGGAAATCCGGGGACGCATTTTCTCTTCCGGCAGTAACAATAGAGAACGAGTCACCGTGGCCGTCAACGGCATATTATCCAAGAACGAGAACGACATGAATTTCAACGATACTTTATAAGATAACATGGACTTCACGCTCAAGTTATCATCAAACGCCTTGACTTCTCCTAAAGCAACCCCATCTTTGTTAAAGACAGAATTCAACTGGATCAATCCCATAATCGTCGTCGGAAGAAAGGCAAATTCTTTCATATCCGTCGTGAATATCGGTGTCACATCAATCACCACGGCCGTACTGTCCGGCGTGTAAGCTGCAATCTTGTACGAGTACAACACGGCATCCGCAAAGTTCTTGTCAATAGCCTTTCGCAGGGAAGGTTCTTTCGGATTCGAGGTCACGAAAGCATTTACCTCATTCAGGTAAATAGTACTGTCGATCTTCGTGAAACGCACGTGTAACGGGTCATTTTGCTTGTAACCCACGTCACAGAAATCATTACTGGAAGTCGAGGTCAACGTGGACGCAAACAACATTTCCCGTCCCAGATATTTCACCGGAATCTCGAAATATAATTTCCCATCCACCTTATGCAAGGTGATGAAATTACTCTTCACCGTCTCGCACGACTTTTTCTGAAATAATTTGTCATAAGCACTCTTCTTCTCCGCCACCTTAGCCGTGACGGCATTTTTACCTTTCTTCTTCCGCCCGGCTGCCTCGGCATCCAGCAAACAAGGTAGCACGAAAAGTGCCACGAACAATACTAGCATCCATTTTTTCATACTTTTCAATTTTATATTAAGACATTAAAAGAGGTTCTAAAGTTTGTAAGGTTTATAAGGTTCATAAAGTGACAGGCGGCCTTCGGTAGCCAGAGCAGCCATGAACAAAACTTCCCGTAGAGAGTTCATAAACTTTATAAACCTTACAAACTTTATGAACCTTATAAACTCATTATTCAACTTTCGTGAAACGGAATACCAGTGGATATAACTCCCTCATAGGATACTCTTTAGGTTCTCCATAACTTGGATGAGTTTCATCATAGTATGTCCCTGTCAAGAAATCTGTCGGCTCATAATCAATTACCCGGAATTCAAGCACATTACCTTTACTCAACAAGCGTACAAGTACAATCGCTTTTCTTTCTGTTATACTCGTCACCGAATAATTCACATTTGCTTTACTCAATTCCAAAGTAACCACGTCCCGTTTAACTCCATAGGCATCTTGATCCCATAGCTGTTCCGGAGCCTCTCCGACATACACGACCTCACAATTCCGAAGGTATCTAGCCAAGTCTCCCTGTACACCATCCACATTTAACGTGTTTGTAGCACCCGCCGCAAAAACAATTTTATCCGTAGACAGATTATTTACCGGAAGATTATCACAGTCTGTAGGATGTCCCCATACCATTCCCTTAATAAAGTCTCCACTGATAAACGTCGGGGAAATCCACGTTCCTACAAAGTCCTCATACAAAGTCGGTCCATTCACATTAACCGTAACGGAAGCATTCGTCCCTCCCTCAAAAAGTCCACCTTCAACCAAACGAATAATCACCTTGTCCTTGCCGGCCTCTTTCTTCAAGAAACGAATCGTCACGTCGGCCGTTGCCTTCATGATACCCAGTACCAATTCCCGACCACCACCAACAATCTCGTAATGTTCGCCTTCTACCGCCGTAGATGCCGGGTCTATTTCAAAAGGCACCCGAACTTCATCCCGTTTATACATATAATCAACCCCTTTCACGGTTAACCCCATCGAAACAACAATTTCACTTTTCAAATCCATCGTGGTTTGTGAAAAAGAACAGGTAAAAATATCTTTTGTTTCCACCGGGATAATCGCCCAACGATTATTCCATAAACGATAATTTGGAACTTCCTGTAAACTCAAACGAATCTCCCGTTGTCCGATCACGTTTTCCTTCGGGGTCACCCAAATCGTATCGATTACATCACCGGGATGAAGTATAAACTCGTTGGCAGAAATCGTGTAATCCTCATCCAACACGGCAGTTCCGTCGATCGTGAAAGGAACTCTCACTTCTTCTGCCACCGGTTCCGATACCATTAATTCCACGGCCAGTGGTTCTGCCGCTTTTAGTATATAAATAGAGCGTCCGAAACTCAACTTCGGATCACTATTATCATCATCCGAGCAAGCCGACATAAGACTTAGCCCTATCAATAACGAGAAAACAAATAAAATCTTTCGCATAACTATATCTTTTTATTCGTTCAAACTCCTTAATTTCCAATCGCTTCTTGGTAAGCATCTCTTTTAGCCTGAATAATATCCCGTTCCGCATTTGTCAAACGACTAGGTGCCGGTAGTACAAATTCAGTCTTCATATCCACCAATCGAGGGGGAGTATCGTCAACATCATCACAGCTTGCAAATAATAACACGAATAACCCCAATCCTAACATATATTTTAATGTTCTCATTTTCATTCTGATTTAAATACAACACATTAATAAGTTTCATATCCCGGATTCTGTATTAACCCGGAGTTCAATGCTATATCTTCCTTCGGTATAGGGAACGTGTACAAGAATTTAGCCGTAACATATTTCACCCCGCTATGCCCACACCATCTTTCCGGTCGCCCATTCCGTTTCAACTCGTACCAACGATCACCTTCCAAATAAAGCTCCTTCCGTCGTTCATTCAATATTGCAGCCATCAAAGGTGTCAGAGGTTTCCCTTCTGCATCCACTTGGACTAACGCGGCGGGATCGACAGCCGGTAAATTTGATTCCGTGTATGGAGTATATCCGGTAATCCGGTTCTCTCGCAGATGATTCAAATATTTCAAACCATTCTCCGTATCTCCGGAATGAACGTAACTCTCGGCCATGATCAGACACATTTCCGCCGTTCGTAAGGAGGTCTTTAACATCTTTGTATTCACAAATTCCGTGTTAAAAGAAAAGGTATAACGTATGTCCCGTTCCTTCTCTACAAACAAATTCACAAACTCCAAAGATAATGGACGCCCTTTCGTCTTCTGCATATCGGTGTACACGTATCCTTCTGATTTGGATATTCCGGAACGTATCAACACGTTTCCTAACTGTTTCACCTCACTTTGAATCATCTCCTTATAGGCTTCCCCGCTAATTAACGGATACTTATCCAACACTTCTTTAGCCATACTTGCCGCCAATGCCCACTCTTGCATCCAGAAATATACTCTCGCCAAATACGCTTTAGAAACATCCACGTAAAAACGATAATGCTCGTCAGTCTGGTTCAGACTAATTGCTTGCTTCAAATCTTCAACAATAAAATCAGCTGTTTCCTTCAAATCCGAACGTTCAGGCTTCCCTTCCATATCAAACTCTTTCACGATAGGTACCCCTAACATCTCAGTTGCATTACTCTTGTCATACGGTTCACAATAATTGCGCATCAAAGTGTAGTAGCACACGGCACGAATCGTGTGAGCCGTTGCCAATAACTTTTTACCGAACTCCGTATCACGCTCTTTCAACTCCCCGATCACGATATTACAATCACGAATAACCTCGTACAACGATTTAAAACGGAACGACAAACTACTAATATCACTCCCCACGTAAATCGGCAAATCCAACTTGGTTGTCAAATCCGCATCCCAGTTATCGGTATAAGCCTCGTAAGAAGCAGCCGTCGAAGGAGCTCCGAAAAAAGCATACTCTCCAGCCCCGTCAATACTGTATAAATGCCTATGTAGTAAGGCTGAAAACTCCTCTGCCGTTTCCGGAATAACCTCTCCCTTATTTTTCACGTCCAGATATTCCGTACAAGAAAGATTACAGAAAAGGAGCGAGATGATAATATATAAACTTGACTTTCTCATATCCTTAAAATTTAAATATCCTATTTCAATCATTTAAAATCCCACGTTTATTCCTAACGTTATAGAGCGGGTGATCGGGTAAGTCGTACCCGGTGTTTCCGGATCAATACCGGAATAATTCGTAAACGTGATGAAATTATTCATGGTAAAAGAGAACCCTACCGTATTCAATCCCAAAGATTTCACGATATGTTGCGGTAGATCGTAGAATAACGAAATATTCTTTATTCTCAAAAAAGAAACATTTTCCAGATAAGCCCCCTTCGTGATTTCTTGTGAATGCACGTTGTATTGATCCAATAATAATCGCTCTCCCATAAAATCTATTATTCTCGGATACTTCACCCCGGTTCCCTTTTCCTCTGTCCAACGATTCACCATATCTTTCGAAACATTCAAATGATTACGGTACAGATCACTATACACGGTCTGAGGGGTTTCTCCCGTCCGGTTAGAGGTGATTATCTCGTAGCTTGCCGGAGAATTCACCATGTTCAACAATTTTGCCCCCGAAGAAACAACACCACCAACATTCAAACGTAAATTCCTATAAGAAAAATCCACGTTAAAACCACCGGTAACCGGAGAAACAGAGGTTCCTAAATAATACCGGTAATTATCCACGGCCTGTAAATCCGTTCCTTTATAAATCTGGGCATCCGGTCTCAACTCATACGTGTACACACCATCACGCGCATCAATTCCCGTGTAACGTCCGGCAAAAACAGACTCCAATGGAAAACCTTCATATCGTCCGTCCGTTATCACACGCTTTTTGCTATACTTCGACAAAATATTACGGTTCCACGCTATGTTCCCAGCTAGAGTGAATTTAAAATCCTTACCATTCAATACTTTCACCCGCAAGGTTCCTTCTATTCCTTTATTTTTTATCTCAGAAGTATTAAATCCCTGTCCGGAAAATCCGGTTGTAGACAAAACATCTACTGTTGACACTACATCGGAATAATACGCCTCAACCAACCCACTGACTCTTTCGTCGAATAACCCGAAATCCAATGCAATCTTCATGTCTTTTGTCTTTTCCCAACGCACTTTAGGATTAGGAGCGGCACTAATATTCCCCGTTCTCAATCCATCCCAATAAGTTGTCGAGTAATTCAACACCAGATCTTTATTGACAGATTTCACAACATTCCCGGTATATCCCATGGCAGCTCGTAATGTCAAACGGCTCACGATAGGATACAAACCATGCATAAACCGTTCCTCATCCAAATGCCATGCAAGCCCTAAGGACCAAGTCGGATTAAACTGTTCGTCACTACCAAAATTATTCGAACCATCTGTCCGGAAGGTAACACTCAACAAATAACGCTTCAAATAGCTATAATCCAAAGAAGCATAGAATGAAGCAAAACGACTTTCAGAACTCACTTCTCCGGACAACTGGTCAATCAAATCAGCATAACGTTTCACATCTTCCACTTGAGGATTCGGATGCACCGGCATAGCCGAATTACCCGTCACATCATCATACCCGAAACGTTTTGCATAAGTTCGGTCACTCTTATCCCCCCTCAACTCGGCCCCTCCCAACAAAGTTACCTGATGAGCATCCCCGAACACATCCCGATATTCCAATTGTCCCCGAACATTGTAGCTTGAACCATCTGATGAAGTCTGCGTGATAGAACCATAAGGAATCCACTCGCTATTATTCTCATCAAAATAAAGTCTATCTAAAAAAGCGGCATAAGTATCCCGTCCTTTTACATCATCCACCTTATTGTTATAATACGTGTATGATACCAATCCTGAAATTCTCAGTTTTTCTATGATATCATAACCAAGATTCATCCGCACGGAAGCACTCGTATTATCAGCAGAACTCGAAGTTTCCTTCATTTCCCGCATAATATTAAACCCGCTAGGAGGCTGTACCCCATCACTCAAATTACCATCATTAATACCTGCCAGATTGAAATAAGTCCGATCTGACCGATAACTCCCGTCCGGGTTATATAATGTTTCGTAAGGATTTGCAAAATAGGCATATTCAAAAGGACTTACCGTCATAGAATAGCTATCTGATTTTTGTTTTGATAAATCGATACCAAAACCGAGATTCAAACGATCAGATGGATTCAAATCAACCTTTGCATTCAGGTTATAACGTTGATAATCTGTTTCTTTTACTAATCCTCGATCATCCGTAACCCCCAAAGAAACATAATAGGTATATTGATTCGATCCCCCGGAAAAAGAAAGATGATGATTCATCGAGAAGGAATTACGAAACAACACGTCAAACCAATCCGTCGAATGTTTTGCCAAATTTGCAATATAAGCATCCTGTTCTTCCTTGCTCATTGGCACAAAATCATCCTCGTGCCAAAGTTTATCGTCTTTACCAAGTTTCTCCGACCGGAGCATTCCTACAATACCAACCACCGGACTATGTATTTTCTTCCGTGGATCCGTTTGCGCTTGATTATACACGAAAGATTCCGAAGAAAATTCATCCCATAATTCCTGTTCCCAAGCCATTTTCTCGGAAGAATTCATTAACCCCGGATCTCGTTGCGGTTTTAGTCCAATAGAAAGAGTGGTCGAATAGTTGACCCTCATCTTTCCCGCTTTTCCTTTCTTTGTCGTAATCACAATCACACCTCCCGCAGCTCTTGATCCGTAAATTGCAGCAGCTGAAGCATCTTTTAATATCGTCACGTTCTCAATGTCATTCGGATTAATTCCGGCTATTCCTGTAACAAAAATCTCGTTCAGATTACCCGATTTAATCTGCCCCGTCGAGATATTTGGCACATTCTGTTGTAAAGGGACCCCATCTACCACCCATAAAGGTTCCGCATCCCCACTGATTGTATTCGTTCCTCGTATTCTGACCTTGGCAGCCTCTCCCGGTCGACCGGAAATTGCCATTACACTCACCCCGGCAACCTGTCCCTGTAATAACATATCCACTGTCGGCGTCGCTTTATTTGCAAAAACCTCTTGTCCCAAACTAGCTGTAGAACCCGTCGAACTACGAGTTGTCGTCTGCCCGTATCCCGTAATTACCACCTCCTCCAATTGCCCAACTTTCTCCTTCATTACGACCCGAATCAGTTTCTTGAAATCTATTACCTTGACTTCCTGTGTTTCCATCCCCACAAACGAAAACAACAAAAACACCTCATTCTGTTCCGGAATAGCCATTTGAAATTTTCCTGCAATATCTGTCGTAACTCCCACATAAGTACCTTTTAACAGGACAGTTACTCCCGCTATCGGCACCGAATCCTTATCCATCACGATCCCCTTCAAGGTCACCTTTTTCACCTCTTGCTTGGCCGGACGATCCGGACGTATAATCACCACGTGATCCTCGATCTCGTAAGAAAATCCTGTTCCTTTCAGGCACTTGTCCAAAACCTCCCGGATAGATGCATCTTTCACATCCAGAGACTTCACCCGTACATTTTGAATGTCATCTAGATTATATACAAACGTGTAATCACTACTTTTCCGAATCTGGGAAAAGATATTGGTCAGACTAATATCATTCCCTTTCAACGTTAATTTTAACTCTTGCGAGTAAACACTCGCCGATAAAGCAGTGTTTTGCAAGAACAAGCACACGCATAGCAACTTCACGATTAACAATTTTCTCCACAACTTAAATCTCCTCAAGCTGTTGGGGTTGTCATTTTTTTTCATACTTTTGCTTTTAGGTTTCACATTTCATTTAATGATGAGCTTAGTAGGCAGGTAATGGGGCTACATTACCTGCTTGCATCATTTTAAAGTTACATTACAATTTTTCGAATTCGATTATGCTAGTAAATTTTGACAAAAGTAACCTTTGAAATCTGTTCTCTAAATTCCCTATTATAGGGATTTTCTTTCCAAAGTTCACTCTAGCAAATCGTAGGCTTCCATCCATTTACGGATATAAATACTTTTTCCTTGAATTAGAAACTTTACTTTTTGTGTCTTTTCAATTTTAGTTAGTAAATCCTGAATATTATTATAGCGTTTCATTTCAACCGAATATCTCAACTGTTTCAATGCCTCATCATTAAAAATTATATTAACATCATACCATTGTGACAAACGCTCGGCAATCGTCTCCAAAGCCGCATTTTCGAAATAAAACACACCATCTTTCCATAACGTGAAATTCCTTGCATCCACCTCTCTCATCAAAATCTTTCCGGTCTCCGTGATCACCTCGGCCTGTCGGTCCGGTACCATAAGTACCGATTCATCCTTATATGTCAAGCAAACTTTACCCTCGACAAGAGTTGTAACCGTACGTCCCCGGTAAGTCATCACGTTAAAACTCGTTCCCACCACTTTTATATCCGCCCCGTTCGCCAACACGTGAAAAGGTTTCCCCTCATCCTTTGCTACTTCAAAATAAGCCTCCCCTTCAATCTCCACGCTTCGCCTATCCCCGACAAACGTAACAGGAAAGCGCAACTCGGAATCGGAATTCAACCACACCTTCGTCCCATCCGACAATTCCAGCATATACTCTCCCCCGCGAGGTACAACCAACGTGTTGTACTCCTCCTCCTTCGGGGTACTCGTTTCTTCTTCTATTGCCCGGTAAACAATTTTCTTTCCCGTCGCAACTACTTTTACCCCGGGTAAATCCAATTTCATATCTTCTTTTTGTTCCAATTTCAAGAATCTCCCGTCAGCCATAATTAACTGGGCTCTTCCTGTCCCCGGAACAATTTCCACATTGTCAGCAATCATGACTTCCGGGGATTTCCACTCGGAAGACACGAAATACCCGCACACCAATAAAGGCATCACCATAATAGCCGCACATCGGCCTATTCTTCTCCAAATAACATACTTTCTGAAATGAACACGCTCAAATTTCCGCCACTCATTCTTTACTGTTTGTTTTTCTTTCTCCCTACGCTCGTTTTCCGTCATGATATATGTCCGGATCTCATCATATTCTTTCGCATGGGCAGGGCTTTCTACACGCCATTGCTCCAACCGGGCTTGACTCTCTTTCGTAATCACCCCGGCAAACTCTTCCGCAATCCAATGAGCAATTTTAAAACGTCTTCTTAGCAAATTCATACGATTCAAATTTAGCGTTTATTAAGAAGACGATTGAGAAAAAAAAGTGGGTGAGTGTAAAAATAAATTATTTATCGACTAAAACGAACAAAATCATCAAAAGATCCTTTGACAGCAAGGTTCTCAACGTCACGTAAGCACTCTTTTTCAATGATTTAATTGTATTCACGGAAACACCTAGCCGTTCTGCCACTTCCGTGTTGTTAAATCCTTTCAAGTTCAATAAAATGATCGAACGTGTCTGTGAAGGTAGCTTATCAACAGCATCGTACAATATTCGGGACACCTCCTGTTGAGTAACCTCCTTCAAAAAATCATATTCTTCGGGATCTTCCTCGTTTACCCGATTCTGGTACTGATTTTCTATTTTTTGATGCTTACAATGATCCAGATAGATACGACGGGCTACGGTGTACAAGAAAGCTTTGGCATTCTCTTCCGTCTCGAACTCACCCCGATGCTCGAACACTCTCACAAATGCTTCCTGCGTGAAATCTCTTGACAATTCACGCTCTCCCGTGTAGCGTTGCATCAACGTGTAAACGGGAATAAAAAAAGTCTCGAAGAAAGCCTTAAACTCTTTATGCGATACGATAGCCATAATGAAAAGCATTGTTCTTTCGCAAATATAAACATTTTATAATAATATTCCACACGACCACAATTGCTTATTCCGTTACTTCGCTCGCAAAAAGTTTTGAAAAATATCACAAGGTTTATTTACAACAACCTTTGACCATTAATCACCAGTTCAAAACTGATATTCAAAAACTCGGCAGCCTTCCGACTTAACATCATCCGCCCCAAAAAGATTTCGAAATAATCCATCACGGCCGAAATAGAAGTATCAATCTTCAAATCCAAAATAATAGCCGAATGATCTTCATTAAAATAAATCTTGGATTCTTCCACGGCATAATTCACCCGGTCATGAATATCAAAACTCGCAAAATCCTGATTACGCACCCGACTTCTCCGTACATCCGTTTTGTCAGCCAAAATCAGCGCGGCGGCCACAGCGTTCACGGGGAAGGCCGTGCTTTCGTCGTGGTTGCCGATGGCCGAGCACACGGTTGCGATCTCATCCGCGGGCATGCCCAGCTTGTCCAGAATACGGAACGCCATCACCGCGCCGCTCTGGCTGTGATCGACCCGGTTCACAACGTTGCCGATATCGTGGAGATATCCGGCAATTTTTACCAGCTCCACGGTTCTGTCCGGGTAGCCCAGCGTTTCCAGAATCCAGCCCGCCGTCTGAGCGACCCGTGTCACATGCTGGAAGCTGTGTTCCGTAAATCCAAGGGCTTTCAGCGACGCATCCGCCTGATCGATGTACACCCTGACCGCTTCGTCCTCTTTCACCTGTTCGTAAGTCATTGTTTTCCTCCTGTGGTATCCCGCCGGGATACC
>ENA-ORNP01003135-ORNP01003135.1-human-gut-metagenome-genome-assembly--contig:-NODE-3135-length-12252-cov-2.780110_pt1 | contig 12252 bp, 12 predicted proteins | sample MGYA00242119_ERZ509030 | MGnify/ENA primary metagenome ERZ509030 (study PRJEB26280, sample SAMEA2338708) | human gut metagenome | biome: human gut; feature: human-associated habitat; material: faeces...
TGACTAGTCGTTTAAGAACGTCCCCAATGACTACCTAAAACAAAGGATGGCCACTTGCGCCTTGGCGCCAATGACCACCCTGACTACTCGGCTAAATTGTACTGTGCGCTGCTAGCCGCGAGGCGCGTCAATTGCGACCTTGCCGCTCTCCAGCACGTGGACGCGGCCGTCGGCGAGCATCTGCACGACCTCGGGATACAGCACGTGCTCAATCGCGTGGATGTGCTCCTCGAGCGTGTCGACGTCCCAGCCCTCCTCAACAGCCAGCGCGCGCTGGGCGATGATGGGGCCGTTGTCGTAGATCTCGTTGGCAAAGTGCACGGTCACGCCGGTCACCTTGACGCCGCGAGCAAACGCATCGGCGATCGCATGGGCGCCGGTAAAGCTCGGCAGCAGCGCTGGATGCAGAATACACGCTGCCGGGCATTACGCAGAGCGTGATCATTACCCGGATGGCGGGGCGGACGCCGGTGCCGGAAGCAGAGTCGATTGCCTCCTTTGCGGCGCACGGCTGCGCGATGGTCATTTTCCTGAGCGCCGGGATGTTAGAGGGACTACAGCGCGAGCTGTTAAAGGGCGCTTACACGGAGCAGACACCGGCAGCAATTGTATACAAGGCAAGCTGGCCGGAAGAGCGTACGCTGCGCTGTCCGTTGGGAAACCTTGCCCGGTGTGGGAAAGAAGCTGGCATATCCAAAACGGCGCTTGTAATGGTCGGAAATTTCCTCGGGGATGTTTATGACAGATCGTGTCTGTATGACCCGGCGTTTACGACAGAGTACCGGCAGGGCACGGATACGGAAGGAAACGCAAATGAGTAATCATATCATCTGTTTCAGCCCAAGCGGCGCAACGCTCGGGCAGAGGATTCTGGCGGGAGAGGATGTCTTTGCTGCAGACTGGGAACTTACACAGTGTTTCGGAGCAGATCACGAAAGTCTGTCGGACTGGACAAAGCGGGTTTTTCAGCCGGGCAATAATCTGCTTTTTATCGGTGCGGCAGGAATCGCTGTACGTGCGATCGCGCCTTATGTCCGGGAAAAACAAAGCGACCCGGCTGTGGTCGTGATGGATGAAAAGGCAAACTGGTGCATCCCGATTTTGTCCGGGCATCTCGGCGGAGCAAATCTTCTTGCCAATAAACTTGCTAAAATGACAGGCGCGCAGGCGGCGATTACGACGGCAACAGATGTGCGGGGCGTCTGGGCGGTGGACAGCTGGGCGAAACAGGAAAGGCTGACGGTTGTAAATCCTTCCGGAATTAAAGAAATTTCTGCAGGGCTTTTGCAGGGACAGACCAAAAAGCTGTTCAGCGAATTTCCCATTTCCGGAAAGCTGCCGGAGGGGCTTGTTTTTTCCGATGCAGCGTCCTGCGATATTTATATCGGAATCCACAGGCTGACAGACCGGGAGCAGGAGCCTCTTTATCTGATTCCTGCAGCGCTGATCGCAGGAATCGGATGCCGGAAAGGTGCACAGCGGGAACAGTTGGATGCGCTGTTTGAGGAAGTGCTGGAGCAGAACAATGTCTGGCAGCAGGCGGTTCAGAAAATATGCAGCATCGATTTAAAAAAAGAGGAACCGGGGCTGCTTTTATTTTGTGCAGAACATGGTATTTTGCTGGAAACCTATGATGCGGAAACGCTCCGAAACCTGGACGGGGAGTTTACCGCATCGGCATTTGTCAGTCAGGTGACGGGCGTGGACAATGTCTGCGAACGGAGTGCCATGGCGGGCAGCCAAAATGGGAAAATTCTGATTTCCAAAATGGCGAAAAACGGCGTGACGGCAGCCTTTGTACTGGATGAGGTCAAAATTTCCTTCTAAAGCGAATGGTATCCTGAAAATTCTATTTTGTAGGAAGAAATTTCAGGATAGTTGTATGCAGTGAAATATCGATTGACGGAGAGAAAAACGATGAAACGTCTTTTTGTAGTAGGGCTTGGGCCTGGCGGCAGGGATGGTATGACGCTGGAGGCAAAAAAAGCGCTGGAACAGTCAGAAGTAATCTGTGGCTATACCGCCTATGCGGATTTAATCCGGGGAGATTATCCGGAGAAGGAATATCTGGTCAGCGGTATGACAAAAGAAGTCGAACGCTGTCATATGGCGCTTTTGGCAGCGCAGGACGGAAAAACGACGGCGATGATCTGCAGCGGGGATGCAGGCGTGTACGGAATGGCAGGGCTTGTACTGTCGTTGGCAGAAAAGTATCCGGAGACGGAGGTTGTGATCGTTGCGGGCGTGACAGCGGCGCTTTCCGGGGCAGCTCGGCTGGGCGCACCGCTGATGAACGATTTTGCCGTGATTTCCCTGTCCGACCTTCTGACGCCAAAGGACGTGATCGAGAAGCGGCTCCGTGCGGCGGCAGCGGGAGATTTTTCCATTTGTCTGTACAATCCGTCGAGCAAAAAGCGGGCGGACTATTTAAGCTGGGCGTGCCGGATTGTATCCGAGTATTATGCACCGGATACGCCCTGTGGCTGGGTGCGGATGATCGGAAGACAGGATGAAGAGAAGAAAACCTGCACGCTGCAGGAGCTTACCAAAGAGCAGGTGGATATGTTTACGACGGTCTTTATCGGCAGCAGCAGGACAAGCTTCCAAAACGGTCTGTTGGTAACAAAGCGCGGCTATGAAAAGCGGGTGGCGGTCAATCGGGCAGGCGGAAAGGAAAAGCTCAGAATCCTGCTGTTTGGCGGAACAACGGAGGGCAGAGAGCTGGCACAACGCCTGTTGACTCTTCCAGTCATTTTTAAAGTCAGTGTAGCAACTCCATATGGAGAGGAACTGCTGCAGGATCTGCCGCAGGCAACGATTCTGGCAGGGCGGATGGATCGGACACAGATGGAGCGGGAGATGGAAAAGGGCTATGATCTTGTGATTGATGCGACCCATCCCTATGCGGCAGAGGTGAGCGAAAATATCCGTCAGGCGGCGCAGCAGGAGCAAATCCGTCTGCTTCGGGTTTGCCGCAGAGCTTCAAAGGTCGGCAGTGACTGTTACTGGGTGCAGGATGCAAAGGAGGCGGCAGGACTGTTGCAGACGCTTTCTGGAAATGTCCTGCTGACGACGGGCAGCAAGGAGCTTGCAGCGTTTGAAGGCGTGGAAAAAGAGCGGCTCTATGTGCGGGTGCTTCCCTCCAAAGAAGCGCTTGATCTGTGCGAAAAGGCTCAGATTCCGCACAGCCACATTCTTGCGCTGCAGGGACCCTTCACAACTGCGTTAAATATTGCGCTGATGGAGCAGTACCATATCGGCATCCTCGTGACGAAGGATGGAGGCAAAAAGGGCGGCTTTCTGGAAAAACAGGAGGCTGCGCGCCTGCAGAAGGCTGCGCTTGTCGTGATTGGCAGACCGACGCAGGAAGAAGGGTATTCTGTAGAAGAAGCCTGGAACCTTGTACTGGAGAGCCTGTATGCAAAAGGAGGTGCTGGCGGATACGCGCAGGTCGAGGACAACGCAGCATCCGGGCGGGCGAAGCTGTCCACAGCTGTAGAGCAGGAACAGCACGTCTACGGCACGAAAGGAGGCACTGTGGAATGAGAAAACTGACAGTCGTTGGAATGGGCCCCGGCAGCCAGTCCTGCCTGACACTGGAAGCGTTGGAAGCGTTACGCAAAGCAGACCTGATTGTCGGGGCAGGGCGCCTGCTTGAAACACTTCCGGAGGGATGCTCGAAGAATCGGAAAATAGCGGTTTCCGCCCAGGCGGTCTGTGATGCAGTGTATGGTTCTGACAGCAGCTTTCCTTGCGTGGTCTGTACCGGGGACACCGGCTGTTACAGCCTTTGTACCGGGCTTGGAAAATACTGGGACGGAGAGCTCTCCATTCTGCCCGGGATCGGAAGTATGTCCTATTTGGCTGCGAAACTGCAGCTGCCGTGGCAGGACTGGAAAGTGGTGAGCGCCCACGGAAGAGCCTGTGATCCTGTTGCGGCAGTTACAGAAAATCCGGAAGTATTTTTTTTGACCGGACCGGACGATACGGCGCAGGAACTTTGCAGACAGCTGATGCAGGCGGGATTTGGCGGATGCCGGGCGTATGTCGGAGAAAAGCTTTCCTATCCGGAAGAACGGATTGTGTCCGGAACAGTTCGGGAAATAGCAGAAAAGATATTTGCGCCACTGGCGGTGCTGGTGGTGAAGCGGGAGAAAACGGCAGACGATATCGGAAACGATACGGTATCCGCGAAAAAGGATTCTGAGAATTCTGTTACGGGATCTTGCTGGCGGGAGCGTGCAAAAACACATGGTCCCGGACTTTTGGATGACTGGTTTGTCCGGGGAGAGGTTCCAATGACAAAACAGGAGGTGCGTGCAGCTGCGCTTGCAAAGCTCGGGGCGGCAGGCGCGAAAGTCCTTTATGATGTCGGTGCAGGAACCGGTTCTGTTTCTGTCGAACTTTCGCTGATGGCAGGACAGGCAGACGTGTATGCGATTGAGTGTGAGGAAAAAGCAGTAGAATTGATTGGGAAGAACCGGGAGCGGTTTGGCTGCGGGAATTTGCATGTGGTTTTTGGAAAAGCGCCGCAGGCATTAGACTCCCTTCCTGCGCCGGACGCTGTGTTTATTGGCGGGACGAAGGGAAATCTGCCGGAAATTTTATCCATCCTTTTTGAAAAAAATCCGTCCGTCCGGATCGTTGTGACCGCGATTTTGCTGGAAACAGCACTGCAGGCATGTGAAAGTCTGGAAGTGTTTACCTTAAAGCCGGCAGAAATCATGCAGCTTCAGGTTTCGCGGTCGAAAAAGGCAGGAAAAGGTCATATGCTTTGCGCCAATAATCCGATCTTTTTAATCAGTGCCGGAGGATGTGCAGATGAATAGGATTTTATTTGCAGGTCTGTCCAGCGGAAGCGGGAAGACGGCTGTTACATGTGCGTGCCTGCGGGCATTGCAGAAAAAAGGAATCTCTGCGGCTTCGTTTAAGTGCGGACCTGACTATATCGATCCGATGTTCCATCAGCGTGTGCTCGGCATTCCGGGAGAAAATCTGGATCTGTTTTTTGCAGATGCAAAAACACTGCAGCACCAGATTGCCTGCTATGAACAGCGGTGTAAAATTGCAGTGCTGGAGGGCGTGATGGGATATTATGACGGTCTGGGCGGCGTGTCGGACCGGGACTCTACATGGGATGTTGCGTGTGCAACAAATACTCCGGTAATTCTTGTTGTGCGTCCGAAAGGTGCGAGCCTGACGATTGCCGCACAAGTTCAGGGAATGCTTTCTTTCCGGAAAAGAAACCAGCTTGCAGGCATTTTGCTCAATGGCTGTTCGGAAGGGATGGCGCGGCTGCTTGCACCGATGCTGGAGGAACAGACCGGACTGCCGGTTGTTGGTTTTTTGCCCTATGTGGAAGATGCTTCTTTTGAAAGCAGACATCTAGGGCTTGTGACAGCGCAGGAGGTCGGAGCGCTGTCGGAAAAGGTGGACAGGCTGGCAGATGCTTTTTTACAACATGTTGATCTGGAGCAAGTGCTGCGGATCGCAGCGACAGCGGACAGCGTGTCAGAGACAATAAAAAGCGAAGCAGCGTTAAAAAGCCCGGATTGTCCGGATTCTCCACAGTTTCCTGCCCTGGATAAAGAGTGCCTTCGAATCGGTATTGCACAGGACACAGCGTTTTGTTTTTATTATGAAGAAAACAAAAGGGCGCTGCGGCAACAGGGATTGGAGCTTGTGGAATTTTCGCCGATGGAAGATAAAAAGCTGCCGGAAGGCATCTGCGGATTGTATCTGGGCGGCGGATACCCGGAGCTGCACGCCGGGAAGCTTTCTGAAAACAGTGGGATGCGTCATGCAATTTTTGAGGCGGTCCGTCATGGAATGCCGACGATTGCGGAATGCGGCGGTTTCCTGTATCTGCAAAAGGAACTGGAAGACGCTGAGGGACAGGTCTGGGAGATGACAGGCGTTTTGGATGGAAGCGGATTTCGGACGAACCGTCTGCAGCGCTTTGGATACGCGGTCATGACAGCAAAAGAAAATTCCATGCTGTTTGAAAAAGGGGAAAGCATTCCGGTGCATGAATTTCATTACTGGGATTGTACGCAGAACGGGACAGCGTTTGAAATGAAAAAGCCGGTCGGAAACAAAACCTGGGAGGGAAGCGTAGCAGGAAGCAGTCTGTATGCAGGCTTTCCGCATTTATATTTTCTGGCAGAGCCAAGGCTGGCAGAACGGTTTGCCAGGGCAGCGGCAAAATGGCAGGAAAAGCAAAGGGAGAAGGCATTGTGAATTTGGAAAGGTTATCAAATCAGCTGAATCAGATATCGGAGCCGGACAAAAAGGCAGCGTCGGAAGCGAAGCAACGATGGGACAGTGTGGCGAAGCCCCTGGGAAGCCTCGGGCTTTTGGAGGATGCGCTGATTCGGATTGCAGCGCTGACCGGGAGCGCGGACATTGACCTGTCGGTGCGCAGATTGTATCTGATGTGTGCGGATAACGGCGTAGTGGCACAGAATGTCACACAGACCGGAAGCGAAGTGACCGCGCGGATGGCAGACAGCTTTGCCGCCGGAAAAAGCAGCGCCTGCAGGATGGCAAAGGTGGCGAACTGTCAGGTAGAGGCGGTCGATCTCGGAATTTTAAATTATCCGGGAAATCCTGGAGTCCGAAACTGTCGGATCGCCAACGGGACGGCGGATATTACACAAAAGCCGGCGATGACAAAGGCAGAGCTGTACCGCTGTATCGAAACGGGAATCGGGCTTGTAAAGTGCGCAAAAGAGGATAGGGTAAAGCTTTTGGTGACCGGAGAAATGGGAATTGGCAATACGACGACGTCCAGCGCGGTTGCTTCGGTTCTGCTTGACTGTGATCCGCTGCTTGTGACGGGACGCGGTGCAGGCTTGTCTGACAGCGGGCTTTCCCGTAAACTGGAGGCAATAAAAAAAGCGATAAAGCTTCACCACCCGGATCCGGAAGATCCGCTCAGTGTGCTCTCTATGCTTGGCGGGTTCGATATTGCAGGAATGGTCGGTCTCTACCTTGGCGGCGCGCTGTATCAGGTTCCGGTGCTGATTGATGGTGTGATCTCTGCAGTGGCGGCACTTTTGGCGGTAAAAATCTGCCCGGCTTCCAAAAAGGCAATGCTGGCAACTCATGTATCTGCGGAACCGGCCGGATGCATGATTCTGGATGCAATCGGTCTGGAACCGATGATCACGGCGGGCATGCGTCTCGGAGAAGGAACCGGTGCGCTGTGCGCGATTCCGATGCTGGATATGGCGTGCAGCGTCTATCAGGGTTCTACATTCGGAGAGCTTTCGATCGAGGCGTATGAAGAGCAGGGCAGCCAGCTGTAAGAAAGCAGAAAACGGAAAAGAGGAAGGATATGCTGACATTGATTGTGGGCGGAAGCGCGAGTGGAAAGAGCGCTTTTGCGGAAAATTACGCGATGGAAGCCGGAGAAAACCGTATTTACATCGCAACGATGCAGCCGATGGACAACGAATGTCTGGCACGGATTGAAAAACATCGTGGGATGCGCGCACAGAAAAATTTTCAGACAGTGGAATGTTATACCGGTTTAAAACAGGTGCGCGTTCCGAAAGACAGCGTCGTTTTGCTGGAATGTATGAGTAACCTGACTGCGAATGAAATCTACGCGCCGGAGGGCGTCGGAGAGGATCGGTGCAGCGAAGAAATTCTGGCAGGCGTAAAAGCTCTGGAAAACCAGTGCAGGCATCTGATCATTGTCAGCAACGAAGTGTTCGAGGGCGGGACAAATTATGATCCGTCTACGGTGCGGTATCTGGATATCCTCGGAAAAATCAACCGGGAAATTGCAAAAATGGCGGATGCGGCAGCGGAAATTACAGCAGGGTGTTGGATCTGGCATAAGCTGGGAGGAAAAATCCAATGATTTCGACAGTGATCGTGGCATTTTCGATGTTTTCGGCAATTCCGATGCCGCAGACAGAATGGACAAATAAAAGTATGCGCTATGCGTTGTGCGCGTTCCCGCTGATCGGCGCAGTGATCGGCGCGCTGGTGTGCCTGTGGCGTTTTGTGTGCCTGCGGATGGAGTTTTCGGAATGGATACTGGCGGCGGGAATCTGTGTACTTCCGGTACTTGTGACCGGAGGCATTCATCTGGATGGCTTCTGCGATACGGCAGATGCGCTGGCAAGTCATCAGGATACAGAAAAAAAGCTACAGATTTTAAAGGATCCGCATATGGGCGCGTTCGCGGCGATCTGGCTGGGCTGTTATTTTATCGCCCAGCTTGCTCTTGCAGTGACGGCAGCACAAATGCAGGCAGATCTGACGGCGCTGGCGTTTGGCTATTGTATCAGCAGAAGCCTTTCCGGGCTCGCAGTTGCGAGCTTTCCTCTTGCGAAAAACAGTGGTCTGGCATATACTTTTGCAGAGTACGCGGATAAAAAGAAGGTGCGAACGTTTCTCGCTGTCCTGGCAGCAGTCCTTTGTGTCCTTTGCTGTATTTGCTGCGGGAAAAAAGGCATTGGCGTAAGTATTGCCGCAATCGGGACTTTTTTGTATTATCGGTTCCGGCTGATTGGAAAATTCGGCGGCCTGTCGGGGGACCTGGCAGGATGGTTTGTCCAGATGTGCGAACTTTTCATGCTGGCAGCAGTGGTACTGACAGAGTATCTGTAGTGCGGCAAAAAACATCGCAGATGCGATCTTGTAAATGTCGCTGGCGAAGGGTAGTTTTTGCAGGAGAAGGGAAAAAACAGGCATGATTTATATTTTTGGACCATATGCGGCCGGAAAACGGGAGTATGTCCGGGAAACTTTCGGCTATACGGAAGCAGATTTTTCGACAAAAGCAGAGGATAGCTGCAGGGTGCTTTACGATGCACAGCAGCTGGCTTCCAAAGTCGGAAATCGGCCGGAAGAGCTGGAAAAGCTGGCGGAGCAGCTTTGCAGAAAAGAAGTCGTCATCGCAACGGAAACCGGGTGCGGTGTCGTGCCGATAGATGCTGCAGAGCGGGAGGCAAGAGAAGCAGCCGGACGGCTGTCGATTCTGCTTGCAAAACGGGCGCAGAAAGTCATTCGTGTCTGGTGCGGCCTGCCGGAAAGCCTTCGATAACAGCTGTCTGGACCGGACGTCAACAGGGGAGGTGTGGCAGAAATGAGAGGAAAATATGGAGCAGAAGATAGAAATCTGGCTGATCCGTCATGGAAAAACGCCAGAAAATGAGCAGCACCGTTATATCGGGTGGCTGGATTCCTCCCTCGGAAGTGCTGGAAAAGCGGAGCTTATCCGTGCTTCGGAAACCGTTTCCAAAGTATGGGTGACGAACAGACGCAGAACACAGGAAACGGCGCAGATTCTGTTTCCAGGAGCAAAGCAGATCCTTGTACCGGGGCTGGAAGAAATGAATTTCGGCAGTTTTGAAGGGAAAAATTTTGAAGAGATGCAAAATGACAGCGCCTATCGGAGCTGGGTGGAGAGCGGCTGCCTGGATGTCTGTCCGGGCGGGGAGAGCAAAGCAGTTTTTTGCAGCCGCGTCTGCAGAGCTTTTTTGGAGCTGACCCAGGGATGGCAGCAGAAAGAACCGCAGGCAGTTTATCCGGTTGTGGCCCACGGCGGCACGCAGATGGCTTTGTTAGAACAATTCGGAGAACCGAAAAGAAGTTATTATGAAGGACAGACGCAGGCCGGGGACGGCTGGAAGCTTGTCTGGGAAAACGAAAGGCTCTGGATAAAGGGGCAGCTTTCGTTTCGCAGGCAGCAGGAAAAGAGAGGAAAAAGATGAGAATAGCAGCAGCCGTTTTATGCGGCTTTTTCATGGATTTATGCCTGGGGGATCCGGACTGGATGCCGCACCCGGTTATTTATATGGGAAAAGCAATCAGCGCGCTGGAAAAATTTCTGCGCAGGAGGTTTCCGGATACCCCAAAGGGACTTCTGATGGCGGGAGCAGCCCTGGCAGCGATTCTGCCGCTTGGAAGCTTTCTGATGGCGGCAGCCGCAATTTATCTGGCAGGTCTGGTGCATCCCGTGCTGGCATTTTTGCTGGAAACGCTGTGGTGTTGGCAGGCGCTTGCGGTGAAGGGACTGTATACAGAGAGCATGCGGGTGAAAAAAAAGCTGGAAGAACAGGATCTGCCCGGCGCCAGGAGCGCGGTGGCAAGAATTGTCGGAAGGGATACGCAGAATCTGGACGCAGCGGGAGTTGCAAAGGCTGCGATTGAGACGGTGGCGGAAAATTTTTCGGACGGTGTGGCAGCACCGCTTTTTTATCTGGTGATCGGAGGTGCGCCGTTGGGACTTTGCTATAAAGCGATCAATACGATGGACAGCATGGTCGGCTATAAGAATGACCGGTATCTGTACTTTGGACGCGCGGCAGCAAAGCTGGACGACATTGCAAACTATATTCCGGCGCGGATTTCTGCTTTTTTGATGATGTTTGCAGCATGTCTGAGCGGGCAGAACGCAAAGCATGCGTTTCAAATCTGGAAGCGCGACCGTTACAATCACGCAAGCCCGAATTCCGCCCAGACAGAAAGTGTGGCGGCAGGAGCGCTGGACATCCTGCTTGCAGGGGATGCATGGTATTTTGGGAAGCTGGTAAAAAAGCCGACGATTGGAGAGAATCTGCGGACGGTGGAAGCAGCAGATATTATGCGGATTAACCGGATGATGATCACAGCAAGCCTGACCGCGCTCGTGTTGTTTCTTGCGGTCAGATGTGTACTGTGTATATTGTTATAGAATATATAGATGGCTTGCGGGGAAGGTGCAGAAGAATGCACAAAAGAAAGCTGTGTAATCTGTGCGCAGGCAGAGGGAGAAAAGAATGGAACTGATTCATGGCGGAGACTGGGCAGGACAAGAGGAGCGTCTGGGAAACCGCAGCATCCGGGATTTTTCTGCAAATGTCAGTCCGCTGGGCGTGCCGGATGGCGTCCGGGAGGCGATCTGCCGGGCGGCAGGGAAAATAGACCGTTATCCGGATCCGTTATGCAGAAAACTGATTCAAAAACTCTCGGAGGAGCTTTCCTGTCCGGAAGAATGGATTGTCTGTGGCAACGGGGCAGCGGATCTGATTTATCGGCTGTTTCAGGCGGAAAAACCGAAAAAAGTGCTGCTGACAGCTCCGGCATTTGCGGAGTATGAGCAGGCGGCAGGACTTGTCGGGAGCAGGATTTATTTTTATGAACTAAAAGAAGAAGATCAGTTTCAGATTCAGGAGGATATTCTGGGACAGATTACGCCGGACACAGATCTTGTTTTTCTGTGTGAACCGAATAATCCGACCGGGCAGTGCACAAAACACAGCCTGCTGACAGCAATTCTGGAGCGCTGTCGGGAATGCAGTGCACTTCTTGTGCTGGATGAGTGTTTTCTGGAATTTTTACCGGATCGGAAGGAACGGACGCTTTTGCCGTATCTTGGACAGTATCCGAACCTGGTGATTCTGAGGGCGTTTACGAAGCTCTATGCGATGGCGGGGGTCCGGCTTGGATATTGCGTGTGCAGTGATGCAAAGCGAAAAGAACAGCTGATGGAAAGCGGACAGCCGTGGGGAGTGTCGCTTCTGGCACAGGAAGCCGGAGTCGCCGCACTTTCGGAGCAGGCATATGCAGACCGGGTGAGGAAACTGGTGGAACAACAGCGTCCGATTCTGGTAAAGGGTTTGCGGCAGGCAGGATTTACAGTCTGGGAGGGAAAAGCCAATTATCTGTTGTTTCGCAGTCACGATGCGACGCTTGGAAAAAGAATGGAAGAAGCAGGATTCCCGATGCGGGACTGCTCCAATTATCATAACCTGCAGCCCGGGGACTACCGGATTGCAGTGCGCACAGAGGAAGAAAACCGTGGGTTTCTGGAGGCACTTTTTTTGTGTCAGGAGAAAAAGCAGCTTTGAACCCGATTGCGTCGGAACTGTCTGAAGGCGTTTGCGGAAATGGAATGGGGAAAAACAATGAAGCAAAATATTATGATTCAGGGCACGATGTCGAGTGCCGGGAAGAGCCTGATCTGCGCGGCACTGTGCCGTATTTTTACGCAGGATGGTTTTAAGACTGCACCGTTTAAAAGCCAGAATATGGCGCTCAACAGTTTTATCACGGAAGACGGGGCAGAGATGGGGCGCGCGCAGGTCATGCAGGCGGAAGCTGCGAAAATCAGACCGGATGCGAGGATGAACCCGATTCTGTTAAAACCTACCAGTGATGTGGGAAGTCAGGTTATTGTCAACGGGCATGTGCTCGGAAACATGCCTGCAGCGTCTTATTTTAAATATAAAAAGCAGCTTGTCCCGGAAATCA
>ENA-ORNP01003149-ORNP01003149.1-human-gut-metagenome-genome-assembly--contig:-NODE-3149-length-12188-cov-5.532844_pt1 | contig 12188 bp, 10 predicted proteins | sample MGYA00242119_ERZ509030 | MGnify/ENA primary metagenome ERZ509030 (study PRJEB26280, sample SAMEA2338708) | human gut metagenome | biome: human gut; feature: human-associated habitat; material: faeces...
CGTAGTCGGCCCGGAGCAGACGGCGGGCCACCTCGCCCGTCGAAATGCGCGTCTCGTCGCCGGCCGCAGCCAGCTCGAGCAGCGCCTCGTACTGCTTCGGGGCGCGCCGTTCGATCTTCTCGCAGACTTCGTGAAAACGCCCCTCGTCGCGGAGTTCCGCAGCCAGCGACACGTAACACTCGGTGCGGGGACGGAACTCGTCGCCGGAGAACTCCTCCTCCGTGTCGCCCGAAGGCTTCATCAGCGACGGCAGCGCCACGCGCATCACCTCGCCCAGCGAGCACATGTAATAATCGGCGACCCACTCCCAGAAACGGCGCTGCCGCTCGTCGAGCAGAGGCGTGCCGTACAATGCACGGGAGACGGTCTTGACAGTCTTGAAATCGGGGCGCCGGTCGTGCAGCCGCCAGACGATGCCCGTGTAGATCTTCGATCGGCCGAAAGGCACGGCTACGGCCATCCCCTCGCAAAGCGTCACGCCTTCCGCCACCGCAAAGGTGTAGAGAGGCTGGGCCAGAGGAAGTACGATGTCGGCATAGCGCATGGTCGTAGCAGGATCGAAAAAGAGTGCTTTCAGGCTGCGGAACCGACCGGCCCGTCCGGAGCCGCGCCGCAACCGCAAAACGACGGAATCAATTCGGTTTTTCTTCGGGTAAAGTTACGCATTATTCCCGGAAAACAAATACTCCCCGCCGGATCGACGAGGAGTATTATTTCAAATCAAAGAAGATTCCCTAATTCTTCTTCATACCGTTGAGCATACCGCCGTCGATGATACCGAAGCCCTGCCCGTAAACACCCGTTACGGAAGCCACCGAAACGAACGCTTTGGGATCGAGATTGCGGACGATCTTGAGGATGTCGGCCGTTTCGCGTTTGCGGCAAATGACCATCACCACCTGCGACGACTCCTTCGTGTACCATCCCATTCCGTTGAGCATCGTCACCCCGCGATGCGCCTTCTCGACGATCTCCGCAGCAATACGGTCGTGCTCATGGCTGATGACCAGAATCTGATTCGACTGCTGGTTGCCCGCCAGCAACGCATCGGTGCTCAGACCGAATACCGCCGTCAGCAGGAAGCCGTAGATCACCGTCTCGATGCCGTTGCCCACCAGCAGCGATGCACAGATGATAAGCGAATCGGTCACCAGCACGACACGGCCGTAGTTGATCGGATGATACTTGTTGATCAGCAGCGCCACGATATCCGTACCGCCGGTCGAACCGCCCTGACGAAAACACATATAGATACCCACACCGGACAGCATACCGCCCATGATGACCAGCAGCAGCGGTTCCAGATTACCGAACAGGCTGATCGCATCGGGTGGGATAACGCCCAGTTCCGCCAGCCACGCCTGCACGCCGGGCAGCGTTTCCTGGAAAAAGTTCAGCGACGCAGGAAGCACGATGATACAGAAAATCGTCTTGATACCGAAATTCCAACCGATGATGAAACCCGCGAACAGCAGCAGAATACCATTGACGATGAACGCCATCGTACCGATGTTGATCTGGAAGTTGAACAGGTTTTCGATCGCCCCGCACAACACCAGCGCCGCACCCGTGGCACCGCCGCCGGTACCGTGTGCGGGCAGAATACAGGCGATCCACGCGAACGTGTAGAGGAGAATACCGATCGTCATCACGAAATATTCCCGTACTACGCCCATAATCGTCCCGAAAGTTATTTTTTCCTTCAACAGAGTCATTTTTCCTTGAACAATTAAGGTTTAACGGCGCAAAGGTATAAAAATTTCGCCTTGATACGCGTTCCGTGCCGTTAATCTTTTTTCGAGCAGGGACCAGAGGGTGGAAACCCGCGTTAAATGCCACTGTGTCAAGTGGTGAAACCCCATCGGCACTTCGCTGGCGATACGCTCCACAGCCATATCGGGACGCAGCCGCCGCAACACCTCGACCACCAGCGAGAGATACTCCTCGGAGGTACGCAGGCGGAAGCGGCCGGGCTCGGCGTCGTATTGGGCGGCAAGGGCCGTTCCCCGAACGAGCTGCAACTGGTGGAACTTGACCGTTTCGAGCGGCAGGGCATTGATCCGCTCCACCTGCCGAAGAAGCATTTCGTCGTCTTCGCCGGGCAGCCCCAGAATGAAATGGGCTCCGACGTGCAACCCCCGTGCGGCGCTCGCCGCAATAGCCTGCCGGGCCGCCGCGAAGTCATGGCCGCGACGGACGGCCCGCAATGTTTCGTCGCAGGTGGATTCGACGCCGTATTCGACCGCCACATAGTGTTTCCGTGCCAGCTCCGCCAGCAAATCCAGCTTCTCGTCGTCCACGCAATCGGGCCGCGTGCCGATCACCAGTCCCGAAATCCGGGGATGATCCAATGCTTCGGCATAAAGCTCCCGAAGTCGCGTGACAGGAGCGTGCGTATTGGAAAAAGGTTGGAAATAGGCCAGACAAAGCCCTTCGTCCCGCCCTCGGGCCGCATGGAAAGCGATTCCCTCGTCGATCTGCCGCGCCAGGCTCTTCCGGGGCGAACAGTAGGAAGGGGTGAACGCCCTGTTGTCACAGAACGTACACCCCTCCGATCCGATCGTTCCGTCCCGGTTGGGACAGCTCAAGCCGGCATCCACCGCGATCTTACGCACCCGGCCGCCGAAATGTCGCCGGCAATACGCCGCGTAGCTGTGCCAGGGTCGGCCGTCGCCCCAAGAATAGACCCGGGTTTCCATTCGGAACGCTACAAGCCCCAGTCCGACGGATTGTAGGTATCCTTCGGCGCATTCGGCACGTTGGCGAAGAAGGTAAAGCCCGTCAATCGCTCGATTTCCGCCACACTCCGCATGTCGCGTCGTTCAGGTTCGTGTTCTTTTTGCATCGCATGACTCATTACGAAAGCGACACACTGCAACTCCTCGCGCGAACACTCCATCACCGACTTTTCCGTATTTCCTTTTTTCGTACGCAACAACAAAGTATAGAACATGGTCGGAACACTGGCCTGAACACCGCCGAAACCAGTGCGCTTGGGCTGAGCTGTGTTGCCGTAAGAATCGGTCCATGTTTCGAAATAACACCCCACAACCGTATAGAGCGTATCCGCGCACCAATAACTGTCGATCTTATCCTCCAAATTGTTCCACGCACCACCACCCGTGTTGAACGTACTGCTGTGCTGCGGAGCCATATTCGTATAGTAGGAAACCTGCTTGTTCATACCGCTTGTTCTGGAACGTTCATTGTTACCGATCATATGCCCTTTGTTGTAGGAACCTTCAACCGTTTTATTTTTAGGCTGAATACTCGAAGGGATGACCGGATCCGGACCGTAATTCCTATTTCCGTTGGATCCCTTGTAACAACTGTGCACCGGCCCCGAAACCCAAACAGGGCAATGGTGCTCTGCACTGTAACAAATCGAGATATTACGTGCCCGATGTCCGTTTACCGAAAAATCGGGACAAATATGGTATGCATAGTAGTAGTCGCTGTTCTGCACCTCCACCGGCAACTCGGCCCAGCCGGTACGATAAACGTTTTCCGGGGGGGGGACTGTTCCGCTCTCGGTGGTGAAAGTACCCTCCTGGCTCCGATACTGCTTGCCGCCGATCGAGGCGTACAGGTGGAACGTATAGGTGGTCGCGGCGCTCAATCCGGTGATGGCCGCACTCTTATCTCCCGACGAAGCCGTCACCGTTTTCGTGGCGTAATCCGTTTCACCGGAGGCTTTGTAAGCAAATCCTACTTCGATGCCGACCGTTTCTTCGCCTTCATAGGTGAAGCTGCCCGTCAGGGTGGCCGACGAAGCGGTCACATCCGTCGCAGCGACGGGACCGAACTCCGGATCGGGATTTTCACCCGCTTTAAGGGTCGTGAACTGCGCGACGGCGCTCGTATAACGCTCGTCGCCGATAACGACATACGCATAAAAATCGTATTTCGTTTCGGGTTCGAGTCCGTTCAGCTCATAAGTCAGGGGCGAAGCCGTCGAAGCAGCCTTCACCTCGGTATATTCCTCCTGCGCACCGGCCTTATACCCGAAGCCGGCTTCCGCAACATCGCCGTCGCCTTCGTACTCATAAACGCAGGCAAGCGTCGCTCCGGTCGGAGAAACCCCGGACGACGAAGGCGTTTCGAACTGCGGAGCTCCCGGTTGCTCGCCCTCCTTCAACGTGGTGAAAACAACCCGTTCGCTGGTGTAATTCTTTCCGTCGATTACCAGATAGGCATAGAACTCGTAAGCCGTTTCAGGCGTCAGCTCCTCCAGACGGACCGACAACGAAGAGTCGTCCGGCGTAATCTCTACCATAGTATATCCCGTTTGGGCCGATGCCGCAGGCTTGTATCCGAAACCGGCTTCGGCAATATCGGCCGCATCACCGGTGTATAGATAAGCGCACGCGAGCAATGCGCTCGTAGCCTGCACCTCGGAAGCCGAAGGCTTGCCGAACTGGGGCGTCGGAGCCGGAGGCACCTCCCCCTCCTTGAGGGTCTTGAACGTTTTCGACAGCGACGCATTGAACCGCTCGCCGCCCAAGACGGCATAACAGTACCAACGATATTCGGTGTCGGGCTTCAGGCCGGTCAGGGTCTGCCGGGCCAGACCGTCCTTGAAATTCGTACAAACCACATCGACGTACTCCCCGCCCGCTTCCTGGTAGGAGAAGCCGACTTCGGAGATGGGCGCTTCGCCCTTCGATTCGATGTTGGCCGCCACGACCGCACTCGTCACATCGGGCTGCGCGTCGATCAGATCGAAAGTCGGACGCACGGCCGGCGCAGGCGCCGTATCGTCACTTTCGCAGGCTACGATCGCCAGCGACAGCAAAGCGACCATACACAAAAAATACTTCTTCATAACAAACTTTTTATATCTTTGACATAGCCTCAGATAGGATCCGATTCGGCAATCTCTGCGTGCAAGCCCGCACGATTGCGCTCATCTTTCACTATCTTTGAAATAACTGAAGTCATTCGCGTTGTCGGAAGTCGATCCAGATCGTCACCGGCCCGTCGTTCACCAGCTCGACCTGCATATCGGCTCCGAACTCCCCGGTGGCGACTTCGCGCCCGAGCGCACGGCCTACACCGGCGGCGAACCGCTCGTACAAAGGTCGGGAAATCGCTTCGGGGGCCGCCTTGATATAGGACGGGCGGTTGCCCTTACGGGTCGAGGCATGCAGCGTGAACTGGCTCACCACCAATATTTCGCCGCCGACCTGCCGCACGTCGAGATTCATCACCCCGTTTTCGTCGTCGAAAATCCGCAGCCGGGTGAGTTTACCCGCAAGCCACTCGATATCCTCCTCGCCGTCCTCGGCTTCGATACCGACGAAAACCAACAGACCCGGTCCGATGGCCGATTTGAGGGTTCCGCCGATGGAAACCGACGCACGGCGCACCCGTTGAATCAAAATTCGCATGGCAACAATGAAAATTGTCGGGCGAAGAACGCCCAGAGATTATCTTCTTTCGGCACGGGCGCCGTCACGACGATCCGCTCGCGCCGCACGGGATGGATGAAATCGACACGGTACGAATGGAGCGAAATGCCTCCGTCGGGATTCGAACGGCGGGCCCCGTATTTCAGGTCGCCCTTAATCGGACAGCCGATCTTCGAGAGCTGCGCCCGGATCTGATGGTGGCGCCCCGTCAGCAAATCGACCTCCACCAGCGTATAACGGGTACTCGCCCCCAGGGTGCGGTAACGCAATTTCGCCAGTTTTGCATCGCCCCGGGGCGCATCGAGCGCCCGCGAACGGTTGGTTTTCTCGTTACGCAGGATATAGTGGGACAACTCTCCCTCTTCGGGATCGGGACGGCTCTCCGTAAGCGCCCAATAGGTCTTTTCGATCTCGCCCCGGCGGATCATCTCGTTCAGGCGGGCGAGGGCTTTCGACGTTTTGGCGAAAATGACGGCTCCGCTCACGGGACGGTCGATGCGGTGCACCACGCCGAGGAACACCTCGCCGGGCTTGGCATCGCGTCGCCGGATGAACTCCTTGATCTGCCGTTCGAGCGCATCGCCGCCCGACGGATCGGGCTGCACCAGGTCGCCGCACCGTTTATTGACGATCAAAAGGTGGTTGTCCTCGTACAGAATATCTTCGGGAGCGAACATCGGAAACGGAGCGTAATTGCGAAGCGGATTATAACTGGAACGTGAAAGGAAGCAGCCGCACGGCCGAATCCACCACCGTGGCACCGCCCGCACCGGACATGATGATGCGGATCGGCGCCCCCTGGCGACGCTCCGCATCGAGCAGCACCTGGCGGCACTGTCCGCAGGGATAACACTCCCGTTCGGACGGCTCCGAAGCAATGGCCAGCGCCTCGATCGGATCGTCGGCATGGCACGCTCCGGCATGGAACAGCAACGACCGTTCGGCGCACATGCCCGCAGGAAACACCTCGCTCTCCTGGTTGCTGCCGCAGAGAATCTTCCCGCTGCGCAGACGGGCCGCAGCGCCTACCCGGAATTTGGAATAGGGAGCGTACGCCCGGGCGACGGCCCGGCGAGCCTCCTCCACCAACTCCCGGTCCCCGGCGGGCATCCCCTCCGGAGAGTCGTAGTGCTGGTAATCGAAACTGAATCTGTTCTCCATAATTCCTTGCTTTTGAAAAAAAGGGAAAGTGGTCAAAGGTAAGCCGAATTTCCGGGTTATCCAAAAATTCGGCCTGCCAATTCATTTCCGACGATAACCCCGATTATTCGAGGACGAACTTGGTCTGGACGTTATACTCCAGCTTGATCGTTTTGAAATCGAGCGAAGGCTCTTCGGGCGCACCCGCTTCGGCGCTGTCGGCCATCATCGCCTTCGAACGCACCATCATCATATTGTCGTAATACTGCGGAGCTACGTCGTAATTAGAATCGTAGATATAGAAACATTTTCCGATCTTCTGCCCGATCGCCCCGGCCAGCGCTTCGGCCGACGACTTGGCGTTGCGGATGGCATCCAGGCGCACCTGCTCCTTCAGGGAGTCGATGTCCGAACGGGTCACGCGTACGATACCGACGTTCGAGATGCCCAGATCGCCCAGGGCGGCGGTCACGTCACCCACTTCGGCCGCCGAATGGAGCAGCAACTGGTATTTGGCGGTGGTCAGCGAGCTGGCCTTCTTGTAGAAATCGCTCGACATATTGGCCACCTTGAGCTGTTTCTCGACATCGACGCCCAACTTCTTCAGGGCATCGATCATCTGCCGCTGCTGAATTTCGACCGTAATTTTTCCTTTCGACTCGCGCTCGTTGATTACAATCGACAGATAGAATTCATCCGGCGTAACCTCCATTTGGGAACGTCCGTTCACCTGAATATAACTCGGGAAAGCCTCCTGGGTTTGAGCGAACACCGGCGCAGCCAATACGACCGCCGCCGCTAAAATCATCCATTTTTTCATACGTTTCATTCGTTTTTGAAATAGTACTGCAAATATAACGCCCGAACAGGAGCCGATAGTATAAAAACCGCCCCGGAACAGGAGTCGCCTACCGGCGGACGAGCTTCACCACGTTCTCCACGTGGTGCGTATGGGGGAACATATCGACCGGCTGCACCGCCTCGACGCGATACGCGCCGTCCATCAGGGCCAGGTCGCGGGCCTGCGTAGCCGGGTTGCAGCTCACATAGACGATCCGCTCGGGCGCCGCCCGCAGGATTACGTCGATCACCGGTTCATCGACTCCGGCACGCGGCGGGTCGAGGATGATGACGTCGGGACGGCCGTTGCACCGTATGAACTCGTCGCTCAGCACGGCTTTCATATCGCCGGCATAGAACACCGTATTCCCGATGCCGTTCAGCGTCGAATTGATGCGGGCGTCCTCGATGGCCTCGGGCACGTACTCCACGCCCACGACCTTCGCGCACCGCGCCGCACAAAAGTTGGCGATCGTACCCGTGCCGGTGTAAAGGTCGTATAAAATCTCTTTTCCCGTCAGGGCGGCGAAGTCGCGCGCGACCTTGTAAAGTTCGTACGCCTGCGCCGAATTGGTCTGATAGAACGACTTGGGGCCGACCTTGAACTGCAGCCCCTCCATCCGCTCGATGATGTGATCCTTGCCCCGGTAGCAGACGGGTTCCAAGTCGCCGGTGGAGTCGTTGAACTTTTCGTTGATTACGTAGAACAGTGACGTAATTTCGGGAAAAGCGGCCGCCAGATGGTCCAGCAGGGCCGCGATCTTCTCCCGCTCGTCGGCATGGAAAACCACGATCACCATCACCTCGCCCGTCGAGGCGGTGCGGACGACCATGTTGCGCATCAGCCCCCGGTGCTCGCGCGGATTGTGGAACGTATAGCCGTGTTCGAGGCAGAAACGCCGGGTTTCTTCCCGGATCGCATTCGACGGATCGGGCTGCAACCAGCATTTTTCGATGTCCAGCACTTTGTCGAACATACCGGGGATGTGGAATCCCAGCGCCGGGGCATCGGCGATCTCGCCCTTTTCGGCGATCTCCTCGTAGGTGAGCCAGCGCCGCTCGGCGAAGGTGAACTCCAGCTTGTTGCGGTAAAAACGGGTTTCGGCCGAGGGCAGGCAGGGCGCGATTTCAGGCAGCTCGACCTTACCGATACGGGCAAGCTGGTCGCGCACCTGATCGGTCTTGAAACGCAGTTGTTCGGCGTAGGGCAGATTCTGCCACTTGCAGCCGCCGCAGACCCCGAAATGGGCGCAGAACGGCTCTTCGCGCAGCGGCGAGCGCTTCACATAATTGACGACGAAACCTTCCATATACCGGCGGCGCTTGGAGCGGATCTGCACATCGACCACGTCGCCCGGCACGGTCATCGGCACGAAGACCACCACGTCGTTGTAACGCCCCATCGCCTTGCCTTCGGCGGCCAGCGTCGTTATCTCAAGCCCCTCGATCAGGGGATAATTCGCTTTCTTTCGAGCCATATCGCATTCGGATTTAGAACGCAAAGGTACGAATTTTCCGCTATGCGCCGCCCGTTTTCCTGGTTTTGGCACGTTCGCGCACCCGTCCCAGCCAGAAACCGATGCCGAACGGCACGCCCAGCATGATGACGGCGAAAAGCACGATCCAGGCGAGGAGCTTGGCCACCAGAGCCGGTACCCGGTCCATCGCATTTTGTACCGCCGCATCGACCGCCTGCTGCGCCTGATCGACCAGCGCTTTGCGCTCGGCCGAAATATAACCCTGCAACTCCGCACGCTGGCGGTCGAGGTCGGCAAATGCGTTGTCCACGGCACCGTTCAACGTTTCGATGAGCGCTGCGACTTCGGTATTCAGACTTTTGCCCATATAATCGGCGATCTGCGGCAGGTGCTCCATGACCGTCACGATGCGGTCGAAATTACGCTCCAGGCTGTCGAGCTGCCGCGTCAGCCGGTTGCGGACGCTGTCCTGCTGCATCTGCAACTCGAAAATATCCTTCGACCAGCCGATGCTATTGACCATCTGCTCGGACTGGCCGCCGAAACGGTCGCCCAGATCGGCGATCACATCGGAGATGGAGCCTACGTTATACTGCGTTTCCACGCCTTTCGACTGGAGAAATTCGATCCAGGGCAGGGTCGTATTGACCGGAGTGAACTGCGACCCCGTGACGGGATTCGCCTGCATATAATTCCCCACGAACTCCTGCATCAACGCGAACTTCTCCGGCGCAAGCAGGGTCGAAGCCAGGTGTTCGGCTTTCCTGTCCAGACGCGCCACGACCTTGCGCACGAGCGGCGTCTGCCCGGCGAAAAGCAGCGAATCGGGCAGGCGGCGGAAAGCGTTGTCCATGCGGACGCAGAGCAGCCAGGTGTCGATGAGCGCCACGTCGGGGTTGGACTGCATGACGGCGGTAACGGCGGCCCGCGTCGCCTGCATCTTCCACCGGATCGCCCGGATCCGCACCGGAATCTCCGACGATGCGGCCGCGACCGAATCGGCCGTGCGGGCGATCTCGTCCGCCAAGTCGTAATAAAATCCCCGGGTCATCATCCGGGTATTGGCCTCCGAAGCCGGAAGCGGCGGGTTGCCCGTATCGACCGACACCTTGAGCAACGAACAGCTTCCGAACGACAGCAGCACGGCGACCGCCGCAAAAATTTTCAGTAAACGTATCTTCATTCTTCTCTCTGTTTTGACTTTCAACAAATTACTGTTCCAGGACCTCTGCGCCCGCTCCGGCAGCGCCGTTTCTTTCCGGCGCTCCGGTTCCAAAAATAGCGATTATCCGCGAAATATCGCTATATTTGTACCTTAAATAAATTTCACATATCATGAAAATCGCCTGCCTGACTTTCAATCCGATACAGGAGAACACCTACGTCGTTTGGGACGACACGAAGGAGTGCGCGGTCATCGACGCCGGAAATTCCACCCCCAAAGAAGATGCCGCACTCGACGGTTTCCTCGCCGAACACGGGCTCAAACCGGTGCTGGCGGTCAATACGCACGGTCATTTCGACCACGTGCTGGGCGTCGAACATCTGCGCAAGACCTACGGCATTCCCTTCGCCCTCTCGGGCAAGGACGCCTTCATGCTGGACACCGATGCGGTGGGATCGACCGTTTACGGGGTCAAAATCAACGCCATGCCGACCATCGACATCGATCTGGACAAGGTAGAAGAAGTGAAATTCGGCCACACCGTCCTGCGCGTCATCCGCACGCCGGGCCACACGCCGGGCCACGTATCGCTCTACGAACCCGAATCGAAGAGCCTCTTCACGGGCGATACCCTCTTCCGCGAAAGCATCGGACGCACGGATCTGCCGGGCGGCGACTATTCGTGGATCATGCGTTCGATCCTGGACAACCTGCTCCCGCTGGGCGACGAAGTGCGCGTCTATCCCGGACACGGCCCTGAAACCACCATCGGCCACGAAGTGCTCTACAATCCCTTCGTCACCGAAGTCCTCAACCAGGAGGTGAACTACAAGAACTAATTCCGTCCGGGTCCGTTATGAAAGCGCTGCTCCACAAAATCCTCTACCGGACGCTTCCGCTCGAAGGTTATCTGCGGGCGGTGAGCCGCCTCTTTTTCATCAGCTACCGGCTGGGGCTTGGACGGCGCAGCGCGGCGACCGAATACGTCTATCACCTGCCCCGGCTGGCGAAAGCCGGCGACACGGCGATCGACATCGGAGCCAATCTGGGCTATTACGCCCGTCCTCTCTCGGAAATCGTCGGCACCGCAGGCAGGGTCCATGCCGTCGAACCCGTCCCGGTCGTTTGCCGGGTGCTGCGCCGCAACCTGCGGGGCTGCCGCAACGTCGAAATCTTCGACTGCGCGCTGGGAGCCGAGAATAAAGAGATCACCATGAGCAACGACTCCGCCCGCGAAACGGGTTATCTCGGCACGGGACGAAACTTCGTGGGCGATGCCGCCGGAGAGGGCGCCGTCACTTTCACCGCCCGGATGCGGCGCGGCAGCGAGCTTTTCGCCGGGCTGGAGCGGCTCGATTTCGTCAAGTGCGACGTCGAAGGGTATGAGTTGATCGTCATGCACGAGCTGCGCCCTCTGCTGGAGCGTTTCCGCCCGACAGTACTGATCGAAACGGGCGGCGAAAACCGCCCGCAGATCATCGAACTCTTCACCGAACTGGATTACAAGGGTTACACGCTCGAGAACGGGCGGGAAATTCCGCTCGCCCCCGACACCGAAAAAGACATCATCTTCCGCCAAGCACGCTAACGCCATGAGAATAGACATCCTGACCGTCGTACCCGAACTGCTCGCCTCGCCGCTGAACGAATCGATCCTCAAGCGTGCGCAGGAGAAGGGGCTGGTCGAAATCCATATCCACAACATCCGGGACTACACAGAAGACAAGCACCGCACCACGGACGACTACCCCTTCGGCGGAGAGGCGGGTATGGTAATGAAGATCGAACCGATCTACCGCTGCATCGAAGCCCTCAAAGCGGAACGGGAATACGACGAGGTGATCTACACCTCGCCCGACGGCATCCGCTACGACCAGCACGAAGCCAACCGCCTCTCGACGCTCGACAACCTGATTATCCTCTGCGGCCACTACAAGGGCATCGACTACCGCATCCGCGAACACCTGGTCACGCGCGAGATCTCGATCGGCGACTACGTGCTCACGGGCGGCGAGCTGGCCGCCTGCATCATCGCCGATTCGGTGATCCGGATCATCCCCGGAGCCATCGGGGACGAAGCCTCGGCGCTCACGGACTGCTTCCAGGACAACCTGCTGGCAGCTCCCGTATATACCCGTCCGGCCGATTATAAAG
>ENA-ORNP01003153-ORNP01003153.1-human-gut-metagenome-genome-assembly--contig:-NODE-3153-length-12182-cov-14.558753_pt1 | contig 12182 bp, 7 predicted proteins | sample MGYA00242119_ERZ509030 | MGnify/ENA primary metagenome ERZ509030 (study PRJEB26280, sample SAMEA2338708) | human gut metagenome | biome: human gut; feature: human-associated habitat; material: faeces...
TTTATCCGCTTATGCAACTTATAATCAGGGATTTAATTTATAGAAGTCCCCTTATCAACCTTTTAGCTATGAGAAAAACTCTACTACTTAGCTTGTTTGCACTGTTCAGTGCAATGGTTGGTTGGGCGCAAGATTCCGGAAAGGACTTGGGGCTCAGACAACTCAAATCTACCGACATCACTGACGGTATGCAGTTGGCTTTCCAGAGCGTTTCCAGCACCAATCCCCTTAACTGGTTCCAAGGGGCAGTGGCTGCCGGCGATTTTGGCGAAAGCGTAATCTTGGTGGCCGAAGCTACCGGCGAAACTGCCGCAGACGGCAAGGCCCTCTATGTGTTGCGCCAGAAAACAGCCGAAGAAGGTGCGGCCTACTTGCAGATGCCGGCCGCTGCCTCAAGCGACGTGACGATGGGCGCCAGAGAGACTGCCGCACAAGTCACGTTCAACCCCTACACGGAACATGAGCACGATGATAACGCCAAGCTCGCCGGCGAGTTCAGCGAGGAATACTCGACGCGTGTGACGCTCCAATTCGATGCTTCGACGCAGACGTTCCTGAACTGCAACAGCGCTGGTTCGATCGTACACTGGGGAACGGGTTTTGGTTCTTGGTCGTACTGGAACATCTATGAGATACCGGCCGACTTCCGTTTCGTCACTGTGACGTACAACATCAAGTTCTTCGACGGTTCGACTGACGTGACCCTTGAAGATGCCGGCCTGTCCGACCTCATTCCTTCCGAGGTCGTTGATGGCAACGGCACCGTTACGGCCGAGGTTATCCTAGGCGGAAATGTCGCTTTCCCGACATTCACCAACACCTCGTTCCGCCGCGCCTTGAAGACCGACGGCACTGTGTTCAGCGAGGAAGATACCTACACGCTCACAGAGGATCTCCTGACCGACGGAGCCCTTACGCTGAATCTTGAATACTCTTCCGACCCGCGCATCCTCTTCGAATGCTCGGTCGATGCCTCCATGTTTGCCAACGATGACCCCTCGCTGTTCGTCTTTGACGAGACAGGAACGGCCGAGATGGAGAAAACCGTACGCGTCGCTACGGGCGAACCTATCGTAGCCCCGTCCATTTCGCACTTCACCTCCTTGACCGCTATCGATCAGGTAGCCACGCAGTCCACGACTATCCCGGTAAGCTATCGTCCCTGGCGCCGCATCTACGTTGACGGTATAACGCTGAACGCTGACGGAAGTCTGCCCGAGAAAGGTGAAGAGAATTATATCTTCTCAGGCGAGGAAATGTTTGTCGATATCGACTCGATCATCACGGCCCCCGACATGGGCGCGCTCTACACTTTCAATGTCGAGCAGACGAACCTTTCGGGCATGAACGAATTCGACGTGCCTCTCACAGTGACTGGCGACAATATATATGAGGGCGCATTCTTTACGTTCTACTACGACATGAACGTGCCGTTCAAATCGACTGACGTCGCTGCCGACGGTACAGTGCCCGAAGACGCCACTTGGTACATCCTCCGCTTCCGCAACGACAAGGTGCTGACCGGTAATCTGACCGCAGAAGGTGCATGGAGTTTGGGTGGCGTTCCTGTTCAGTTGCTCATCCTCGACGCGGGCGCCGTCATCGACGACTATGCCCTCTGGTGCATCCGTGACAATGGCGATGGCACGTACAGCCTCTTCAACAAGGCCAATCCGGGCATGGTACTGTCTGACGACGGAACGGTTCCGGCTTTCGTTATCGCCACTGGTGCTGAGGTCGGTGTCACGCTGACCAGCATTGGCGACGGTTACGGTCTTATCGCTACGCAAAGCAATGGCACGCAGGCTTACCTGAACGACAATGGCGGCAACGGCATCCTTCATTATTGGAGTGAGGCTGACGAAGGTTCGAAAGTGACTTTCGAGGAGTACGATCCGGCAAGATACACATTCCTGCTCGGCCGTAGCGCGCTGAATGCCATCAACTGTATTAACGGTTATACCGAAGACCAGGTTGAAGAAATCCGCGGCATCATCGAAGAGGGCAACGTTGAACTCGAACAGGATGTGGAAGACATGGTTCTCGATCTGATCGAGAGCCCGGCCGACGAGCTCATCCAGCACAACCCGTCCAACGGTTATGCCATCATCTCTGCCAATGAAATCTACATCACGCGTGACAACGTGAAGTATGCTCTTTATCTCGAAGGTGACAGCATCTTGTCTTGGAAGGAATTCAACCAGCACGATCCGAACTTCTACTTCGAACTGGGCAACATGGAGACGCTGACCACCGAGGTGAGCGGCGAAGACTCTGTCGTATGCTCGATTAAGTCGATTACTTCTGGTAAGTATGTGGACGCTTCGGAGTGGGCCTTCCAGCAGCCGCTTGGTGCCAGCGAAGAGTACAACGCTGAGACGATGCGCTTCCACTTGGCTCCTGCCGTAGCTGAGTATAACCAAGAAAGCGGCGAAGAGACTGTAGCTGCCGTACCGGCCGGATTCTACATTGACCGTTGGTGGTACAGCGGTGGCAACACCGATGGCGCGAAAGTGAGATGCACGATGTGTATGCACGCCGGAACGGTTGATGCATCCACCGAAGGCCATATCATCTCCTACAACACACATGGCCGGAGCTATGCCAATGTATTCCGCTTCTGGGACGGTGGTCCGATTGAGACCGTCGGCATCGGCAGCGTGACGAACGATGACAACGTGAACGATGGACAGAACGGCGCTATCTACGACCTGAGTGGCCGTCGCGTTGAGAAAGCAGTCAAAGGTATCTATATCCAGAATGGAAAGAAGGTTTACGTGAAGTGAGCCTTTGACGAAAACGTTTGACATTTATGTGCGACCCCCGGAACTTGGATTCCGGGGGTCGTTGTATATAGGGGGGAAGTCTTCGAGGATATGTGTGGGAGCGCTGTTTGCGACGTCTTTGTCGCAAGGGGCGCAGGAGGCCTTCACATCAGGCATACATCGCCGTTGGGGCAGGACTGTCCGATTCCGCCGTTGCTGTCGCCGTAGCAGGCGGAGGATAATTCCGATGCCGTCCGGCTTTTGTCTGAATTCGTTTGCATTAGCGGGACTTGCGTACGGTCTTGCGCAAGTCCCTTGGGGCGTTTGAGCGTAGCGGGGCAAGGCGGGCGTGGCTCTCCATTGGGCGTCAGCGGGCGCCGAGGTCGTCAAAGCTGGTTTGCAGAAAGGCTTTGGCGCGGTCGAGGCGCTGTGCGGACGGTTGAGGCTTGTCGGCCAGGGTCTGGCCGGAGTTGAGGTCGAATACGGTGAATCCCGACTCGTCGTAGAAAGCCATTCCGCTGCCCCAGACGCTGATTGCGCAAGGATAGCGGTAGGTCTGGCTCGTCACGTCACGGCTGAAACGGAACTGGCCGTGCGGCAGGCCCAGCTGCCCAAGCAAGGTGGCGGGCAGGTCACTTTGGTTGCAGATTTTGTCAATGCGCCGGGGCTCTTTGACGGCGCCGCCAAGCCAAAGCATGGGGATGTGGTTGCGCAGGGGATGGACTTCGGTGAGCGAGTCGGGGTAGAGGATGCCGTGGTCGGGCAGGCAGACGAGCAGCAGGTCGTGCCACTGCGGCGTATGACGCAGCCGCTCCACAAAACGTCCTAGACAGTCGTCGAGGTAGGCCATGGCGTTGGCTTTCTCGTCGGTCGGGATGCGGTTGTAGGGCACTTTCCACGGCTCGTGACTGGCTAACGTGAGAAAAGCCGTGTGCCAAGGCTTTCCGTCGCGGCGGGAGGTCACCATCTCGAAAAGGCGGTCGAAAGTGATGCGGTCCGTCACACCCCAGTCGTGCGTCCGGCGGACGTCGGCGGGGAAGTCCGTATCGCCATAGACGCGCTGGTAGCCTGTGGCAAGGAGGTAGCTGTTCATGTTGGTGAAGTTGACGTCGCCGCCGTAGAGGAAATCTGTCCGGTAGCCGGCCGTCGCGAGCGAAGAGGCGATGGAGGGTAACGTGCGCGACTTGTCGGGCAGTTTCATCACGCTGGTGGTAGTCAGGGCGGGGTATCCGCTCAGGCTGCTGACCACGCCGCGGTCCGTACGGAACGAGTTGGCGTAGCAGTTCGTGAAGAACACACCTTCTGTGAGGAGCCGCTCGAAGTTTGGAGCTATGTCCGGACGGCCGCCCAGGCTTTCGACGAACATACCTCCAAAGCCCTCCATGATGATGACCAGGACGTTGGGACGCCTTGTGCGGAGCAGAGTGTCGCAGGCTACGCTTGTGGTGTCGTACTGCATCGAGGCGAATGTCCGGGCGCGCTCATGTTCGGGGAAAAAGTCGCATTGTGAGGCGAAATCCTCCATCTTTCCTGCTGAATAGAAGAGGCTGAAAGCCGGATTGACCGCCGCATGGTTCAGAAACTGGTTGGAACTGTAATAGACCTTGCCCACGTTGGCTGTCGATTTGCCCACGCCGCCGCGAATGGCGAGGAAAAGCAAGCCGCCTGCAAGGAGAAAGACAATAGTGGCTGTGAGTTTCTTTATGAGCCGAAAGCCGGTTTCTCGGTGGGCAGTCTCCGTTTTTACTGTTGCAGTGACTGGATTTTCTGTCGCTGCGCTAGGATTTCCTGTCGGGGTGTTTGTTTTTTTTATCGCACCGAACGTTTTCAGGCCTGCTGCATGGCGCAGGAGCCAGAACGTCAGGCCTGCAAGTAGGATTACGGCTGAAAGGCTAGCCAGCAGGTAGCCTAAGCTGATGCTGGCTGTGATGTCGCCGGGTGAGTCGAGGTAGGTGAAGACCGTGGCGTCGAGCTTGAAGTTCCAAAAGGAGTAAAGGCACGTGTCGCCGATGAGGATGAAAGCCAGTAGGATAGAGACGACAGCCGCATAGGCCGTGAACATTTGCCGTGCCCAAGGGATGCGTATCCACAGGCTTATGGTGAGTGCCAGCCAGGGCAAGGCCGTCAGGTAGGCCGCCGTGGTGAGGTCGAGTGTCAGGCCGTGAGCCGGAACCGCCAACCAGTCGGTCCAGGTCAAGCCGTGGCCAGCACCGTTGTAGAGCATGAAAACGGGTTTCATTGCGACGAAAACGGCCACAAAGGTCAAGAAAATGCGGAACAGGATGAGCAGGCGTTGGCGCATGGCTGTCGGTGTGTGGATCAGAGTTGTTGCATGTCGTTGAGTCGGCGGTAGTATCCGTTCAGGGCGAGGAGTTCTTCGTGCGTGCCGCGTTCGACGATCTGTCCGTCGTGCAGAACGCAGATTTCGTCGGCGTTCTTGATCGTCGAGAGACGGTGGGCAATGGCTATGGTTGTTCGCGTTTTCATCAGCCGTTCGAGGGCTTCTTGAACGAGCCGCTCGCTCTCCGTGTCGAGGGCCGACGTAGCCTCGTCGAGAATGAGGATAGCTGGGTTCTTCAAGATGGCGCGGGCTATCGATATTCGCTGGCGCTGCCCGCCGGAGAGACGGCAGCCACGGTCGCCGACGTTGGTCTGATACCCTAACTCCGAGGCCATGATGAAGTCGTGCGCATTGGCAATCTTGGCTGCTTCGATGACTTGTTCCATCGTGGCATTTTCCACGCCGAAGGTGATGTTGTTGTAGAACGTGTCGTTGAAGAGAATGGCTTCCTGGTTCACGTTTCCGATGAGTGCACGCAGGTCACGAATGGCCAGGTCTTTGATGTTGATGCCGTCGATAAGGATTTCGCCCCGGTCGATGTCGTGGTAGCGCGGTATGAGGTCGACAAGAGTGGATTTGCCGGAACCGCTCTGCCCCACAAGAGCGATGGTGCGGCCGCGTGGTACGGTGAGGCTGACGTGGCTGAGGACGTCGTGCTGGCCGTTATAGCTGAATGATACGTCGCACAGTTCGATGCTGTGGGCCAGCGTTTCGATGTGTTTGGGATGTTCTGGTTCCCGGATGGGATTCTCGGCCGTCAGGATTTTGTTGATGCGTTCCACCGACGCCAAGCCTTTGGGGATCGAATAGGCAGCTTTTGAAAAATCTTTGAGCGGCTGGATGATGCTGTACAGGATGACCATGTAGAAGATGAACGTCGGGGCATCAATGCCCGACGCGTGGTTGAAGATGAGCGTGCCGCCATACCAAAGGACGAGCACGATGAGGCATGTTCCGAGGAATTCGCTCACCGGATGGGCTGACGACTGTCGGATGTTTACGCGGCTCGATGCCTGACGGAATTCGTTGGCGACGCGGTCGAAGCGCTGGTTCATCTTCCGTTCGGCAGTGAAGGCCTTGATGATGCGCATCCCGCCGAGCGTTTCCTCCAATTGCGAGAGCGTCTCGCTCCACTTGTTCTGTGCGTCAAGCGACTGGCGTTTCAACTTGCGGCCGATGCGGCCCATGATCCACCCCATAAGCGGCAGCACAATGATGGTGAACACGGTGAGCTGCCAGCTGGTGTAGAGGAGCACGCCGAAATAGCAGACGAGCAGGATCGGGTTTTTGATAATCATGTCGAGCGAACCCATGATGGAGTTCTCCACTTCGTTGACGTCGCCGCTCATGCGGGCGATGATGTCGCCCTTTCGCTCGGCCGAGAAGAAAGAAAGCGGGAGCGACGTGATCTTGTGGTAGATGGCCGTGCGGATATCACGCACAATACCGGTGCGGATAGGGACCATGATGCCTACGGAAGCAAAGTAACAGCTTGTTTTCAGCAGCGTGGCCAATACAAGGACAAGTCCGATGAGGAGCAGCGTGGTCGACGCTCCATAAACGGCGATTAGCTGTGTGGTATAATAGTAAAGGTTGTTGACGATGATGTCTTTCAGTCCTGGCGACGCTGCATCCCAAGGAATGAATTCGTAGCGCGTCGTGTCGAGGCCGAACAGCAGTTGCAGCATCGGGATGAGTGTGGCAAAGGAAAACACATTGAGAACAGCAGAGAGCAAATTGAATGTCAACGAACCGGCGAGGTAGCGCTTGTAAGGTCGCACATAGTGGAGCATGACGCGGAAAAACTCTTTCATGATCGGGGCGGTGTGAGTGGTGAATGAGATGTAACCGTAAATTCAGTAAGCGAGGATGGCATGACTGATTTTAGTCATGAAGAAATCGTAATCGTTCAGGACAACGCCCCGACCGAACCCGCCAAAGTTTTCGCTGGTCATTCTGAGTTCGGGATGGAAGCGGTAGAAATCGAAATAGGCCTGTTTGGTAGTCAACTCAGGTGCTTCGTGGCTGTGGATGACGAAGATAAGCATTCTGTCCGGCGTGTGCATGAAGCAGGTCGGGTCGTCTTTTGAAAGCGTCACATACTTATCGATATTGTGTGAGGTCAACTGTTTCCAGCGTTTGAGCTGCCCGTTGTTTTTGTCGAAGTATGGCAAGCGGTCCAAAATGATAAGTATTTGAAAATAAGGTATGCCTGCACAGCGGACGTTGGCAGTCTCGCCCAGCATATTCTCAAAATAATTGACGGAGTTCTGTTTGTAATTCTGCATGACGAATTTTACGGCAATTCCCGCTATGGGTATTCCGTTGCGGAAGACGCTGACGTCGGCGGCTTTACTTTGATATCGTCCCGGCAGTTTTTCTTCGTGGTCCTTCTCGTAGCCTTGCGAGAAAATGGCGTAGTCCGGGCCTAATCTTTCGTGCAGGTCTTGTGCGATGAAACCGTGAAGAGGTTTCAGTTTCGCGTTGCTGCGCGAGCTGCCTTTCTCTAAGTAGACCCTAAAAGAGCATTCCACAGCATGAAGGAATGCTTGATTCTTTGGATTATCCATATCTCAGGTTGAGTTGGTAGTTAAGGTATTGTTCGAGAGTTTTGGAGGAGAACGTGTAGTATCTACCGCTTTTATAGTTTCGGAGGAGAGTGATGTAGTTGAGGAAATCGTCTTGTTCCAAGAGCGGGGCGGATTTGAGTTTCGCTTGCGCCGAGGACGTAAAGGCCGGAGTAAAGGCCGGAGTAAAGGCCGGAGTAAAGGCCGCGTCCGGCTGCCACAAAGTTGATTTTCAGGCTGGACGAATCGCGGATGAGCGTGTTGATGGCTACCTTTTCCCGGCAAACGTCGTGCAGGGCCTGCGTCCGGCCATAAAGATGCCATCCTTCTTTTTTCTTGTGGTGCTTCAGCAGTTCCTCACGGTGGGCTTTGAAGTATTGGGCCACTGCGGGCATAGCCTGTATGTCGCTCCAACTGAGAGGATCACCTTGTGGAGTGTATGGAAAGAGTCCCCTTGTCCAGACACCAGTTGAGGCCTTGAGTATGAGAATGATAACTGGAGAATCGGGCACGTTTCCGATGAACACGCTGTCGGCCAACGTGGCAAAACCGTTCTTCACTCGTACGGCACGGGGGTAGTCCTCTTGTTGGATGTGACACAAGTAGTTAAGTTGTTCAGCCGTCCCGAAATAGAAGTTACCGTGAATGTGGAATTTGTCCGGTGTGAGGGTAGTGATGAACCGAGGCGCTTGATCCTGCTCGTCAAACCGGTAATAGGATACGGCATTGTCTCTGGTATTGTTCTCGAAGTAAGAGATGAGCGTGTAGGTCGTGACACCTTCGAAGGCTTGCCTATGGCCGAGGTCTATTACCTTTTTAAGCTTCCCTGACTGTGCGAGAAATGCGCGTAGGGCGCCTCCCGCCTTGCTCGTCAGCCACGAGCTAGGGGTGATAACGGCCATGCGTCCGTTTTCCCGCATCATTCGGAAACTGATTTCGTAGAATACGAGATACAGGTCGGTCATGCCTTTGTCTGCAAAGGCATATTGTTTGACATCGGTGTAGTTATCTTGCAGATTATGTACCCGCACGTAAGGCGGGTTACCTACGACAAAGTCCATCCGTCCGTCGAAAGTGGAAACATGTAGGGCGTTGGCGTGGACCACATCCCATGCGACGTGTTCCACACCGTACGACCGGGCTGTGGCGTCGAGTTTTTCCATGCAACGGGCGTAGGTTTGTGCGTCAATTTCGACACCATGGATATATGTGGCTAACTCCTGTCTTAGTTGGGCTTTGTTTGAAGAGAGCGCCAAAAACTGCCTGCAATAGCGGTGGACGGCTTCAAGAAGAAAGGCGCCTTCGCCGCAACTGTTGTCGACGATGTGTTTACGCAGCACACTGTCTCCTGCATATCCCGCAAAGTCAAGAATGAGCCTGACAAACGGCGTGGGCGTGAACACTTGGCCTACGTTTTTCTTGCGATATGTGGCGTTTGTCTTCATGTTGTCATCTGTCCGTGTCTTTGTTACAAGGGGATGAGCTATGATAGTGGCATTATTTCCTCCCGAAGTCGGCAGGGATTTCCCCCCAACGTTCGGTTTCCCACTTGACGAGGGGTGTTTCCCACGTGTTATTTTTCAGCCATTGTTCTGCGCGTTCGATGAGGACGAAAAGGGTTTCGGTGCGGGCGGTGCGGGCAAGTGTGGTCTTGCATTTCTTCTTGCGTACCCACAAGAGGGCGTTGCGGCTGTCTGAATAGATTGTCATATCAGTCAGACCTTGTTGCTTGATGAGTGCCAAACCATGCACGATGGCGAGGAACTCCCCTATGTTGTTCGTGCCATGCACCGGGCCGTAGCGAAACACCTCCTGGCCCGTCGTGAGGCAGACGCCGCGATATTCCATCGGTCCGGGGTTTCCGCTGCACGCCGCGTCCACCGCCAAGGCCCGCGCCTTGACTTCGGCGGGCAGCGGGAGCACCGTGTCGTGCCGGTCGGCGGGCGGGTTGGGCGGCAGGGTAGTTGTAGTTTGTCGGCGCGAGCCATCAGCCGCCCGCTTTTTGTAAATCGGAGGAGTGGCCTCGAAAGCGGCTTGTGCTTCTTCCTGTGTGGTGTAGGACTTATATTGTGCGCCCCGAATGCCGTGTATTTGTTTCCGGCACTCGTCCCAAGAGGTGTAAATGCCCGGCCGGAGACCACTCCATACGACGTAGAATTTTTGTTTTTTTCCCACGGTTTACATGCGTTCCGGCATTTCGATGCCGAGCAGCCCCATGCCCAAACGGATCACTTTGGCGACATTTTCTGAAAGCACGAGGCGGAACAGTTGCTTCTGCTTGTCTTCTTCGCGCAGGATGCTGAAATCGTGGTAGAACTGGTTGTATTCCTTCACGAGGTCATAGCAATAGTTGGCGATGGCGCTGGGCGAGTAGTCCGTACCGGCTTGACGCACGATCGTCGGGAAATCAGCGATATGCTGCACGATTTCTTCCTCTTTCGTGTTCAGTGCGGTGCCGGCAGGCAGTGTGCCGGGGATGTCGATTCCGGTTTCTTGTGCCTTGCGCAGCACCGAGCGGATGCGGGCATAGGTGTATTGGATGAAGGGGCCCGTGTTGCCGTTGAAATCGATGCTTTCGGCGGGGTTGAAGAGCATGTTCTTGCGGGCATCCACTTTGAGCAGAAAGTATTTGAGGGCGCCCATCCCTACGATGCGGGCCACCTCGTTCTTCTCGGCCTCGTCCATGTCGTCAAATTTGCCGAGTTCGTCGATTGTCTGGCGGGCTTGGCGAATCATTTCGGCGATGAGGTCGTCGGCGTCCACGACTGTTCCCTCGCGGCTCTTCATCTTACCGTTGGGCAGTTCCACCATGCCATAGGAAAAGTGTACCAGACTCTTTCCCCACTCAAAGCCGAGTTCGTCGAGCAGGATGGAGAGTACTTGGAAGTGGTAGTTCTGTTCGTTGCCGACGACATAGATCATCTTGTCAATGGGGTAGTCCTGAAAGCGCAGTTTGGCCGTACCGATGTCCTGAGTCATGTAGACGCTCGTGCCGTCGGCGCGCAATAGGAGTTTTTCGTCAAGTCCTTTGTCCGTCAGGTCTGCCCATACAGAGCCGTCGTCGCGACGGTAGAAAATGCCTTTCTTCAAGCCTTCGAGCACCTTTTCTTTCCCTTCGAGGTAAGTGTCGCTTTCGTAGTATATCTTGTCGAAATTCACGCCGAGGGCTTTATATGTCTCGTCGAAACCGGCGTAAACCCAATTGTTCATCTTCTTCCACAAGGCACGGACTTCGGGGTCATTCTGTTCCCATTTGACGAGCATGGCCCGGGCTTCTTTCATCAGGGGAGCCTCTTTCTCTGCTTTGTCCTTGGCCTCGTCAGGAGTCATACCTTCGCTTTCATATTGCCCGCAGAGTTCGGCCACCTGTTCGCGGTAGTGCTTGTCAAAGGCGACGTAATAGTCGCCGATGAGGTGGTCGCCCTTTTTCCCTGACGTTTCGGGCGTTTCGCCGTGGCCGTATTTCAGCCACGCCAGCATCGACTTGCAGATATGAATGCCGCGGTCATTGACGATGTTGGTTTTCACTACGCGGTTGCCGTTGGCTTCGATGATGTTGGCCAAAGCGAAGCCAAGCAGGTTGTTGCGCACATGACCGAGGTGCAGGGGCTTGTTTGTGTTGGGCGAGGAGTACTCAATCATCACCAGCGGTGATTGCTCTGTTGGTGGGGTTAGACCGAAGCGGGTGTCGGCGTGGATGTCGTTGAGGAGGTATATCCAACTGTCAGGCGAGATAGTGAGATTCAGGAATCCCTTCACCACGTTGAATTTCTCCACAGCTTCACAGTTTGCTGCGAGCCATTCGCCGATTTCCTGAGCGGTTTCTTCTGGCTTTTTGCGGGATATGCGTAGAAGTGGAAAGACGACGAGTGTCAGGTGGCCTTCGAACTCTTTCTTTGTTTTCTGTATTTGCAACTGCTCTTGCGGTATGTCCTGATTGTACAAAACTTTGACGGCTGTGGCTGTCGCTGTGGTGATAATTTCTTCTATTTTCATGTTTATTATCGTTTCTGTCTGTGAGTGGATTTGCATAACAACGGGCAAAGGTACATATTTTTTGCATAATTCTGAGGGCAATGTGCGGAACACTTCCTCACCGTCGTGGATTGTAAATGCAGAGAGTATCAGGAGTAAACTTTATATATATAATGTGTATATGGCTTTTTCATGTATGTGGATTGTCTGTTATATAAATTGTCGTGGTGTCAGGGACTGGAATCTTGGGATGAGGCTCGTTGCAAACAGTTCTTGCACTTGGTTGTTGCAAAGCATGTTGATTCATGTGCAGTAGCCGTTTTTTCTGTCGCAGTGAGAAGGCTGGCTGTCACAGCAGATGGATTTTTTGTTAGCCTGTTTGTATCGCTACCTCTTTTGGGGAAATATCCGGTGATTTTTTTCATTTCATATAATTACCTGTTTTATAATATATTACGCCTGTCCACTCGGCTCGTGATTCTTTTTCTTTTGAAAAAAGTGTGTTTAGGATTTGGCAGTTATTGTAAAAGTCAG
>ENA-ORNP01003156-ORNP01003156.1-human-gut-metagenome-genome-assembly--contig:-NODE-3156-length-12174-cov-3.310999_pt1 | contig 12174 bp, 6 predicted proteins | sample MGYA00242119_ERZ509030 | MGnify/ENA primary metagenome ERZ509030 (study PRJEB26280, sample SAMEA2338708) | human gut metagenome | biome: human gut; feature: human-associated habitat; material: faeces...
AATAAATTCAGTCAAACGAGCCGAATGTTTTTCCACGGAATTCAATCTTCTCAGTTCCCTCTGCGCCCCGTGTCGAACAGATGTATACAAATAATTTTTAAGTGAAGCATTAATATGAATCGTTTTATGATTGTTCCACAAATAAACAAAAACATCTTGAACAATATCTTCAACTTTTTCCGGTTCAGGAATAATTCCTTGACAATATTTACATAGAAGGTGATAATATTTGCGAAATACATTTTCAAAAACGATGGCATCCCCTTCTATTAGTGCTTTTAATTCGGAAACAGTCTCTTCTTGCATAAAAATAAACAATCATTTCATACTCATTAAATTTATGAAATACAAATCTAATAAAAGTTTTATCACATAAAACTATTTGCCCAAAAAATACACTTCAAATAAAATTCTACTCATTAACCGGTATCCATTTCACTGCATTGGCAAAAATCAACTGCACGGCGTCACGTTCCCACGCGTAAGTGCCATCATTCTCCCACGTCAAAGAATCACCACCCCGGTCACTCAAAAACACGCTATACTCACCACGCTCAAAATAATATTTCCCCAAAGAGATCCATCCCGGTTCCTCGTTATCCAACAACACTTCCACGTCCGTGACGTCCCCCGCGGATGTCACCTGATAAAAAAGTCTCGCTCCCCCGATAAAAACCTTACGGGCTGAAGTCGCCTCCACGTCCGGAACATAAACCAAAACCTCGTACTTCCCGGGATTTTCCACGTTCACTTTCCACTCCACCTTAGATTTCCCTGTTCCGGCAATTTTATAATAAGCACTCTTCACGATATCCCCGTAACAATGGCTATCCGTGGTCAAAGTCCAATGCTCGTGGTCATACACGTAACTATACTTTTTCCCGTTCTCACCTGTTGAGAAATAAGCGGCCAATTTCCCTTTCCGCTTTTTCTCATGAATCACAAAACCGGGGTCCTCGGCATTCACGATCATTCCCGGAACCTTCCGGGTAAAAATGGTGCTATCCACATCCCAAATACCCGTTTTCCCATCTTTCGTTCGTGTCAAGTCTTTTGATGAAGTCCATTCCAATAAACGCTCACCGGGAAGATTCTGGCTTAGGCTCATTTCCAATGAAAAAGCCTCAAGCGTACCGAGATCGGCCCGAATCTCCTTACAACTATGTCCCGGGATTAAATAGCTACGTCGCCCGGATCCCATCTCGTTATCTCCCATGGAATACGTCGCCACGCTCAACGTCACGACTGCCGGCGCGGAAGTAGGATTATATATTTTACAGCTACCGATATGCCTAGCTTCCTCGTCCTTTTCATACAACTCCACTTTCAAATCTTGAACAAACAATGCCGGCAACTCTTTCCCCTCGTAATAATAATCCAGTATCTCCCGAAGATTCACGTGAAAACGAGCGTTAAACTCCCGCTCAAGCACCTCGAAATCAGGAGCCATAAACAAATAACGTTGCTTGAATTGTTTCATAAATTGGAATAATTCCCTTTCCCCGACCAGTGCCTGCAAATGTTTCTCTATCAAGGTATATTTTCTCTTTAGTAACTCCTGCAACTGATTGCCTTTCGTCTCCTTGTCCACGAAAGCTTCTCGCATGGATTTTCCATTCCAATAAGTAACGATTTCGGAATAGCCCAGCTCATCCCCCAAGTAAATCATCGGCCCGTTAGAAAAGTCAACCTTGGCCAAATCATTCACGATACCACCAAAACCCGGGTATTCTTCCGATTGCAGAACCCCACCGAAATCACCGAACAGGGCCGAACAATCAAAAATACCCGTGAGCAGGTTTACCTCCAACATATTACGAAATGCATCCACCTCTAACTCAAAACGTGTCCTTTCATCGTCATCTCCCGGCCAGAATCCCACGTGCGCATAATACCCCAAATACATCCGCTCCGGATAAAACAAGAGTTCCGGCTGTACAAATTGACTTCCCGCAAATCCTTTATATAGACGAGGAACGAAATTCACCGGAGCCTCTACCACGGTCAATTTGTCAAACGGATAATCACCCCCTTTTATCGCTAGTATTGTACTTATCGGCTCTTCCACAAGGAAGTCGGCAGAATCTTTCAGACTCGTGTAATCCCGCATGAAAAAGTCATGTCCGGAAAAATGATACAACTCGAACGTCAAGGAATCCAACACGATACTCCTCCGTTCGTACTCCCCGATAGTCAGACTTAGAGAAGGCAATGGCTCCCGATTTCTAAAGACCGTAGTATCCCCGCTCATCTCCATCTCTCCTTGCGAGATAGCCACTCGTTTCCCGACATCCCCGACTTTTAATCGATAACGGGTAAAATCATACTGACGAGCCAACGGGGCGTTCACGTTTACCGGGGGAACGGCAACCGGATACCACAAACATTCCGGGAAAAGCAACGTGTAATCATCCCCGACACGAGCAAAACACCTCCCATGACGGAACATCGAATGATACGTCCGGAAAAAGCTCATCAAGCGGGTATCATGAAACTCCTCGTCCGTGAAATCCGGGAAACAAATCGCCTCATCAATCTTTCCCTCGTAAACCACGTGTAAAAGGATTTCTTCACCGGGTTGTAACGCTCTCTCCAAAAGGATGGCTTGGGATTCCCGGGTATAAGGCAAGTTCTCCCCTTGCCCGCCTGTCAAGGCCGTTACCTCTAATCCCGGATTCAAGTAAAGCACCGGGCGAACTAAGGGTCGTCCTCCCACGTTTGCCACCACCAGATCACTCTCCCCCGTTATTTTATCCCCTTCTTGACGAAAATAGATATTATGCGCCTTAACGTGTCCCCCTTTCACTTCGGCGTACTTTTCGAATACCTCCCGGTACAAGTCTCTTCGATTATTTAGCTCGTGAAATATACTGTAATAAGCCCCTCCGAACAAGATGCCGATCAGCAAGAACGTCCATCCCCCGGCCCTAACTTTCCATGTAACACCTGCCCGTTCCGATAAACGCGGCATCATTCCCATAGCCAGCACAACAAGTCCCAACCCCAGAAGAACAAACATTCCCCGTTGTAAAACAACCCACTCCGGACGGGTCATTCCCGTCACATCCGAGAACAAAAGCGGCAATGCACGCCCCCATGGGTCAACGGTACCCCACAATAAATCCGTGGTCCCGAAATAAAAGGCAGCAAATACAGCCAACAATACCAATACTGCCAAAGCATGATTCTTTACCCGATTAGCCACGATTAAAGCTACTCCCAACACGAAAAACAGCGTGGGCAAGGTCATCACGAACAGGTAAACAAAATAAATCTTCAACTGAAAAGTTTCCGGTTCCCCGAACAAGATATGGAAAATCATCCCTAATCCCATCGTTATCAAGTTCAGCACGAGGCAAACCTCCACGATCCCCAACACCTTTCCCGTTTGATAAGCCAAATTAGTCACCGGACGGGCAGAGAACACGGCATTTGTCTCCAAACGTCGATCCCGCCACACGAAATCGATACCGATAAAAATCACGATAATCCCTTGCACCAAATTATAAAACCAAGCATTCCAAAAAGGAATAAACGAAGGCAAAGCCCTGTTTAACCACCTAAGCCCACCTAATGAATCGCCTTGCCATAGCCAGTGCGAAAGAGAAATTCCCACAACTACACAACAAGCGAATATCCAAAACAACTTATTTCTTATGATCAGGTTTCGCTCGTAACGGGCCACCAGACGTATATTTTCAAATGTCATACCTATTATCTTAAAAAAGTAACAACCAACCTACTGAACAAAGGTATTCATTCCCAGTGAACATTACAATAAAAAGGGGTATGTCTTTCTCGACATACCCCTAGTTTGTAAAGTTTATAAAATTAGCCACTCGGCTACATTATCTCTGCAACGGGAATTTCAACACCGGTTCTTTCTCTTTCTTCGGTTCAGACTTGTTGATTTCCACGTCCTCGATCAAAACCGAGGCCGGATAAATCAAAGAAGAAAGCACTTGACGATTCAGGATGTAGTTAGACACGTTTTCTTTACTTGAAATGTCCAGTACCCGTTTGATCTTCGCCAGATTAATGGCAGAAACATCACCGAAACGAACCTGCGTTTCACTACCATCTTTCACGTCAACCTTGTAAATACGGGATGCCGGTCCGGCAATACTGCGCACGATGTAAGCATAATCCAATCCTTCATCCTTGGCAGCCTTGATTAATGCTTTTTTCATCTTGTCCTGTTTCGTTCCCTTATCTACTTGGATATGAATAGTTCCCGGGGCCGTGGCATAAACTATATCACTTCCGGTCATCACGAAACGAGAGCTACCCGTGGAGTGCTGAGTTTTCAAAGAAGGTACCCGACCATTCAACATTTGACGCAAGATCCCCTTGTCAACCAGCGTCATCTCCTTTTCTGGAATAACACCTTCCGCGTCAATCTCGTAAGCACCTAACAACGGGGTCCCATCGTATTTCTCCAAGCTAGTGTAATTTTTCACGGTCAAACGGTTGTCAATAATCTTTCTCCCGATACGACCTTCCAACGTTCTGCCTCCCGCCTGACCAATCGGCTTACGATAAGCAAATAATCCCCCTTGATTCAACAGGTTGTTCACGAAGATACTGGAAGAAGCCCCGTCTTCAAAAAGAACCGGCCCGGAATAGAATTCTTCAACCACCGGGGCATTTCTCAACTTCATCAGATTTTCAGCAAAAGCAGTTACTTTCTTTTTCAAATCTTCCAAAGAAGGCATATCCTGCGGGCGAGCAACCAAAATAGAAAGCGCATCCCCGATCCGTACCCCGTCTTCCGTGGTTACATATCCCTGTGCAAACAGATTCGCATAGGTAACCGGTTGTTTCATGGTCACGTCCTCGCTCGTCTGTTTGTAAACTTCCATATCCAAACCGCTAATACCCACGGATGAGTTGTAAATTTCCTTGTAATTCTTGAATATCGCGGAAAGTTCACGAATCGTGTTTTCCCATTTCTTTATATCAATTTCATAGGGAACCTTGCTTTCCACGATCTTCGTGATCGGTTCTGCCTTCACCAAGTCCGGCAATTGAGCCTCCTCCTGAGTTTGCGGGTTTGACTTCAAGGCCGCTTCTTTGGCAGCAGCTTCACGCAACGCCATCTTGTAAGCAGCATCAGATACTAGCCAAAAATTACGACGAATCATATCATAATCCGCCTCGGCCGGCATCCCTACCTTCATGAATTGTCCCACGAAACGAGTATCGTTCGTGTTATTATAATCACCCAACAACAACTGAGACGAGCCTACCCCTCTCCACGGCAATTCCAGTGAATTCGTGATCGCTCCTAGCTCCCCGACAACTTCAAACTGACGGAACCGACCTAAAGAATACGACAAATAAAACGGTTTATCCATTCCCGGCAATGCCAATTCAGCTTTATTTCTTTGTAATTCATCCTGCATCGCCTTGAAGATCACTTGATCTTGCTCATTCTGTGCCACCACTGGCCCTACCAGCAGGAAAAATATTAATAGTGATAATATATATCTCATCTTTCTAATTTTATAATTTCCACATCTTTATTTCGTTCCCGGAGCCGGTAAAATCGGTAAAATATCTTGAGATTTCGCTTTTCTTTGCGTCTCTACCTTATTCACCAAGATAGTCGGGGAAATAGCCGTTACAGGAATTGAACCCGATTCAGCACCACACATTCCCGTGAACACGCGGGCATCATTTCCGGCATATATAATATTAGAGAACATGGAAAGCGGGGTTCCAATCAAATCCACGCCACGAACCAACTGGTCCGGACGACCGTCAGCAAATACTTTGTACACCTCCAGCGGGGTCACGTTGAAGGAATTGGTACCACCTTTACCGGTGAAGGTAAATCCACTCGTCACCTCCTTGAAGAAATAACCGTATTCTTTACCTTGTTTCTTTACCTCTTCAATCAATAACTGGCGTAATTCTTCGGGAGTTTTCGGGTTAGAAGTCTCGATCACCAAGTTAGACTGGCGCGAAACAGGGTCAAACCCATCGCTGGCACGGGCGTGTCCGTTCGTGCGAGGATGGCCGTCGATCGGGGTACGAGTCATCAGGAAGTCATTCAACTTACCGTTCACCACGACATCCACCCGTTCAGCTTTCACACCCTGATCATCATATTTATAAAATCCGTTCAAATCCTCTCCCGCATATTGCCGAAGTGTCGGATCATCATACACGTGCATCCCCTCCGGCAACACGAATTGGCCGATCATTTTCTTGAACGTCTGCCCGTCATTCTCACTCTTCATACGTTGTCCCTCGATCCGGTGACCGAAAATCTCGTGAAAGAAGACACCACTGGCAGGACCGGATAACAAGGCCGGTCCCGTGTAGGGATCAACCACCGGAGCCACACGCAAAGCCTCCAATGTTTTCACCATTTCCTTGGCATCAGCAATAATCTTATCATTGGCGGGAAGATCTGCCGGATCATTAGCAAAATAAGACAAGTTCAACGGCAATTCCATCCCATCATCGGCTTTTGTTTCCCCGAACACCATGATGCGGGCGTACGGTAGATTCTGCACGACTTCCGTCCCCTCGTTATTCACGAAATAACGTCTCTCCACCGTGTAGATCATGATCGCATCCCCTTTCATAATTCCCGGTTGGTTTTTGAACACGGCTGAAATCTCTTTCATCCGGGCTGCCCACTGATCCATATCAATCGTCATTTTTTCAGCAGGAAGCGGAGCCTCGTAATATTTTTCCACCTTCGCTTCCGAAAAATAAGGAGCCTTATCTTCCTCTTCCACGTTTACAGAGCTTTCAGCCTTCGTTTTCTGGTACATATCCACGGCAAACTTGTAACGATTGTTTACCTCGTCCCAGATAGCCTGACGAACGGCATCTTCATTATTTTCTTCATCCAATGGTAAACGAGCCACGGAAGGTCCTTGGAAACGGGACATGGCCGATCCCATTTGATTAAATCTAAAATTATCGAGTTTCTCATCCCCTAACCGAATCTGCGGAACTAACGTCCGGGAACGATATTGCTGACTGTTCATCAGCGCCCCGAAAGAAGCCGATACCACGGAAGAGGTCACATCAATCACCCTGTAATTCATGTGATACGGGGGAAATTCTTCACCCTTTAGTTCTTTCATCTGTTGTGCCAACTCTTCTTTCAGAAGTCCCAGCAACTTATCCTGTCCTTGCCCGTAAGTCTTCGGAACAAACAACAGGGAGAGAAAGCAACTAAAAATAACCAATACTGTTTTTCTCATGTGTAATTGTTTTAATCATGTGAATAATAAAAGATCATTGAAAGATCACGCACTATTTTTCGTTAACAAATATAAGACGAATCTTCATGGTTGCAAAACTCAAACGTTTTAAATTTTTCTTAAAGTGAAGAAATACAAAAAAAAGGATGATTTCCCATCACGGTACTTTCACCCTCGTCGACAAATTAGAATTCAAAATATTACATTTACATGTAACTATATCTTTCAAAAAACGTTTTCCAAAAAAGCCTCCGGATCATTAAATGGAATGTCAACTCGAATTTAATAAAAAAAAGTGTATACACACTTCCGGAGGCTTATTCCTTCATGTGCTATACACTTTCTTTATTATTTTTCGAATTGACAAGACAAAGGTAGAGATTTCTTTAATATAAACCACAAAAGAACAAAATTATTTATCCCATCCCCCGGCATTTAACATTCCAACCTCCGCCTCTTTACGAAATTCTTCAACCGAATTTCGTTGAAATTATATCATAACACTTTTAATCATAACGCAGTAATTATATTTACATACATCATTTATTCCCTTTTCATCTCCCGCAAAATTCCCCATCATCAAAAATATTTTATCCTTTCATCCTAATTTCATCCAATCGGAACAAAGAATTAAGATTAAGTTGACAAGCTCCTCCTTGAACACAAACAATATCTCAAAGATTCCCCAAAGAAAGATAAAAAATCTTGTACACGACAACCACGTGAAAAGAAATGATAACTTTGTTAAATAAAGAAACAAACGACACGACAACATCACTTATATAAAAATAGAAAATATGCTTGGAAAACTATCCATCTATCTCTTTTTGTTACTCATCATTCCGGATATCTATATCTACAAATTGTATATCACCAGATCAACAGGCGGTAGCCCGTTCGGTTGGCTGTGGTTTCTCCCTTCCGTGCTCCTAGTGTTCACGCTCGTCTGGATTTTACTATCCTCTAGGGATGCGCTGGCCATACAAAGCCTCATCGGTACGTTCACAATCGCCTACATGACCATAGTCCTGCCGAAAACGATCTTCATGGTTTGCTCGCTGCTTGATTTACCGTTAAAATACTTACTCAAATGGCAAATCCAGCCTTTTAGCTGGCTGGGAGTCGTACTGGGAGCTTGCATGATGATCATGGTTCTCTACGGGGCGATATGGGGTAAAACACGATTTGACGTGAAACAGGTCACTTTCACCTCCCCGAACCTCCCTGCGGCTTTCGATGGGTATCGTATCGCCCAGATTTCCGACATACACACGGGTAGTTGGAACGGAGACCGAGCAGCCCTGCAAAAAGCCGTGGACCAGATCAACGCCCAGCAAACCGATTTAATTGTTTTCACGGGTGACATCGTCAACACGAAAGCCACGGAACTGGAACCATTCGAAAACATTCTGGCACAACTGAAAGCCCCGGATGGCGTGTTCTCCATTCTCGGAAATCACGACTACGGTCCTTACCACAACTGGCCTACCACCGAGACCCGGGATCAGAATATCCGGGATATACAAGACAAGCAGGCTGCCATGGGTTGGCAATTATTAAACAATGATCACGTGATTTTGAAACGTGCCGCGGACAGCATCGCCTTAATCGGCGTGGAAAATAACGGGGAACCTCCATTCTCTCAATACAGTGACCTCCCAAAAGCCATGAAAGGCTCGGAACAATGCACGTTCAAACTATTGTTAAGCCACAATCCCACGCACTGGCGCCGGGAAGTACTCGACACGGACATCGACCTCATGCTGGCAGGCCACACACACGCCATGCAATTTGCCGTCGGACGACTTTCCCCGTCCCGGTTCATGTATCCGGAATGGAGTGGGCTCTACATGGAAGGCAAACAAGGTTTGTACGTCAACGTCGGGTTGGGATATATCGGACTGATGCCCCTGCGTTTCGGTGCATGGCCGGAGATCACGGTCATCACGCTGAAACAATTGAAAATGGAGGATTGAAAATGAAGATCCAGTAAGAAATTCGAAAATAAGTGACACTTTTCAGGCGGTTGGATGTTTTGAGGGAAAACTAAAATTAAAACTGTATGTTACACCTTAAAACAATCGCACTGTTATCTTCCGTCACGCTAATCGGATGCACCTCTTCGCCTCATGCTTGGCAAGGACAATCCGGTAGTAAACGAGTTTTCATCGAGTTAGAGACCACACCAGAAGGAACATCTCAAGCCTTCCTGTCACTTCCTGAACAATGGATTGACAAAGCAAAAGCCGACACGCTCGTACTTTCAGACGAAAGTATCCTTGCCATCTTCAACCGGGAGAACATCCGCTTTGAAGGTTCCTTCCATTCCGGCAAAGACTCCATTCAAGCCGAAGTAACCACCTACGGGAAGACTCGGGAATTCGCTCTCGGTAAAGTCGATAGCCTCCAACCGGTCTATTTTGCACAAAACCCACGCCCACCTTATCCTTATCGTTCCGAAGAAGTCACCTACGTGTCATGTGATTCGATACAAGTTGCAGGCACGCTAACGATCCCACAAGGTAAAGGCCCTTTTCCGGCTACTGCCATTATTATATCCGGAACCGGGAAACAAGACCGGGACGGAACCTTTTCCGGCCACAAGCCCTTTTTCAAAATAGCGGACTACCTCACCCGACAAGGCTTTATCGTACTACGAGCCGATGACCGGGGAACCGGAAAAACCAACGGGATATACGAGGAGGCCACGACGAGCGATTTTGCACGGGATGCCCAAGCCGGAATCAATTACTTGAAACAACGCCCGGAAACTGACACCAAGCACATCGGAGTCATCGGACATAGCGAAGGCGGACAAGTGGCACTCATGCTGGGAGCTGACTCCCCGGACGTGTCATTTGTTATTTCTCTGGCAGGTGTGGGTGTTGATGGCTTACAAATATTGAAATTACAAAATGACGCAATCTTGCGTACGACCCCCGGAATGACCCCGGAACGGGTGGATCAGTTTATGAGTCTTTTCAACACGCTATTCGACAAAGTACACTCCGTCCCCTTGGAACAACCCTTAGACATACCCTTACGACAAGCCTTCGACCAATGGGTAGCCCAACAAGATGAGGCCACACTGAAAGCTGTCAATTTTAATGACGGGAGAGACGAAATGTTTTTCAGTCGTTACCTGCATCAGGCACAAGGACGTTGGTACAGGGAGATGATCAATTATGATCCGGAAAATTATATCCCCCGCATCCGTAAACCCGTGCTGGCATTAAACGGGGACAAAGACATCATGGTTCCCGCCAAAGAAAACTTGGAATCCATCAAGCAATTACTGGATAAAGGCGGAAACACACAATACAAGATCGTGGAACTCCCCGGCCTGAACCACATGTTCCAGCGCTGTAAAGAGTGTACCCGGGAAGAAATTCCCGATCTGGAAGACGTGTTTTCAGAAGAAGCCCTGCAAATCATGGGGGATTGGTTACAAGAAAATGTACAAAAAGACCGAAAATAAAATAATCAGACCATAGACAGAATAAAATGGGCTGAATTCTAAGTCTCAACCAAATTTTTAACTCAGAAAATCGTGATAAAATTTATTTTTATTGCGATTTTCTTTTCTTCCCCCCCCGCACAGCTTCTTTTTCTTTTCAAAAATCTCGTGATTTGTGAGAGACTTTCGAAAAGAAAAATAATCTTTCCTTCACGCATTTGATTCACCTATGCACTTAATGTAACAAATGGGGTCTTTCTTTTAATAACGGCAAAACATCTTGCAATAATTTTTGCCCTGACCGCATTGATGACCGATGCCTTGTGCTTTCCCTCTGCTATTTTTCTTTTATAATACGCTTTAATTTGTGGATCCCAGGCAATAGCTGTTATGGCAGCCCTGGTCAAGTATACTTTCACTTCCCTGTTTGCTAAATGAGAAGTTTTTGTTTTTCCCCTTATCGAAGTTCCCGATGAGTACTCGAAAGGAGCAACCCCGGAATAACAGGCAAATTTTCGCGGGTCAGAAAACCGTTGAAAATTATCCGTGACACATAAAAGTACAATAGCATTAACCGGTCCTATACCTTTTATACTTGTCAGTAACTGGTAATTTGTAGAAAGAGTAATATTTTCCGTGATGATTTTTTCCATCTCCTCTTCAACATAAGAGATTTTCTCTTTTATTTGACAGATCTGGTTTTCTAAAAAAGTCGTGGGAACCATCAGATCTGCCAGCCTGGAAGTTTCACGGGTCAGTTCCAGCAATTTCAGGGAAGATACTTTTTGTTTTACCAGGTTATCCCTTATAACCAGCCAGTTCCTCAACCTGACCAAATCTTTATCAGGTAATTCATATAACCTGAGTTTACGGTAATGCAAACTGGCATACTGGGCTATTCGGCGGGCATCTATCCGGTCATTTTTGCCACGTTGCAAGCCAATCGATTTCTTTATTGTCAAGGGACATTCAAGAGCCAGGGGAAAATGGTACTGATAGCTGGATAAACACAAGTCGATCACGTAACTACCCGTGTTTTCTGCACAAAAAAGGGCGGTTTCAACTTCCACTCCATGCTGTTTTATCCAATGTAATAATTCTTCGATACCTTCAGGGGTATTGGGAAAGGTATGATGACTTAATTCCTGGTCTAAAGACACCAGACTGGCATCAAAGGACTTTTTTCCCACATCAAGACCTACAAAATGAGAATAATTCATACTTTTGCATTTATAGTTAAACAAAAAGGAGAAGTAGCTAATACATTTAACAGGCCTTAATGCCTAAAATTCTAACTGGCTAAATTCTCCGAAAGTTAGAGTTGCAGTCTGATTCAGCCTATAGTCATGAAAGACTAGTCCAAAAATTAGTGCACTGCAACTCTTCTTTTTCAAAGATACACGATTTTTCGTGTTATTGAATAGTGCAAAAGTAAATGTCCAAAAAGTCATTTTTCAAACTCCCTCCCGGCTTCGCCGTACTCCCTCTATA
>ENA-ORNP01003158-ORNP01003158.1-human-gut-metagenome-genome-assembly--contig:-NODE-3158-length-12164-cov-2.713023_pt1 | contig 12164 bp, 9 predicted proteins | sample MGYA00242119_ERZ509030 | MGnify/ENA primary metagenome ERZ509030 (study PRJEB26280, sample SAMEA2338708) | human gut metagenome | biome: human gut; feature: human-associated habitat; material: faeces...
CGGGCGTGTACTTAAGCTTGATGAAATTGATAAGACAGCTGATACAGCAGCAAAGATGCTGGCAGCTTCTGATACATATAAGGACAGCATAGACCGATTTGTTAAAGAATATGTGTATAATCTTGGCAGTAGTGCATCGGTTGGAGCTAAATATATTATTAAGGAAATTCAAAAAGCAATTAAAAGACATAAGGAACAAGAGTAGAGTCGGATTATAGGAGGGGATTATGCAGGCAATTATTTTAGCAGCAGGAATGGGAAAGCGTTTAAAAGAACTTACCCAGAATAATACCAAATGTATGGTAAAGGTTAATGGAGTATCGCTTATAGACAGGCTTTTGCATCAGCTTGAGAAACAACATCTCTCAAGAATAGTGATTGTTGTGGGCTATGAAGGACAGAAGCTGATTGATTATATAGCGACATTGGGAATTAAGACACCAATTTCATATGTTGACAATGCGGTATATGATAAGACAAACAATATTTATTCACTTGCACTGGCAAAGAATTATCTTATGGAAGAAGATACTCTGCTTTTTGAATCAGATGTAATTATTGAGGATTCTGCAATTGATGAACTTGTAAAAGATCCGAGAGATACACTTGCCATGGTAGATAAATATGAGAGCTGGATGGATGGTACATGTGTAAAGCTTGACGAATATGATAATATTGTTGCATTTGTTCCAGGAAAGAGCTTTGATTTTAAGGAAAAAGAGGAATACTATAAAACTGTAAATATCTACAAATTCAGCAAAAAATTCTCAAAACACAAATATGTTCCTTTTCTAGACGCCTATTGCAAAGCTTTAGGGCACAATGAATATTACGAACAAGTCCTAAAAGTTATCTCACGTTTAGATGACACACATTTAAAAGCATTGCCATTAAACGGGGAAAAATGGTATGAAATTGACGACATCCAAGATTTAGACATTGCAGAAACAATTTTCGCTTGCGATGAAGATCAACTAATAAAATATCAATCTAGATACGGTGGATATTGGAGATTTCCATCATTACTGGACTTTTGTTATTTAGTGAATCCATATTTCCCACCCAAAAAGATGATAGAAGAATTAAAGGCCAATTTTGACATATTATTGACCGAGTATCCTTCTGGGATGAAGATAAACTCCTTACTCGCCGGAAAATACTTTGGTATAAAAAGTGATTACATATGTATCGGGAATGGAGCCGCAGAATTAATAAAAAGTCTAATGGAGAAATTAGATGGGAAAATTGGAGTTATATTCCCCACGTTCGAAGAATATCCCAACCGGAAAAAACAAGAAGAACTTGTTACCTATATTCCAGGAAATCGTAATTTTTCCTATACAGCAAAAGACATTATGGGTTATTTTGCAGAAAAAGATATCCAGACTCTATTATTAATAAATCCGGACAACCCTTCCGGCAATTTTATTCCAACAGAAGAAGTGTTAGAACTAGCTGAATGGACAAAGAAAAAGAATATCCGATTTATAGTAGACGAATCTTTTGTTGATTTTTCCGAAGGTTATCCCAACAATTCATTATTGCATAATAATACATTAAACGACCATAGCCATTTAGTTGTCATAAAAAGCATTTCAAAATCATTTGGGGTGCCCGGACTCAGATTAGGCATACTGGCATCTAGTGATAAGGTATTAATTGCATGGATGAAAAAAGATATTTCCATTTGGAATATCAACTCATTTGCAGAATTTTATATGCAAATTTTCGGCAAATACGAACAAGACTATTCAAACGCTTGTTCAAAATTTACCACCGAAAGGAGACGTTTTCTATCTGAATTGCAACAAATAGATTTTTTACGTGTCATCCCATCGCAAGCGAATTACTTTTTATGCGAAATTGTAAAAAAATATACATCAAAAGAATTAACCAGATTACTATTGAAACACTACAACATATTAATCAAGGATTGTAGTACCAAATCAGCCTTTAATTCTTCCAATTATATACGTATTGCAATTCGGGACACAAAGGATAATAACACTTTAGCTAATGCCCTAAAAGAACTTCAAAAAAAATATAGACAAATGTAACATTATATAATTTATTATTTCAAACAGTTATGAGTTGAAAAACACAAAGAGTAATTTTGCGCTAAGAAAAAATAGAGAGTATCCGATTTACACTCTCAGAATAAAAATAATCACAGGTTAACGCAACTATTTTATGAATAGAACATCATTAATAAGTTAGTTAACCTTTTAAAAATGTTTTATGCAAGAATTTGATGTAACGGATTTGATCCGATTATTGTGGAAAAGAAAAAAATTTATTTTTAAAACCACGTTTATATGTTTGTGTCTTGGCATAGTGGTAGTATTATTGAGGCCTAAACAATATACTTCCATTTCCACTTTTATTCCCCAAAAAACACGAACAAACTCTGGTCAAGAAATATTGGATGCTTATTTACAAAAAGAAGGTCCCAATATTTACGACATAAATGAAGTGTTGAACGCAAGCTTGTATCCACAAATTGTGGAAAATATTTCTTTTCGAAAAAAGATTATATATATGCCTGTTTATGAAAGTGACAACGGGGAAAAGATCAGTTTGGTCGAATATTTAAGTTCTGATAAGTATCGTCCTTTTCATCTAGGATCATGGATAAGGAAATACACTATAGATTTACCTGCTACACTTCGAATGGCAAACGGGGAAGGTATTGTAAACAAAAATATGGGGAAGGATACTTCTTTAATTATATTATCACGAAGCGAGCAACAGGCCACGGATATATTACAAAAAGGAGTTACTTTATGGATTGGAGAGAATAACGCTTTATTAAACGTAACCACAGAAGACCCCTTAATTACGGCTCGTCTAGCTCAGAATATACTATCATTGTTGAAAGAAGAAGTAACGAATTATCGTTCTGTAAAAATTGAAGAACAATGGTCATTTTTAAAACAACAACAAGAAATTGCCATACAAGACACCAAACGAAAGGAAATGACAAAATTGCAAACAACAAAACATACCCTTCCTACTCAAAATATAGATATAGCCCAAAGCATCCTTTTAGCTGAATATCAACAACTTTATAGTAATTATCAAAATTTAAGTCAAAGGCTAGAAAGATTAAAATTAAAAAAACAAGATACCACTCCGGTATTTACTATGTTAGAAGAAATTTACGTACCTTATCAAGCATCAAATACTAAACAAAGTATTATTATAACCGCTTTCATTGCACTCGGACTATTCCTCGGAATGGTATTAGTGATTACGTTGCCTTATATAGCAGAAATAACTCGAAGTAAATTTCTAATGCATCATTTTTCAATTAAAGAGGATCAAGAAAAGGATGTTAAATAAGCGACTGATAGGAAATCCGTTAATCGAGAATTTTCTCTCATTGACTATTTTGCAGGGGATAAATTATCTTTTGCCGTTAATTACAATACCTTATCTTTACAATCATCTAGGAGTGGAACGTTATGGGCTGGTAAATTTTGCTATCTCGTTTATACAATATTTCCTAATTGTAACAGATTTTGGTTTTGGATTATCGGGAACTCGTTATATCGCCGAAAACAGAGACCAAAAAGAGGCCATTGATACTTATGTCAATAGTGCAACGTTTTCTCGAATAGGCATTTGTATCATCTCTTTTGCCGTTCTATTGATTTGTTTATTTCTAATTCCTTCTTTGAGACAAGAAAAAGTGTTTTTCTTGCTATTTTTTGGGCAAGTAATCGGAAATATCATGTCCCCTTATTGGTTTTTTCAAGGGATGGAGCAAATGAGATTCATTACAATAATGACAGTCATAACAAAAATTCTGAGTTTGACGCCCCTATTCTTCGTGGTAAAAGATAGTGTAGACTATTTTTACATCCCGCTCTGTTATAGTATAGGAAGCATTGGGAGTGGAATCATTTGCCTTTATTTAATGAGAAAACGATTCGGGGTAAATTTCTTTTTCCCCAAAATACAGGATATTGTAATCGTAACAAAAGATAGTGCCAACTATTTCCTTTCGCGAATTTCAGTTTCTATGTTTACAAATACCAACACCTTTATTCTAGGATTAGTTTTAGGCAACACGATTGTCGGTTACTACTCTTTAGCTGATAAAGTTTACCAAGCACTAACAGGGATTTACCAACCTTTAGTAGCTGCAATATTTCCTTACATGACAAAAAACAAACGAATTACTCTTTTCAAGAAGATTTTCATTTGGTCAAATTTAGCCAACATTTGCTTAATAGTGATCGTTGCACTAGGCATATCGGATATTATGCATATATTATTTCGGGATGTAGATGAATCTAGTGTGAAGGTAATGCATATTTTCCTCTTCGCTTGTTTAGTTGCTTTACCCAATACACTACTAGGATATCCTTTTTTGGCTGCATTGGGACACCCTAATTTTACAAACTATTCATTGGTTGGAGTTTCATTAATGCACATCGTAATAATAGTTTGTTTATGGGCTTGCGGATGGATATCTATTTATAATGTAGCTTGGATCGTGGTAATAACAGAAACATCATTATTATTCATTAGAGCTTGGGGTGGATATAAATATAAACTTTACGGTCAAAGTATAATAAAAAAACAATAAAATGAACTTAAGTTATAAAGAGATACGAACTTATTCTCCCATGGGAAGGTGGAACTCCAGATCTGTAGCAGATTGGCTTTGCATGCCACTCTCTCCTTTTTTTTCTACAAAATTCGTAAAGTGGCAATTAAGACCAAACACTATCACGTTATTCATGATTTTCTTTGGAATCGTGGGATCTCTATTTTTTGCCTTACCTAATTGGGAATTTAAAGTTTTAGGAATCATTTGTTATTATTTATGGTATATAATGGATTGTAGTGATGGAGAGGTAGCTAGAATCACAAAACAATTCTCAACATACGGACGAGATATGGATTATTGGGCACATTTAACTTGCCACCCGTTAATGAATTTGGCACTTTGGTATTCCTATTGGCAACTCGATAAATATCATGAGTGGTCATCAGCGTTCATTTTCATTGTATTTATTTCTATGGAATTTCAACATAGAGCGTTGTTAACCTTCCAAGCTTATCATCGAAAAGAAACAGGAACTGAAAGTGTTGACAACCCTTCTGTGCTTCGATACATTTTCCGACAAATGTATCAATATCCGAATTTCATTTTATTATTTCCATTTGTATTTTTATTAGAATATCTCACAGAATTTCCCACATTCTATTTACTTGTAGGATGGTGTTTATTTTTTGTTGTAGGAGTAGGACAAGCTTTATTGAGAATGATTGCATTTTGTTATAAGGGTTAAGATGAGCAAAGAAAGAAAAAACAAATTGAAGAACACACTATCGATGATACTATGGGGGGTATTAATTTTTATCATCACTCGTCAAGTTCCTTTTGTATCATATAGTATATTGGGTAATTTAGCTTTACTAGGCATTGTTATATTAAATATACGTTATGATGCAACCGGATTTTATCGCACATTTTTGCCTATCCTCTGTTGGTGTCTTTTTCTAGTATTTTACGCTTTGTTACAGGGTAATGAAGTAACACTCGTTGCTCGCTTTGCCTTGATTATTTTTTTCTTACTAACAGCCTATTTTATCATTTTACCTTCTCGAATGATCAAGCTATTATTCGCCCTTACATTGTTACAATGTATATTTCTAATTGGATTGGAATTTATCCTTTTACTTTTTTTCAATTTAAAAACCTACGAACCCTTACGACATTACTTTATCGATCAAGGTTGGGGAGATGTTTATACATTCACAGGGCATTTTTATAACATACCGGTAAAAGGAAATGCTTTGTTACCTTTCGTATACATGTTATCATACTTTGTACCGATATTTCCTCAAAAACGCAAATCTTTCTTTAGATGTATCTATTTATTGGCAATCGTGTTTGCTGGAAATTTTGCTTATCTAATCAGTTTATTTTTTTTCCATTTTATGCTCTTTTTCTTACAAAACGAATCTTTCCGGCAATTACAAGTAAAAATTTTGGCATTATCTTTTTTAATTGTATTGTTTTTTATCCCTGGATTAATTTTCGTTGAAAATGTTATGTCTAAAAAAGTAGATTCTATGGGTACAAGACAAGATCAAGTAGAAGTTTTATTACGGGATATGAGACAAGAAAACACGACAATTTGGTTGGGGAAAGGACTAGGAAACACGGTTTCAGAAAAAACAAATTATCGGGATTACACGGGAAATATTTATTTTGAATTACAAACGGTTTATTTCTTTAATCAACTAGGAATTATAAATTTCATTAGTTTTATATTATTGAATTTATTTTTTGCTTACACGAAAATTCGAGATCCTAGATTACTATTCGTTTATTTATGCTATATTCTTTATGCATTTACGAATCCTTATATTCTAGATACGAATCAAGTGATTGTGATATTGACTTTAGTAATGGCAAATAAAATATTTGAAAATGAAAATAGGGTGTGTACTTATAATGTATAATCCTCAACGGGAGTTATTAACAACTTCTCTAAATGCGTTGAATGGACAAGTGGATGAAATTTTTTTGGGGGATAATTCTGCGAATATGCCGGATTTTATGAAGACATTACTTGATTTATATCCCAATACATACTATCATGGTTTCAACAAAAATTTAGGAATTGCCGAAGCCCAAAACCGAGGAATTATTTATTTCCAAAAGAAAAGATTTGATTTTGTGTTATTCATGGATCAGGATAGCTTAGCACCAAAGAATTTAGTTTTCACCCTTCTAGCCGATTATAATCGATTAAAAGAAATAGGAATCGCAATTGGAGGTATCGGCCCACGTCCTTTTAATCGAGAAGAAGGAAAACCGTATGTAGGTGCAGTAAAAAAAGGAAAATTAATTCTACCCCAAATTACGGAAGTTGGAGAAATTATCAGTTCTGCGTCATTGATTCCAATATCTCATTTCAAACAAGTTGGAGGAATGGAATCAAGTTTATTTATTGATGGCGTTGATCATGAATGGTGCTGGAGAGCTAAAAAAATTGGAGGATGGCGTTTTTTCATTTCAGAAAGCGTACAATTGAGCCATCAAGTAGGAGAAGGAGACCGTCCGTTCATATTTAGAAAAGTGGCAATACCCACTCCTTTCCGCACTTTTTATCAATTTCGAAATTATTTCCGATTGGTTCATCGAAGCTATGTACCTTTATATTGGAAAGTTTCAAATGGATTCAAATATAGTATAAAGTTTTTTTATTATCCTTTATGCGTATCCCCGCGTATCAGTTACATGAAGCAAATATTAAAAGGAATTTATGCAGGAATTACAGGTAAATAAGGAAAACTATTTTTCAGTATTAATGGCTGTCTACAAGAAAGAACAACCACTTTTTTTCAAAGAAGCTCTACGTAGTGTATTTGAACAAAGTCTAATTCCAAATGAAGTCGTATTAGTGAAAGATGGTCCTCTAACTGAAGAATTAGAGCAAGTGATTGCTGATTTTTCTAGTAAAAATGAACAATTAAAAATTATTACTTTAGAAAAGAATCAAGGATTAGGTGAAGCTTTACGTATCGGACTAAATGCTTGTTCCTTCGATCTAGTAGCACGTATGGACAGCGATGACATATGTAAACCATATCGTTTTGAAAAACAAATAGCTTTTCTAAAAGAACACCAAGAAATAACTATTGTTGGGAGTTGGATCGAAGAATTTTCAGATTGTAAGGAGAAAATCGAAGCAATAAGAGAATTACCTCAAGAAGATAAGCAACTAAAAATATTTATGAAATGGAGGAATCCATTTAACCATATGACAGTAATGTTCAGAAAAAAAGATATACTTGCAGTTGGTGGTTATCAACCATTTTATCTACTAGAAGATTACTATCTCTGGAACAGATTAGCTAATGCTAATTATTGTTTCGCCAATATTGGTGAATCATTATTATGGGCAAGAGGAGGTTATACAATGCTGGAAAGGCGAGGCGGATTGAAATATGTTGTGTCAGAAAGTAAATTGTTGAAGTTCATGTATCATTCCAAACGAATTAATATTGTAGAATTCGGAGCTAATTTAATACTAAAAAGTATCATCCGTTTAATAGGAAAACGCCTACGTCATACAATATACACTTTCTTTTTGCGAAAAAAAGTAAACAAGACTTCTGTTTCAGTCTAAATTTATTAGGGATCATTTTGACTCCTACAAGATACTTTAATTCCCCCCAAATTAAGAAGTAATACAACCCAAATAATCCCACATATTCAGAGATCATTTGATACTTACTCAAAGCTTATACATCCCGTAATGTATGAGCCACGAATAATCTTCGAATGAGCTTCGAATAAGGGGGATTATTTCCCTAGGATTTCCTTAGCTTCTCGACAGGTTTTCAGTATAAGTCTAGCTCTACGCCAAAGGAGACATCTCGCTCCCGCAAAAAAAAATGGTAAGAATCACGATGATTTAAACATAGCTATATATCACAACCCGCCCACAATCTTTGTTCCCGGTTCAAAAAACATAATATCATTTTCCTTGGTTTACATGAATATAAATATACACTTTTCCAACGAATGAGTCATGTTAAAAATACACTTTTCTTATATTCTACAGGATAAGTAATCACACTTTTACCCTTGCCACACATTCTATCAAATACGGAATACGAACCACAACCTGATGTCCACCGGCTATCTCGATCAACTCACCCCGTACCCCGGCTAATTCACCTTGCATCACACGCATAGTAGTTCCTACTGCCCCTCCCGTATCCACGATTTCAAGCGTCTCTGCCCGTTCATTCAAGATTCTGAAACTATCCAACTGTTCGTCCGAAATCACAACCGGGCCCTGTTTCTCTTTTAACAACGCAATCACGCCCCCAATTGATAACACGGAAGGTAAATTTATTTCAGAAACACGGACAAAAATACACCCCGTAATCACAGGAACTTCCAACCTTTTCACCAATCCATCCCTCACAAACTCGACCTCTCGCACAGGTAAATAATTCTCGATTCCTGCTTGTTCCAAACGCTCCTTCACACGTTTTTCCGCCCGAGAAGCAGTGAAAACTGCATACCAATTCGTCTTCTCCATTACTCTCTGACTTCTAAATTTTCGGCTACCTGAATTTTATTTAAAACTTCTTCCATATGATGTTCTACACCTTCCTCTTCCATCTGGAAATCAATAGATTCATAGGTTGAATTTTTCGATTTAAACTCAGGAACAATACATTTCATTTGTTTCACCACGGCAAAATTATCTTTTGTCTGCAAAGCTATATCAAGAGCCTTTATCGCATCCGTAACTTCACTATAATTATATTCACGTACTTTGGCAATCTTTATTCGTTCATGCACGGTCGGCAAAGTTGTCTCCTTCACGTTAAGCACCTCCTCGTACAATTTCTCTCCCGGTCTCAAACCGGTAAAGACGATATGAATATCTTTCCCAACTTCATAACCGGAAAGTTTAATCATTTTACGAGCCAGATCGACAATCTTAACGCTCTTACCCATGTCAAAAACAAATATTTCACCGCCATTTCCCAACGCCCCCGCTTGCAAAACGAGCTGACATGCCTCGGGAATAGTCATGAAAAAACGAGTTATTTCCGGGTGAGTAACCGTTATCGGACCACCCGCCTCTATCTGTTTCTTGAAACGAGGGATCACTGAACCATTCGATCCCAAAACGTTCCCAAAACGAGTAGTAATAAAACGAGTATTTGCGATGCGATTCAATGATTGCGTGTAAATTTCCGCTATACGCTTACTTGCACCCATAACATTCGTCGGGTTCACCGCTTTATCGGTAGAGATCATCACGAAACGCTGGCAATCATATTTCACAGCACAATCGGCAACATTTTTCGTTCCGAAAATATTAGTTTTCACACCTTCAATCGGGTGTTTTTCCATCATGGGAACGTGCTTATAAGCAGCCGCATGATACACGATATTGGGATGATATGTTTTAAAGATTCCTTCCACCCGGCTCGCATCACGTACATCCCCGATCTCGATTTTATAATCCGTGAAACCACACTCTTCTTTCAGTTCCAGCTCAATATCATAAAGCGGAGATTCGGCCTGATCAAACAAAACGATCAAAGAAGGATTAAAATGCGTCAACTGCCGCACGATTTCACTCCCGATAGAACCAGCCGCCCCGGTCACCAAAACCACTTTATTCAATAATTGTTTCCGAAGATTGGTCTCCTCCATGTGAATCACGTCCCTCTCCAGCAAATCTTCGATCTTGATATTCCGGATATGCCGCATACTTAACTCCCCGTTAATCCAACTTTCAAAACGAGGCACTTCGAGTACATTCACATCTGCGGCCAAGCAGATCTCGACAATTTCCCGCTTTTTATCAGGGGAAATCATCTTTTTGGCGATAACCACCTTGTCCACCCGGTTACGTTTCAACAAACCGGGTAAAGACGACATCTTGTAAATCTTGACCCCCTCGATAATCTTTCCCGCTTTCCGATCATTCACATCAACAAAAGCAAGAATATTATACGTGGCATCCTCCACGTTATCCATGGCATGCTTCGCCATGATACCGTATTCATCGCTACCACATATAATTACATTCTTTTTAGTACGCTCCGCACCGATATACTGCGCGAAGACTTTCTTCACGATCACCCGGCTCATAACCATCAAACTGGTCAGAAGAACGTACTCCGTGAGTAAAACGGAAACCGGTATAAAAAGATAATCATACAACAAGAAAAACACACCACTCCCCAAAAGAAGGGCAATCTCCCCTGCCGTCAACACGTAGTAGATGCGCAAAGCATCCTCCGTTCCCGTGAAACGTACTATTCCGGAATAAGTATGCCCCAACAGGAAACTGATCACCCGGACACCCACGATAACGAGAGCCCCGGTCAAGACAAAATCCAATCTCATCCGGTCAATCTGGAAATTGACCCAAATCAGATAAGCAACGCTAACTGCCATAATAGCGAGAGCCACGTCAATCAAAAATACAATCCATCGAGGAGTGTATGAGAATGAACGCAACGTCCTCATTCTATTCAGACCATTTGTGATAAATGCAACCATAATTTTTTAATATAAAAATAAAACCTTCACGGGATAAACCTCCTAAAAGGTGGACACCCGCAAAGGTAATAGTAATAATATTAAAAAAAAAATTTTTTTAGTAGGCCTTCAAAATATTAACCTCATCTTCAGTCAGGAAACGCCAGTGGCCCCGGGGTAAATTTTTCTTCGTGATCCCGGCAAAAAAGACACGGTCCAAACGAAGAATCTGGTAACCCAAATGCTCGAAAATCCTCCGGACGATACGATTTCTACCGGAATGAATTTCAATCCCCACCTGTGTACGATCATCTTCCGCCACTCTCACGTCATCCGCTTGGATAAAACCATCCTCCAAGTCGATCCCCTTACGGATAGCCTCCAAGTCGCCCGTTTGAACCACCTTGTCCAAGAACACGTGGTATATCTTTTTCTGGTTATACTTCGGGTGAGTCAATTTCTTGGCCAAATCGCCATCATTCGTGAAAAGCAACACTCCCGTGGTCTGGCGGTCAAGCCGTCCGATCGGGTACACGCGCTCTTTACAAGCTCCCTCGATCAATGTCATCACGGTTCTACGTTCCAAAGGATCTTCCACGGTCGTCACGTAATCTTTCGGCTTATTCAACACCAAGTATACTTTACGTTCGGGAGTAATCACTTGATCATCAACCTCCACTCGATCCGTACGCTTTACTTTTACCCCGACTTGTTGCACGACCTCCCCGTTTACTTTCACCCGACCGGCTGCAATCAACACATCAGCATCACGACGTGAACACACTCCGCCTTTAGCGATATAACGGTTCAAGCGTAATTCTGTCTCCTGCCCCTCGTTCTTCTTGCGATATTCAATTTGTTTTTTCTTACTATACACACTTTTGGGAGCGCCATCCCCATCTGCCCGACGGGTAAACACTTTTCTCGCCGGACGATCAGAATAACGATCCCGACGATCATCCCCCTCTCTGCGATCCCGACGATCGCCACGATACCCTTCTCCACGTCCTCCTTCCTCACGGGAACCTCTTTCCCGACGTCCTTCCTCTCGTCGATCATTACGATCCCTGTTTTGATAACGATTATCTCTTCTTTCTGCATTTTCATCCCGATCTTG
>ENA-ORNP01003160-ORNP01003160.1-human-gut-metagenome-genome-assembly--contig:-NODE-3160-length-12160-cov-3.729616_pt1 | contig 12160 bp, 8 predicted proteins | sample MGYA00242119_ERZ509030 | MGnify/ENA primary metagenome ERZ509030 (study PRJEB26280, sample SAMEA2338708) | human gut metagenome | biome: human gut; feature: human-associated habitat; material: faeces...
TCTGAACTCTGTTGATAGTTCCGCCACGCGCGGCGGCGATATCGGGTGGATTCGTCCCGGTGACCTTCCCGGGGAATTTGAAGACGAAGTCAATCGCCTGAAGGTCGGAGAAGTCTCCGAGCCCTTTAAGACGCGCTACGGCTATCACATCATTGAAGTGATCGATCGGCGCGAACAGCAAGCCGACGGGGAACGCTCACGCTTAGCGGCGCGCCAGGCTCTGCGTGAGAAGAAGTTAGCCGAAGCCTTTACCGACTGGCAGCGTGAAGTGCGCGATCAAGCCTACGTAGAAATTCGAGAAGAGAACCTGTAATGGGCACCTCTCTAGACGGTCACAAGGCACGCAAGCGCTTCGGACAGAATTTTCTCGTCGATTCGTTTTGGATTGACAAGTTAGCGCGTGCCGTGGGCGCCAAGCCGGGCGATGACATTGTAGAAATCGGCCCGGGAAAGGCGGCCCTGACGCGACATCTTTTAGATGGCGCCGGAAAAGTCCGAGCCGTCGAAATCGACCGCGATTTGGCCGCCTGGCTACGAAGTGAATTTCCCGAGTCGCTCACGCTCATCGAGGCCGATGCCTTGACAATCGATTGGAAAGATCTCGCAGAAAAGTCCGGTCACCTGAGAATTGTCGGCAATCTTCCGTACAACATTTCTTCGCCGCTTCTTTTTGCCCTGCTTCCGGCAGCCTCCTGCGTTCTCGATCAGCACTTTATGCTCCAGCGCGAAGTGGTCGACCGTATGGCCGCCGCTCCGGGCAGTAAAACCTACGGACGCCTGTCGGTGATGCTCCAGTGGCGCTATCGCATCACCAAGCTTTTTGACGTTCCGGCCGGAGCGTTCCGCCCGGTTCCGGCGGTTGTCAGCGCTTTCGTGCGCATGAAACCGAAAGATGAAAGCGAAATCGACCCGGTGGACTTTTCCGTCTTTTCCCGCGTTGTCACACACGCCTTCACGCAGCGGAGAAAAACCTTGAGAAACGCACTTTCTGCGATACTCACGGAAGACGCTATTTGCTCTTGCAGTATCGATCCGTCTTTACGGGCGGAAACAATTCCCGTCAAAGGCTTTGTCGCACTCGCACGGTGCGCGGCCGAGCAATCGCATTCCTGACACCTTTTTTCCTAGGAGGCTTTCATGCAATTTAAAGACGTCCTCTTAAGTCGTCATTCCGTTCGCTATTTCGAGGCGACGCCGGTTGCCGAAGCGATTCTTCGCGACATCATCGATGAAGCGACGCATGCGCCGAGTTGGGTTAATGCTCAGCAGTGGCATGTGTGGGCTGCAGAAGGAAAGACCTTAGAGAGCATCCGCACCGAGTTTTACGAGCGCGTTAACGCCGGTCTTGAAGGAAAAAGCGACATACCGCCTTCGCATCGCGATGCGTTTTCGCCAATCGGTCGCGAGAACATGCAACAGTTTTCCAAAGCACGGGAAGACGCCGGCCTTGCGAGCATTAAGTTAGAGTGCCAATCAAAGCTCTTTTATGCGCCCGTGATGCTCTTTTTGACGCTACCTAAGACGTACACGCCCTATATGGTCTTTGATTTGGGAGCGTTCTCTCAAACGCTGATGCTCGCAGCGGCCGATCGGGGCATCGGGTCGCTTGTGGCTTGGAACCCCGTCAAATACCCGGACCTTATCCGCAAGTACATGCCGATTCCGCCCGAAGAGGCAATCGCAATTGCGATTGCCTTAGGCTATGAGAAAACGCACCCTTTGAACGCGTTCCGCTCGACGCGTCAGGGCGTCGAGCAGATTTTGAACATCGTTCGTTAAGAGCCTTTAGCCCTTCGGCAGAACAAAACGCGGACCGTAGGGCTGAGACGGATCGGCCACAATCGCTTTCAAGCCGCGCGCGGCAATCGACTCGGCGCCGCGCTCGGTGCAGATAATGCGCGCGCTCTTGCCTGTGATCTTCCCGTTAAGGAAAATCGCATCGCCTGCAACGAAGGCGCCCACGGGGCTTTGCGTTGCATAGTCATAAACCGTCACGTCGGCATCGGCTCCGACAGACAAATGCCCCTTGGAGCCAAGGCGCAACATGCGGGCCGGATTCAAAGACGTTTTCACGACAAATTCCGGCAACGTCAGGATGCCGAGTTTGACAAGGGAGAGCCCCTGCGAAAGGATAACGTTGCGCGGGATGCATCCGCCGTCCGTGCTGATGGCATCGACGACGAAACTACCGTCCGGGCGCTTGGCTTCCGACAACCACACACGCGGTAGCGGAGGATTGACGTTAAAGCTACCGCCCACGTCCGTTTTCTTTTCTTCCCAGTAGCGAAGTGCTTTTTCGCCTGTCATCAAGTCGCTATAACCGCCTGCGTCATACACGGCCCACGCGTGCCCGGCGAGAAATGCCTTTTTAACACCTTCGACGTCGGCTGAAAAACCGAATCGCGTCAGGCATCCGGCCGTGACCTTGCTGATGATTTTGCCTTGAGCATCGCACGTCAGGCGAGTCCCGTTACGCGGTGAGACATAGCTTTCGCAAAAGACATTCGGGTGCGCGAGCAGTTTATCGATGGCAATTTTCGTTTCTTCCAATTCGGGGCGAACGGCGCCGCGGCAATACGCATTGATGTGCGCTAAGTGCAACGGAGCGCTTCCTGCCATATCCACCGCCTCGACCATGCCTTCGATATTCGAGCCGTGTTCGGTTGTTCCCGCATGCCAAGCCACATAGCAGCCGCGCTCCAAAGCCGTCTGAATGAGTTCGGAAGAAACGGTGGGGGTCAGAGGGTAGTGTCCGCCCAAAAGTTTGACGCCGAAAGCCCCGTCTTTCAGACTTTTTTCAATTAAATCGACCATCTCGGCCTTAGTGGGCGAAGAAGTCTTAAACGTAAAGGGAGGTGAGGCAAACTGCAAAATTGCAACATTTAGCCCTGCCCCGTACTCGGGGATGTTATCGAGGATGTCGTCTAAGGGCCCTGCCATATCCAGGCACGTTGTCACACCGCTTCGCGCCAGCATGCGATGCCCGTAAAAAGAGCCCCACATTGAACCCAAATGCACGTGACTATCGATAATGCCCGGTTGCAAGACCTTGCCGGAAAAATCGTATTCCGTCTCGGTCTTACCGATAATCTGCGGAGCCACTTCGGCAATTTTTCCGTCCTGAACGGCAACATCAAAGACGCCGTTTCGGCCGTTTAAGGGATCGACAACATGCGCACCGCGGAAGATTATTTGGAACATAACCAGCTCCTCTTAAAAAGGAAGAAAACGGGAAGAGGATGCCGACAAGGGCCATCCCCTGCTCAGGTCCCTATGCTAACACCGACGAGAAATCTTCGCCCTTGAAAAAAGAGGGCTTTTTAGCGACCCTTAGCCCAGGAAAGCCAAACGACGGCACCTAAAATGAGCACAATGCCGATGGATTCGGCCGTACCGTACGAAACGCCGAGAATCAAGACGGAAAGAACTAGGCCGGAAAGCGGTTCCAAACAGCCTAAAAGGCTTGCGATGTTAGCCGTCACGTATTTCATGCTCTCTAGGAAGCAACAAAACGCCACAACCGTCCCGACAATCACGACATACATGTAACAAGAAATCGAAAGTGGCGTCCAGACGACCGTCGCACTCCAAGGTGAATACAGAGCACACATGACGGCGCCCGAAAGGACGCTTGCCCATCCGACGGACTTTAAGACACCGACGCGGTTTAAAAGGTGCCGACAAAAGAGCGTTCCGAACACGCCGGCCATATTCGAACCGATGGCCCAAGCAAGCCCGATTAGGGAAAAATCTATCGTGTTGATTTCCCCCTTAGTTCCCAAAAGCGCCACCCCGATAAAGCACAAAATGACGCTCGCCACCTCGCACGTATTCATCGCATAGTGCTCGAAAACGCGCATGTAAAAGAGAACTAAGGCCGGGCCGGCTGCAACGACAACGGCTGCCGTTCCGGCGTTGGTGTAGCGAATCGCTTGGAAAAATGCGTACTGCGTCAAAAGAAGGGCTGCGCCGTAGATGGCCAAATCAATCCAATTTCGAAGACCGCCGACGCGAAACACATTGACGCCGCGCAAAAGCTCGAAAACAAGAATGATGAGTCCGGCGCCGAACAGCCGTCCGCACACAAGATCTGTCGGAGCAAACTCAAAATGCTCAAAGAGATACTGGGCTGCCACGGCCATCGAACCCCAGGACAGACCTGCGATGCCCGCGAGCGTAATGCCGATCGTTGTTTTACGCATACTGAGAATTCTTGCCGGATTGAACTACCGGGCAGACAAAAAAACGCCCGAAGGGCGTCTTTATGGTGGCCAGAGGCGGAATCGAACCGTCGACACGCGGATTTTCAGTCCGCTGCTCTACCAACTGAGCTATCTGGCCACTTTTCAGGAGTCCGAACTATATCGACCTTTACTCGGATTTGCAAGATTCGACGCGCCTAAATTCGAACACCGCCTCCTGCTTGCTGCTCCGTAAAACTCCCAATAATTTCCCAAAGTCTTCCTCGAAAGAGAGTTTTTGCCCTCTTCCGAGATGCCGACAAATATTATGACAAAAGACTTGTAGTTTTCGATACTACCATTGCCATCCCATGCCGACCGAGGCTCCGTAATGTCCTTGGGAGTTGCCGCTCCCCGAAGCCTTAATCACATAGCGCCCGTTGTCGGTGACATGCGAAAAGCCGAAGGCATAACCGGACTGTCCGCGATAGGTGCCGCCCGAAATCGCCATCATGCTCTTGCCGGGCAGATACGCCTGCGGTAATCCTGCCGTTGCAATGGCCATCGCAATACCGGCCTGAGCATCCTTTTCAACCGAATGCACCTGACGGAACACGTTATTTACAGCTGTATTGAGCTGTGCAACGTTCACGGCATCAGTTGCCCGAACGCCGGGAGCGACATTGGAAATCGTGCGATTGGCTGCATCAATGCCGCTTTCGGCGATGACAGGACCTGAATTGCCGACACGTACACCTTCGGAGGAAAGATGCACGTTTTGTGCAACATGAACTTCATTGACGGAAACTGAATCGTTAAGGGACACGGTGTATTCCGTACCGTTATCGGTCTGAGCCGATTGTTCAACCGTAATGTTTCCGTTTTCTTTGGCTTTGACCGAGACCTTGGATTGATTTAACCGGCTGTTTAACTGAGAGACATTGACAGCATCCGTGGCATTAACGCCATCGGCGACATTTGTGATGACCTTGTTGCCTGCATTAATACCGTTGTCTTTGGTCATGGACGGACCACCGGCGATAGAAACGCCGTTGCTCGAAATGGTGGTGTCGCCTGTCTTGACCTCAGTAAATTCGATGTTCTCATTCAAAGACACGGTGTATCTCTTTCCACCGTTTCCCACATCATCCGAAGTGGCAACGCTAATTCCACGACCGGCAGCTACGGAGGATTTATTCCTCTTAATCTCTTCATTCATTTGACCGAGATTGACTGCGTCCGTGTCAGCTTCCGCTCGACCCACATTTGTAATCTTCTTTCCTGCAAGATGGACACCATCGGCATCCATAGACGGACCGGCATCCCCAATTTGCACCTTGTTGGCTTTTACTGTTTCCGTTGCAAGCTTCGTGAATGTGTGCTCTTCGTTTAGGCTAACGGTATAGGTTGTTCCGTTTTCCGCATCCGGAGTCGCATCCACCTTAATACCCGCATTCCCCGCAACAACCTTGGACGTATTGGCCTTGACATGCGCTTCCATTTGTTGGACATTGACGGCATCAGTACCCTCAGTACCGGCTCGGACGTTCTTGATTTGCTGTCCGCCGGCACTGATGCCGTTTGTTGTGAACTTGGGTCCATTTAATCCCCCAAGTTCCAAACCGGTATTTGTTAGTCGTGCACCGGCCGTTCCGAACACAAGACTGCCGGTCTCTCCAATCACAAGATTGCCGGTTGTAACCTTGTCAAAGTTAACATCTCGATTAAGGCGTAGGACGTAGTGTTTTCCGTTGTCGTCCTCTTGAACAGGATTCTCAAGAGCCAAATTCGTCTCATCGCTTGCAAGTTGAAGTTCCGTCTTGGACTTCTTAAGTTGCTTGACATTGACGGCATCGCCGTCGTCGGCACCATCGGCTAAACCCGTAATCTTCTTGTTTCCAGCCTTAATTCCGGATGTGGTCACGGATGGATTTCCCGTGCCAAGCACCAAGCCCGTTTTTGTCAGACTTACATCGCTTACATTGGTAAGGATGTACAAGCCATCCGCTGTGAGGTGTGTTCCAAGATGTGACGTTGTACGAGAAACGGAAATGCCCTCTGTCGACAATACTGTCTTTTTTTCAGGAGAAGGATTGGAATCCTTAAGAGTGACCATCGAGGTTCCAATGAGATTGAGCCCAGTAGTATCCAGAGATGCGGAAGAACCGACTTTGAATTCGGAAGCTGTAACCGTACCCGAAAAATCTTGATCGTCGTTTAGCAAAACAATCGGTTTCATTGGATCTGTTTTGCTTACAGAAACACCCTTTCCTGCCACGATATCTGTTTTCGGCAACTTACTGGCATCTATTCCCAACGTGTAGGTAATACCGTCGGCTGTCTTGCTTTCTGTCTTGGTGAGAAGATTTGATTCCAACTCAAGTTTGGTCTGACTCGCTTTAAGCTGCGCCACATTTACCGCGTCGGTGTCTTTAGAGCCGGCTGCGACGTGGATAATCTGTCGTGTCTCTTCGTCAGAATTCCCGGGAATACCGTCTCCGATTGAAACTGCGCCTTGTGAGGCAGTCCATATGGGGGCGTTACCAAAGTTTTGATTGAGACGGTTATACCCTGCTACACCACTTGGACGATCGGCAAAGGAGCCACTTCCAAGAGCTACGGCTCCCCGTTCTTGTGCATGTGCACCCGATCCGAAAGCTATGCTCTTCGCTGCCGAAGTCTTTGCTTGATACCCGAAGGCAATACTCTCTCCCGAATTACTAAGTCCAGTAATAGCGCCGAAACCAAAAGCAATCGCTCCTTCGGATTGCGCGGAGGCGCTTACACCGAAGGCCAAAGCATTCATGTGAGCTTTTGAACTGACACCTATCGCTATTCCTGACGTTTGAAGCGCGTCCGCTCCATCTCCGATAGCAATACCTTGAGATTGGCGCGCTTTTGCGTCCTTGCCAATTGCAACACCTCCTGACCCTGTTGCATCTGCCGAATCGCCTATGGCAACAGACGCTCTTGCATCTGTATTTCCCGCTTTTGAATTAGATCCAATGGCAATCGATTTATCGTTAGTTACTTCGCCTCCGACAACGGTGTAGGTGCCTGCCTGCGCTACCCCCCCCCTGCCAAAAGCATCAGTGTTGCAAAAGCAATTGCCGTGAAATTCCGTTTTTGTTTCATCGTATTCTCCTGAGTAGAAACAATTTTTAAAATATTTTCATACTAAGCATGAACTATCGCGCCCATAAGGGCGCGGTTTCGATGTGACGTGGTCGTGATTTTAATGGTAAGCACCCTATCGCTCAGGTGAGCGATTAAAAATCTGTTTCAATCCGTGTTCGGGTTTTTAACGAAGGAGCACTCAGATGGCTACGGATTTTGAGGTGGATTGGGGCAATGCGTACAAGGCGTGGAAAGCCTCCGGTCTGTCACGGCGCTGTTTTCTTTACAGTGAGACGTTCAAGGAATTTGTCATCAGCACCGGGATGCCGAGTGAAGACACGGCTCGCACACATTTTCGGCAAATTCGTGATCGCCAACGGATGAAAAACGACAAACGGCCTCTTGCCGTGTCGGTCGAAGAACAACTGCACATTCACGTTCAGAATGAAGCCGAGCAGGAAGTTCAAATCATTCGCCTCGATGCGAAGAAACTTGCCGTGCTACAAGAGGACAACGCCGCCAAGCGTCCGTGCACAAGCAAACGCCTGCGCCAAGTCGTCATTTATCTTCCGACCGGACAAACGGTGATGTTTGAATCCCGCAATGCCGAACTTTTTGCACTTCGATTGCTCGGGTGCCGACAAGGAGCGTCCTTATGAGTCTGAGTCTATCCGGGTATCGCATCAGTTTGATTTACACGCCGACCGACATGCGGTGCGGATTTACCCGCTTAAGTTCGCTGGCAAAACAATGCGCACAAATTGACGTCAGCCTGTGTCGGGATTGCGTGGTCTTTGTCTCCAAGGCCAGGGTTATCGCCAAAGTCATTTGGGCCGATGCAAAAGGTAGTTTTCTTCTGACGCGAAGGCTTGATGATGGACGGTTTCAAAAACTCCTGGCTCGACTCGACGAGGGCGAGAACATGAAAGTGAGCAAAGAATTGCTCTTGAAGTACCTGGACGGAGAGGCGATTCAGTCCGTTCGAACCGACTATCATCAAGGTTCTTGATGTAGGTCAAAAAGTAGGTAACTGCCTGATTTTAAACTGAAATCAGGATTCTTTCAAGGCGAAAATTCTTGTCTTTACAGACGTTTTACAGGGGCTTTACGCCCCTTTTTTAACGCCGACAAGGCGGGTCGTATCTCGAAAAAATCGTGCGATTAGCGCCCCGTTAAACCCCATTAAAACAGGATTTAGTGTGTTGATATTAAAAGGGATTTGCCATGAAAAGACGATATAATTATACGCATCTGAAACATCCGATTTAAGTGTCCTTCATGACAACGCCCGAGCAGAGAAATCAAGAGTTAGAACGTCAACTCGAGGAGAGCCGACGCAAAGCACAGGAAGCCGAACGGCGACTTAAAGAAAACGAACACAAAGCTCGGGAAAGCGAACGACGATTGCAGGAAAGTGAACGTCGGCGCGAACAAATCGAACGCCGGCTCCAAAAGAGCGAACGACGCCTTGAAAAAACCGAACACCAACTTCAGGACGCTCGTGAGCAAAATCAGAAGCTACAGACCAACCTGCTTTTTGTGAAGGAAAACATCGGGGTTCTCGTGAAAGTCTGCATCGAGAGCCTGACCGTTTTAAAAGAGAAGTTCCCGGCCGATGCGCAATTGCAGGAGAGGCTCTGGAAAGAACTCAAGGAACTCTGCTGGGAGACGCTGGAAAATCGTGCTTTTGATAAGTTTCTTCGTCGCACGTTTCAGAAGCACTCCGAACAGATTGACTACTCGACTCTGAAAGGGTCAACTGCCAAGTTCACGGCGGAACTTGTCAACACGGTCAGACCCATCGATCGCAGCGTGGCGCAACGGAGCAAACAAATGGGCTCTGCCCTGACCGTCGTCGGTCAAGCCGTCAGTCAAAACGCTCAGTTCTCCGGTGATGCCACGGTCAAGGCTGCCGCCCTTCTGGTGCAATATCCCGATCCGAACGTTCCGAAAAAAGAACAGGCTCTTACTCCCGGAAGGCAGTCTCTTGAGTTCGAACGTCGTGAAGAGGAAATCGAGGACGCGAAGGTCAAGTGCGAATGCGGCAATACGACGGACTTTATCGCCGGGGCTATAAGCCAATCGGCGGTGCGCGACACCGAAGACTTTTTGCATGACATCGTTCACACGGTCGCCTCACGACACCAGCAAATACAGTGTCGAAAATGCGGACGCGTCCACTTGGTTTACTCGGACGGCAATGTGCCGGTGACGCCGACCTCGACAATGGGGATTGCGGCGGCTACGGCTGCGGCCGTTTTGTACGCCGACGGCATCCCGCTTGCCAAAGTGCAAAAAGAGCTCTTCGGGGATGAATCCTGCTTGGGGCACGAAACCCTCGGACGCAATATCCACAAACTCAGTCAAGAAACGTTCGAGCCGTTAAAAGAGGCTCTGATGGAGAACCTGAAAAAGCAACACGTGCTCGTGGCCGATGAGACGGTTATCAAGGTGTTGCAAAGCCAAGGAAAAGGCGTGTGTGAGGCCCCGGAAAGCACGCGGCAAAAAGACTACCTGGCGGCTGTCTGTTCTTGCCCTTACGAAGACAAACGAGCCGTCATCTTCAAACACCTCGGCGGTCGAGGTGTCGAAGCCATCGGAGAGAATCTTGCCCGGTATGCGCCGAGCGTGTGGGTCACGGATGCGTATACCGCGTATGACACGTACTGCGAAGGAAACCCTTCGTTAAAACACCAATGCTGTCTGGTTCATTTACGGCGAGAACTCCTCGATGCCATTGATATCGATGCTCTTGCGAAGAGTTTAGGTTGCAAAACGCCGCAAGAGGCTCTGGCGCAAGCCGCAAGAGGACTCAAACAAGACGCCGCTGTTTATAAACTCTGTTGTGTAGTCCAAGGGATCTCGAAGATATACGGGTACGAAAAGACCGTGAAACGAGACAGGACAAAACCGATTGACGTGTTCTACAAAGAAGTCGAGAAAAATCGGAAACAACACGCAACGGTACTGATGAATCAAATCGACACCGTGATGGTGGCGTTAGCCGTCGAATTTACGAAAATCAAAGGCGGCAAATACATTTGCGGCTCGAGGAACGATCAACTGAGCAAGGCCGTGACGTACTACATGAATCATCGAGCGAACTTCCGAGAGTTCTTGGACGACCCGAAGATACCGCTTGACTCCAATGCTGTTGAATCGAGCATCCGAGCGGTAGCCGTTCTGCGCAAGACCAGTGACTTTAAGCAATCGGTCGAATACACCGAGAGTTTATGCACGTTGCTGTCACTGACGGAGACGGCAAAACTCAACAATCTGAAAAACCCGATTGCGTGGCTTACGGACTATGCCAAGGCGTTCTTCTTGTACCGCGCGAGCAAGACGCTGACGCACGAGGTCAATCAGCACGGAAGGTCTCTGGACTCCAAACTTTTAAAGTTCAACGAGGATGAGGCAGAAGGCTTTGATATCGAGCCGTGGCTTCCGTGGAACTACGCCGCAAAGAAACCTCAGTAACACCCCAAAAAAGCGGCTTCGGCCGCTTTTTTTAACTTAAGTTAGCGATAGGGAGCTTACATTCATTTCTCCTGAATAATTACTTTTCTTTTACGACTTATCAAAAACAGTATTTGCCTTCTGTAAGTTTTACTCGACTTTCCGCACGCTGAATCAAAACTTTCATACTTCTTTTCGGGGTTTAACAAAAATGTCCGAAAACTCGACGTGCACAATCTTATTGTACCCGTCTGCAATGTCCTGAATCGTACCAATTTTCGCGCAGGCTTTGGCTCAAAACGTTTCTCATATTTGCACGCGTTTTAGAAAACAAACACCTCTTCTTAAACCCCGCGTTTTTTAGCGACACGTCAAACTGGAATCTTCCATCGTAAGTCTTCCTTCCGAGAGCCTCTTCAGCTTTCCCCATGTCGCACCGTCGCAGTGCCTCTCTTTATAATCGCGATGAATTGACAAAGGACTATCAGGAGCCGGACAACCGGTTCCCGCATTTTTGCACCATGGATATTTTCTGCCTCGGACTAAACCATACGACCGCTCCCGTCGCAATACGTGAGCGCGTTGCCTTTTCCGAAACAGAATCGGAGTCCTGTGTCAGAACACTTTTAACCCGATTAAAGGGACGCGAGTCAGGGGCTCTTAAAGAAGCCTTGATTCTTTCCACGTGCAACCGTATGGAAATCTACGGCGTTGCCGAAGATTGCACACGGGTCCTCCCGCTTCTTACTGACTTTCTTTCAGAAACCAAAGGCGTAACAACTCGAGAGCTTGAACCTTACCTCTATACGTTTACCGGAGAGCAAGCCGTCTTGCACGCCTACCGCGTAGTCTCGGGCATTGACTCAATGGTTCTCGGGGAAACGCAAATCGCCGGGCAAACCAAAAAAGCCGTACAGCATTCCCGCAAGGCAGGCGGCCTGGGGCTTTACCTAAATCACCTCTTTGAAACGGCTTTTTCCACCGCTAAACTCGTGCGCTCGCACACGACAATCGGACGCAATTCCGTCAGTCTTGCTTCGGCGGCCGTTCGTCTTGCCGAACGCCTTTTCGGGGACTTATCGCAGCGTCGCATTCTTTATATCGGCGCGGGTGAAATGATTGAACTGTGCGCGGCTCACTTCGGGGCGCGCAATCCCAAAGAGATTACCGTAGCAAACCGCTCGCTTAATCGCGGGCAGGCTTTGGCCGCCCGCTACAAAGGAACGGCTATTCGCCTTCAGGACCTCCCCGATGTCATCAGTCACTACGATATCATCGTTTCCTGCACGGCTTCGGCCTTGCCGATTCTCGGTCTCGGGATGCTGGCTCGTGCCATCAAAGAAAGAAACCGCGAACCGATTTGTATTATCGATTTGGCTGTCCCGCGTGATGTAGAGCCCGAAGGG
>ENA-ORNP01003167-ORNP01003167.1-human-gut-metagenome-genome-assembly--contig:-NODE-3167-length-12137-cov-11.610495_pt1 | contig 12137 bp, 9 predicted proteins | sample MGYA00242119_ERZ509030 | MGnify/ENA primary metagenome ERZ509030 (study PRJEB26280, sample SAMEA2338708) | human gut metagenome | biome: human gut; feature: human-associated habitat; material: faeces...
GACCGCTCTACAAGCCGAAATTCGATGTGTTCAAATTTTTGTCATGTACTTAACTCATAATTATAAAAATTAGTTAGGCACCGCTAATATAGCAATTAATTCATAATTCCTAACCCTTGAATCGGAAAAATTCAAGGTCCCTAATAAAAACTTTTGGGATGAAACCGCTCACCACACAAAACCTTGTCGGGAGAAATAAGCCGAGATACCGGTGATTTTATGGGTGAGTTGGTTGAGCGTCATGAGTTCGCCTTGATGCCACATAAGCTCGGCCAAAGCAAAAATACGCGGAAAAATACGATTGTCAATCATGTCATCGGTCAGTCCGTAATCGGTCCATAATGCAGCGGTGATGCCCATCAGGAGCGGATTGTCGCGCGAAATCTCAGTATGGGCAGGATTGCGGAGATATGCGTCCGCAAGATCAAAAGTGCGGTCATTTTCATAGCCTCGCCAAGGAGTTTCGGGGAAATTGAGGTAGCAGTAGTAGTTCGGACTAAGCACAACCGGAAGGCCGAGCGACTTAGCTTTGTGTACTGCATCATTGCCGTGACCGCGATAATTCCACCATTGAATCACAGCGTTGTCTGGAAGCCTCGGGCCGGTATTATGAACTACATCTTCCCAAAAAACGGCCTTGCGACCTTTGGATGCGAGATGTGCCGCCATTCGGGTCGACAGCCACAGTTGCAGCTCATGAGAGTCAGCCAAACCCTCATGCTCCACACGGGCGCGACAACGGGGACAATTGTTCCAATTTTCTTTCGGCGCTTCATCGCCTCCGAGGTGAATATATTCACCGGGAAATAGAGCGCATATCTCATCGAGTATGGTGAAAAGGGCATTGAGTGTAGAATCGTTTCCGGCACAGAATATGTCGGAGGTAAATCCGGTGCGCGGAATCTCCGGACGCACGCCTCTGCACCCAAGCTCGGGATAGGCATAAAGTGCGGCTTCGCTGTGGCCCGGAATATCTATTTCAGGTACAATCTCAATGCCCCATCGCCCGGCATAGTCCACAATCTCGCGCATGTCGCTCTGCGAGAAATATCCCTGCTGTCCTTCGCCGTCAGCCACATATCCTCCGACAGAGGAGAGCAACGGCAAAGCTTTTATTTCAGGGCGCCAACCGAGTCCCTCGGTAAGATGCCAGTGAAAACGGTTCATTTTGAGCATGGATGCCATGCGTATATATTTCTTGACCACATCTACAGAATGCATCTGCCGTCCGGAATCGAGCATAAATGCACGCCAACCGCATCGCGGGGAGTCGCTCACTGTTATATTAGCGGCAATGCTATCGCTCTGCAACAACTGCGCAAGAGTGTGCAGCGCATATATGTACCCTCTGTAGTCGGCAGCTTCAATTACGGCATTATCGCCAGTCAAGTCAAGCCTGTAACTTTCAGGCTTCAGGTGCGAAGGGTGTGGTGAACAGAATATCCGAGATAGGGGAACGCCTGCGATTTCACGAACCATTTCATCGGAAGGGGCATTCGCATCGCCTTTAAGCGTTACAGACACTTGCCCCGGAGCCGGTAGTACAGCACCCTGAGTGCTGACGGACAGAGGTGTGGGGAGGAGATTTTGAGCGTTGACAACAACTGCCATTGCCACACTGAGTATCGGCAGTAAATAATGTTGCATTTAATTTTTGAGGTTTATTATGGTCATTCCGTCGCGAATAGGTAGAATAGAAACCTCCACGCGCGGGTCTTTAGCCACAAAATCGTTGAACTCCAATATGCCCTGAGTCTGCGCGTCGGCAGGGGTCGGCGTGGCGGTCACTTTGCCGTCCCAAAGAGTATTGTCGGCGATGATATAGCCGGAGGGGTTGAGCAGCGGCAGGAGCATGTGGTAATAGTCTAGATAATGACGCTTGTTGGCATCAATGAACACGAGGTCCCATTTCTCGTCAATCTGCGGCACTATGTCAATGGCATCGCCAATGTGAAGGTGCATGCGGTCGCCCCATGGCGATGCGAGGAACAGGGAGCGGATTTCGTCTTCCCACTCGTCTTCAATCTCAATGGTATGGATATGGGCGGACTCAGGCATTCCCTCGGCCATGCACAGGGCAGAATAGCCAGTGAATGTGCCCAGCTCAAGTATGCGTTGTGGAGCAATCATGCGAGTTAGCATCTTGAGCATGCGTCCCTGCACATGGCCGGAGCACATGCGGGGATAGAGTCTGTGGAGATATGTGTGGCGATAGAGCTGCGCGAGCATGTCCGGCTCGGGAGAGATGTGTGCGGCTATGTATTGTTCAAGTTCGTTGTTCATGACTCAGAGCAGCATATTGTGTCGGCGGTGACTTTGACGCACTCAACGGGGAATGAGCCGCGTGCCGTTTCTCCGCAAAGGAGCATGTAGTCGGCGCCCTGCCAAGTGCCGAGGGCAATGTCGCTGAGTTCGGCGCGGGTAGGCTCGGGAGAGTGCATCATGCTTTGCAGAATCTGGGTGGCAATGATGAAGGATTTGGATGCGTTGCGGCATAATTCGGCACAGCGACGCTGAACCGCAGGTATGGCGAATGGTGAGATTTGTGTGCCGAGATCGCCACGCGCCATCAGGAGGCCGTCGCATGCGTCAAGAATGGAGTCCATGTGCTGCACGGCGAGTCTTGTTTCTATCTTGGCGAGCAGACGCACGGGCGCTTCTGCCAGATGGGCGCGCACCTGAATAATGTCGTCGGCCGACCGTACAAACGAGTGGGCTACCATGTCGATGCCGAGTTGTGCGGCGGCATGAAGATTGATGCTGTCGCGCTGAGAGACGGCGGGAAGAGGGGGCATTTCACATCCTACAAGGTTGACGGACTTGCGCTCGCCAAGGAGTCCGGGTTTGGTGACAATGGCGCGGTCGCTTGCCGTAAGGCGCAAATGAATCTCGCCATCGTCCAGAATCAGCTCAATTCCCTCACGGAGGGCCGGGCGAATGCCGGGGATGCTGATGCATGCCGGGGATGACGGGGCATCGGAGTCGCGGATGATTACGGACTGGTTGAGCGAAAGCGGAATATCGGCATTGTGCTCATGGACCGTGGTGCGCAATTCGGGGCCTTTGGTATCCATGAGGATGGCTACCCCGGGAGCATGCAGGCGCAGGGAGTGTACCATGGCCTCAAGCTGCTGCGGAGTGACATGCGCGGAATTGATGCGCACTCCTTTCATTCCGGCGGCGCATAGCGAGGCAAGAAGCCGCGCATCGGCACACTGCTCAGAGGTGAGAGTGGCCATTACTTTGGTGCGGTGTGTCATAATGTCAACGCTTCAATGGCAAGGCGGTAGGAATCCATGCCGAATCCAGCAATCACGCCGCGACAGGCGGGCGAAATCAGGGATGTGTGGCGCACGGGTTCACGTGTCCAGATGTTGCTGATATGCACCTCCACCACGGGAGTTTCAATGGCGTAGATAGCATCGGCAATGGCGAGAGATGTGTGGGTGTAGGCACCGGCGTTGAGCACCACTCCGGTGTAGGCGGGGTCAAAACCCACTTCGTGGAGGCGGTCAATAATGTCGCCTTCGTGGTTGCTGTGGGCGTACTCAATGTCGAGCTGCGGGAAACGCACACGCAGGTTGTCAAGCAGCTGCTGCATGGACTGAGAGCCGTATATGTCAGGCTCACGTTTGCCCAAAAGGTTTAGATTGGGTCCGTTGAGAATAAGTATTTTGCCTGTTTTCATAATCAAATACCGTTAATAGCGAGAGTCCAGATGGCTGCATGGCTGAGGGCCATCAATACGAGGAGCACCCAAGCCAGAGCATGCCGCGCAGGATAGGATTGCCAAGCGAGCCATGCGGCAGCGAGCAGATAGACCGGGTAAAGCCAAATCCATACCTTGACACCGCTCTGCCCGGCGCAAGGTGCGGCGAGCAGCCACGGCATGAGGAAGAGCGGGAGGCACAGAATGACGGCAATGGCCGTGAACCAGCGCGGGGTGGGAGGTAATGTAGGCATCATGATGATTTGTGTGCCTCCTCCTCAGGCTGATGCTTGCGCCGCAGATATTCCTGAACGGTGACATGAATGCCCTGCTCAAGAGAGAAACGTGGGCTGAAACCGAAATCGCGCTGTGCGGGGGTGGTGTCGCAGTTCCAGTTGCGCTGGCGCATGATTTTGAATTTATCTCTGTTAAGAGTGCTGGGCTGCATTTTTGCGACGCCCCATTTCTCGGCCACTACGCTTGCGGCATAAACGGCCCACATGGGCAGCTTTACGGGGATTACCCACTTGCCGCCCAGTTCGCGTGCCACGATGGTGCGGAACTCCTTTTGGGTGTAGGCACGCGGCTCGGAGATGATGTATTTTTTGCGCAAAGTGTCCGGTGACTCAATGGCCTGAAACATGGCGGTGACGAGGTCTTCCACATAAATGAAAGTGAGCATCTGCTTGCGGAATCCCACGCCGAAATCCCAATGAGAGTCAATGCTCCTGATCATCATGAGGTAGTCCTGCTCGTGAGGGCCATAAACGCCGGTTGGGCGGAAGATGGTCCAAGGCACATCGGCACTCATGTCAAGGAGAGTCTCAGCCTTGATTTTGGAAACGCCGTAGCGGGTGTCGGGCATGGGTATCATGTCTCCGGTCAAAGGAGCGTAATGTTTTTCATCGCCTTTGCCGAGAGCACTAAGGCTGCTCATGAAGAGTAACCGTTGCGGCATTTTGTCACTTTGGCGCAGGGCATACAGAAAATTGCGGAGATACTCGTAGTTTATGCGGTTGAAATCGGCAAAATTCATGCATTTGGTGGCACCGAGATTGTAGATGATGTAATCCCACCGCTCACCTTCGGGGAGGGCCTGCTGCAGCTCCGAGACCATGGGTTCGGGCGAATCGTAGGTCAGGGTGACGAAATGGAGACGCTCGTCGGTCAGCCAACGGCGGGATGTGGACTGCCGTACGGCGGCCCATGTGTCATATCCGCGCCTGATGGCTTCGGAGCAAATAAACCCGCCGATGAACCCACCGGCACCTACCACCAGCACTCGCTTGGTGGCATCGTTAGCAGCCAATGTGCTCATTCCTTAATGCCGTAGGCCAGATCGCCGGCATCGCCCAGTCCAGGAACAATGTAGGAGTGGGAGTTGATGGTATCGTCAATGGCACCTACCCAAACAGTGGTGTTGTCGGGGAAAGTCTCTTTAACGTAGTCAATGGCGACCTGTGAGGCGATGACGGAGGCCACGTGCACCTTGGCGGGTGTGCCCTTGGTGAGGAGTGCGCGGTAGCTCAGTTCCATAGACGATCCTGTGGCAAGCATGGGGTCGGCAAGAATCAGGGTTTTGCCCTCAAGGGAAGGGGATGCGAGGTATTCAATGAACACATCAAAGTTTTCTTTTTCCTTGTACTTGCGGTAAGCAGAGACGAAAGCATTTTGAGCGCGGTCAAAATAATTGAGGAACCCCTGATGAAACGGTACGCCGGCGCGGAAAATTGTGCCGAGCACGATGGGTTCGTCAATAACGTGGCAGTGAGCAGTGCCGAGCGGGGTGGTGATGTCCTCTACTTTATAATTGAGTGTTTTGCTGATTTCATAAGCCATGATTCCGCCAATGCGCTCAAGATTGCGGCGGAAACGGAGCATGTCGGCCTGAACCTTAATATCTCTCAGCTCGGCCATGTACTGGCTCACGAGCGATGGCTGATTATCGAAATTGATTATTTGCATGTTGGTTTGGATTTTATTGCCACAAATATAACAAAAAATAAGCGCATCGTGCGCTTATTTTTGTGGAGATTGGAGGGCGGAGAGGAACTTTAGGAGGCCTTGGCTGTCGCCGGTCCGACACTTCGCACGCTCCGGGGCTTGTGTCGGTTGGTGGGGTGGTCCCTGTCCGCTAACTCCGCGCTTGCATTAGTTTCCGATGCTTCGGTTGAAAAAACCGCGCGTCCTGTGCTTATTTTGGTTGGCAGGGGTGAGAGGGTAATAAAAAAGGCGGCCCCGTGGGGGGCCGCCTGATTGTAGAGAGTGTAAGTTATCAGAGTTTGATGAACTTGAGAGTGTAAGCCTTGCCATTGACAGTAGCCTTGGCGAAGTAAACACCCTTAACGAGGTCGCTAACGGTGATTTCGTTAGCAGCAACACTGCGGAGAGTGCGACCGTTGAGATCGAAGATGTCGATCTGAGCGTTGTCGGCAGCTACGCGGATAGTGTAACCTGCGAAAGAAATCATGCCTTCAGCATCAACACCAACACCGATTATACCATCATAGAGCTGCTGGTCAATAACGAAGGTGTGGTCGGCCTGGATATTGCTCATAGGATAGATGTAGCAATTTTCGCCACCGGGGAAGAGGTTGGTGCGCGGAACTTCAACACCATTGTCGGTGAGTTTGGTGAACTCATAATAAGAGTCAGCAACACCATGGTTCTCAGCAAAAGAGATCAAGAGGTAAACAGTGGCGCCCGGAGTAACATCGAGACCATCAGCATCCTCATATTCCAGACGGTTCATCTGGTTGTCAACGAATTCACCATAGACATTGTTCTCAGGAGTAGGATCATCGGAAGGATTGATGATAGTGAGCTTGTAGGTGAACAGGTCGTAGATGGCAGCGAGAGTGTAGTCAGCATCAATAGCATCGATGGTGTAAGTGCCATCAGTGAGCTGAGCGTCTTCACCATTAACGGTAAGAGACTTGAATACGGCACCCTCATTGCCGGTGAAGGTGAGGACAACCTTGCTGCCGTTAGCAACTTCAGTGCCTTCGGCGGCAACAGCAGTAGCTTCGCCATCGTTGACAGAGATGGTAACGGTGCCGTTTTCAGCGGTAGCGATTACCTTGAAGAGGTCGTTGAGACGGAGACTGATAGTCATGTCGCCTGTAGCGCGGATGGGGAACTGGTCAAGAGTGTAGGTTGTTTTAACACCATCGGCTTCCACGATAACGCCAAGCACTTCAACACCTTCGGCAAGAGCGGGAACAACATTGAGTTTCTCGAAGAGAGTTACTTCAGCAGCTATTTCCTTACCCTTGGCATCGGTAACCTTGAACGAGTTTCCTTCGGTAGTGGGCTGAACGAGAGTGATAGCGGCAGTTCCGAGAACACGGTCTTCGTCAATCAGCTCAATGTCCTGAGGTGTACCGTTGTAAACGTAAGTCCACTGGCTAGAGTCGTAGGAACTGGTTCCCATAAGGAGCTGGCCGGGAACATCGGTGCCTACGGTGCCGAGGTTGCGGAGGTCGGTAGTTGAACCTTCTACAAGTTCAGCGGGCTTGTAGTAGGCGGCGAGGTTTTCGGGAGTTTCGGTGAACTTGAGATTATAGGAATCCATAAGCTCATCGGGAGTGAGTGCCTTGTTCCAGAGCTGAACTTCGGTGAATTCAACAGAGGTGCCATTGCCACCGATGAAGAAGCTGGACTTATCGGGGAGAAGACCAATCTTGTTGGTTACATCGTAATGAGAGATGGCCTTACAGTTCTTGTAAAGAGTAACAGTCTTGGCCTCTCTGTCAGCAACTACAGAAACGAATACCCATTCGTCATTAGCAGTACCGGGGTCGGTAGTTTCAGTGGCACTGGGCTGTTCGTTTGCATATCCGGAGTCGGAAGTGTTGCCACGACCGCTGAGGTTGAGTTTGCCGTCTTTGAGAGAAACAACGAATGCGCCGGTGGCATCAATGAACTGCGACTGTATGTTACCCATTATAGGACCAGAAGTAGTGTTCTTGATGTTGATCCACGCAGAATAGGTGAAGTTGTGGCTGCGGAGGTCGTTTGCATCGCAAGAACCGTTGGTGTGGCTGCCGAGAACGGCGTCGTCAATGCGGAATGTGTAGATGTTTCTGCCATTGGCGGAGGGCACGAGGAGAGCCTTACCGGGCTGCGGGATGTCTTCAAGGGTAACAGAGAGAGTTCCGTCGGCGTTAACGGTGATGGTGTATGTGCCGTCTTCGTTAGCGGAGATGGTCTCATCATTGTAGGTTACAGAAGCAATCTGCTTGCCTTCGGGAGCAGTGATGGTGAATGTAACTTCAGTGCCTTCTTCCACTGCTGTAAGATCCTCTACGTTAGCTTCAACAGTAGCCTCGGTTTCGGCGATGGTCACAGCGTAAGTTGGAACGGGAGCTGCAACAGCGTTGACAACGATGTCGTAAGCTACACCGCCATTGATATACTGTGAATTGGGGTCTGCGGCCTCCATACCCTGATTCTGATCGCTGCTGTTAGTACCGGGAACGGACCAAGCGCTGGAGTATATAACGCGGATGCGGCCTTCGGTGCCGACGGGTACGTCGGCAGGCATTGTGAGAGCCTGAGCGATGTTGAGAACATCGTAGTTGCCACCTACGTTGTGGGAAGGAGGAACGGTGCCGTGGAACTGTACTTTTTCCCATTCAGACAAACCGTACCAGTCAGCCCAAATGTATGCGCAGGTATAACGGATGTCCTGACGAACGGTAGAAGTGCTGTATTCGCCAAGGCTCTTAGCGATGAGATTGAGAGTGAAAGATTCACCGGGAACAACCTCTGCTTTGTCCTCAATGAGGGCGTAGATATTATCATCAGTGGGCTGTTCAGTGAAAGCGGCAGTCATGTCTTTTGCTGCACCGGTGGTGTTGATAGTTTCAACATATGTGTTGGTGCCATTGGTTTCAACATGACCGGCAGGAGCAGTATAGGAAGCAACCTTATCAACGAAGGTACCACCGATTTCCACATCTTCGTTGACCTCGTAGGTGAAGCCTTCGATGGGAGTGCCGTTAACAGTAGCGGAACCAAGCATGTAACCACGTTCAGCGTCACCGGCAATAGTGATAACAGTGCCTGCATTGACCTGAGAACCTGAAGTGATTTCGTTTTCGCCATTAAGCACCTTAATGGTCCCGTGTTCGGCAGAAGCGATGGTAACAGTGTATTTGGTAGGAGCGGTGACGCGGATGGTGAAGTCGGCAACCATACCACCGTTTTTTTCCAAAGTGTTATCGGAACGAGTGGGCTGTGGTGTCGGGTCAAGAATGTTGTAGTCAACAATGTAGCGAGCGCGGTATTCACCAGCAGGGAGATCCTCGGGAACAACAAATGAGAATCCGGCATTGGGTGTACCGCCACCACCGCCAGAGGTGGTATTGCCGTTACTGTTGTGCCATGTGCCACTATTGTTAGGATTGGTGCTGTAGTTGGAGAAACCAACGAGTTCAGAAGAAGCGGTTGGGAGGTTGTTGCTGTCGAGTTCGTAAGTGAACTGGTAATCTTTGTTGTAGTCAATCCAAAGGTAACCGTGCATCCAAGAACCTACATAGTTGGCAGTAACCTTTACAGTAGAACCGGGAGCAAATTCAGCTACCTGAGCGGTAGCGTCACGGTAAATGTGTGTTTCGCTTTCTGACTGGAGGTCGGAGATGGTTTGCTCTTTTCCATCGGAAGTCAGAACAATGTTGGAAGTGTATCGTGTGTCAGTACGATTTATAACATTGTCGGCAGGATAGGTTTCGTATTCGCCGGCGGGAATTTCAACTTCGGTAACATTGATGATGTTGAGCTGAATGTTGCCATTGTGGTAGCTCATGAAGCCTTCCACATTGTAGGTCTTACCGTCGGTAGCTTCGGGAAGGGTGAGACCGAACTGGTTGTAGTATGTGAGTTCGTTACCGTCTTGAGTCAGCTTGGTGTTGGTGAGGTTGATAGCCACGCCTTCAAGCTTAACGAAGTAGTTCATCAGAGCTGTTCCGTAAGAGTTGACTTCAGCGATGGTGATAGCGGTAGGATCAACCGGAGTGCCACCTTCGGTAACATTGCCGAGGGTTACGTTTGTCATTTCGGGGATTACATCCTTGTAGAGGGTGTAAGAACCTGTGACAGCGTCAAGCTGGGCACCGTTAGTGTAGGTGTCGTCGCTGGAAACACCGTAGAGAAGCAGGAAGATGTTGTCCTGAGCGACATACATGTAGCGACCATTGTGGTAAACGATAGTCATGGGAGCCTGCACGGTGAGAGAGTGAGTCAAATCACCGAGGTCAATAAGCTCCTCAAGAGAAGACAGGGTGTTGAGGTAAGCGTTGAAAGTAGCAACGGAGCTTCTCTTGCCGTCCACAACAGCGATAGCTTTAACTACAGTGGCGTTGGAGATGGTGAAAGCGCCGGTGTAGAGAGTGCCGGTTTCGGCGGTGGGATCGTCACCATTGGTGGTGTAGTAGATCTGAGCACCGTCGGCAGCAGAGATTTCTACAGTGTTGTTGGCACCCATCTTAACAACGGGAGCGGCGGGACCAGCAGTGGGATCTGCATCGCCGTAGTAGCTGATGGAGTTAACCTGCACGAAGCCGTTGTTGGCAGCAGTGCTTGCACATTCAAATACCAAACGATAGTATTTGTTGGCAGCGGGTTCGGGGATGGTGAATGTTACATCTTCCTCGGTTTTTTGAGTCGCAGTCATGTAATTTTCAGCTGCGATGGTAGTCTCAGGAGCTGTGAAATCGTTAGTAGAAGAGATTTCAAGCTTGAGAGCGGTGAGTTTGTCCTTGTCAATAGTCTTAATGAAAGGAATCATGTTGACAACGACTTTGTTTACAGAGGCAGAGATGGCAAAGTCTGTGGTGATTGTAGCCACAGAAGTCTTGCTCTGTCTGCCGCATCTCATGCAGTTCCAAGATTCATTGCTGTTGTTGTTGTTGAAATTCTCAACAGTCCATGTCTCGGAACTTTCAGGTGCACCCAAAATCCAAGAAACAGTGTATGAGCTTACACCGGATTTCTGGTTTGCTGCCACGGTTGTAATGGACACAATGGGGTCTTGGGCAAATGCCACCAAACCCACTAATGCCATTACAAACATCAGTAAAAGTTTTTTCATGTGTTTGTAAATTGGTTAATAAAAAAGTGTATATTTTGGACAAATATAAATAATATTATATTCGGTTACAAATTTTTAACAGTGAAAAATGGGTTTTTATGGTGAGTATGATATATATGATGTTTTTTAATTAAAATATTGAAATTATGGAAGAAAAAAAGAGATTCAATGAGTTAATGAACCTGATTATGGGCGCTGACTGGAAGCCGGTGGCGGAAACCGGTAAAGGGAACAATGTGTTGGGGGCACTGGCACATGCAACTGAATTCACAGATTTCAAGGCGCATTTTGATAGGATGGCGAGTGGGTTGTATGGCATCTATCGGCACAATGTCAAAGAGTTGGATAAGCTCGTGAAAACATTTCGGGAGCTTGCAGACGAAAGAAACTGGCAGGGGGCATACGCCGAGCTTTGCGCGCTGCATGTGCTTAACTTAGATGGGTATCCGGCAATAGAAACGGATGTGACGCTACCTGCAAGCGAGTCGTGTGCGGCCCAATTAGGCCATAAAGCAGACACGAATATGGACGGCTATGTGAGCGTGGCAGGGCTTTATTTTGACACGAAAGCTTTCAGAGACACTGTGACTCCGATACTGAAGAGCGTGACGAACACGGCTATCATAGAATTGAAAAAAGAGGGGCGATGGACGGAGAGGAAAGAGCCGTATGTGATGTATGAGCATGATTTGACGGATACTGAATCGGAGTATCAAAGCCGGTTCAGAGAGCTTGTGGATGAGTTCAAGGGCAAGTATAGTGAAAAGGTGCGCGGCATAAGCAGCGATGTGGTCAGAGGGTTGGTTTACAGGATACAACGCGATAGTCTCTGCTCAACTATCAGTAGCTATTCTCCATACAGGCGTGCGAAAGAGCTTGTAGGGTCGGTGCTGCGCAGATATGCCGACAAGTTTTTGCTTAGAAAGAGCTTTATGCTGGTGCTTGTGAATCATCCGTGGTTCAATCAAGCGGATACCGGGACGCTGATAGGCAATGAGGTTTTGTATAGGTCGCTGGTCCGTAGGTTGTTTATGCAGTATCGTTATATGTCGGCTCCGATGTACACGTTGAATCGCAAATTTACTGGGAGAGAGACGATAGATGAGGTGACGCGAAAAATAAGTGCGGTGATGTTTATAGATGTGCACTCGGCGAAGAAGGAGAAGAGCGATTACAGTTGGTATTTTTACAAGAATCCGCGAGCCGACAACAAGATGCGGTCAAGTGAGTTTTATTTCCGCGAGCTTGAGCAAGTGAAGAGGGATATGTGCAGGGAGTGGGATGATTTTGAGGATGATAATTACTGACAAAAGCGGCGGGGTGCTTCGCAGCGTC
>ENA-ORNP01003171-ORNP01003171.1-human-gut-metagenome-genome-assembly--contig:-NODE-3171-length-12125-cov-6.551616_pt1 | contig 12125 bp, 8 predicted proteins | sample MGYA00242119_ERZ509030 | MGnify/ENA primary metagenome ERZ509030 (study PRJEB26280, sample SAMEA2338708) | human gut metagenome | biome: human gut; feature: human-associated habitat; material: faeces...
TTTACTCTCCGTTGCGGGGGAGCACACCCGGTTGCTTGCGCTCCCAGCTGAGCTATACCCCCATGGAACCGGAAGCCCTTGATTTTACTGGACTTCCGGGATATTAACTTTTTAGATGCCGCGTTGCGATTGCGGGTTGCTTTACTGGTGACTTGCTCTCGCGGGTTAGCTACACCATTACTTGTCGTGTTTGACATCGATAAGGTGCGATAAACTGCATAAATGGTAAAAGTAACGGGGCTCCCATCAGACATTTAGCCAGCAGGAAGCCCCGTTTTCTCATTAAAATATTTTAGTCAGTAGTGTTCACGGCAGATGTACACATAGGGAAAGTTTATATTGTAATTTTGATCTTAGCGTACAATTCTGGAGTCTGCTCATGCAATCGGATTGAGAAGGCACAATAGGTCATCCCTTTTTCAATGCATTTCATAAATTCTTTATAGTAATCCTCTATCTCCGAATTTATTGTAATTTCTTTTACACTCGGATTTAGCGAAACTAAAATATAACAGGCACGGTATCCCTCATCCAACAAACGTGAAATTTCAGTCAACTGCTTTCTAACAATAAGCCTACAACGAGACTTTGTTTATTCATCATTAGTCTGAACCTCCTAACCGAATCTGGAGAATACCGTCTGCCATTACCTCGGCAAAATCCATAGATTCAAGTAATGCAGCAAAGGAAGTGAAATTCCGTTCGAGGGAATCTTCGTCAATCTGCAAGAGCATGCCACTACTCTGGAGTTTTTCAATTTCATATGTACTTCCCCCAATAATAATGCCAAAACGCTCCCACAAGCGGTTTCTCATATCGTTACCACTAAGCACTTCGTCAGGGCTTACCGTGCTACGAAGTATCATCTCTAAAATATCTTGCGACAATACAAATCTCTTGTTTGGATGCATTTGATCTGGTGGATATAACATTCCTGCAGAGGTCCCTAAAATTTTAAGGCAATTGACCGGATGTGATGAAGCTTCTAATGCCAGCATATCGTACATTGTTTCACCAAATACCAGTCTTGCTGCATCGTCTGTTGCGCAGGCACTTGCGCGTTCCTTTGCCAAATTCCACAGAGTGCTAAACTCAACAGATGCTTTTTTCTTTTCGTCATAAACCGGAGTTTCGGATTGAAGCAAATCTTCCTTGCTGTAATCCTTTTCTTTCAGCTTTTGTGCATAGCCCCATGCGTAAAAGCGGTTAATAGACTTGTGCATCTGAGTATATGCCATTTCTGATGCCCGTGCTACACTGCTTTGACTTGGAGCTATTCCGGAGAAATCCAGTAGAACAGGTCTAATATTTTCGCCACAATAAAATGCTTCAAGCAGTGCCATGTAACGAACCAGGTGAAATATACAGAAGAAATTAAAAAGTCGTAATTGCGTTAACGGATTTGGATGCCTCTTGAGATTATCCATCAAGCATAATCCACTTTCATTAAGGCCCTTTAAATACCACTTCACAGCTTCATTTTGTGACTTAAAGGCTGGTAAATCCTCATGTCTACTTTTCTCAAATATCTGCAGAGAACTCTCTGAGACTGGTTCAAAAAGGAGTGATATCGGATCCTCTGCCTCATCAAGTAGTCTCTTAATATATTCTGCTAACTCTGGGCAATAGGAATGGATTAGGCCGCCAATAAACTCTCCTGTATCCTCATAAATTGAGGATCTTGTAAGAAAATATTTTGATCCTGCAGTAAAGGATATCATATCATCCTTAAGCCCCTTTACTACATATACACCCTTATCTGCTGATAACAGTCTCTGCATAACATTACGCATGGATTCAACAGAGCCTTCAGCTATTCCATCTTCAATAGCCTCGTTTTTTGCTAACTCAGCATATATCGTTTCGAGCTCACTTCCTGTAGGCACATTGCCCTTTGCATCTGAAACTAAAGCAAGTCTCTTTATCTGCATTGCCGTGTTAAAGCCACCAAAAATGCATCTTTGAACTCCGTTGGCAACATGGACAGGCTTAATTGAGCCTCCATTTGGCGTAAACCCAACATATGTGCTGTCTACTTCTTTTCTAAAAGAATGGAGCTTTATCTGCTCTGCCATGTTATACCTCCTTTGCTTTCTCGCCTTCGATAGCGGAATATCTTTTTTCCTCTCTGTCGATGGTTACTGATATTTTCTTTTTGTTTTGGATATCCAGTAAGGAGATTGTGATAGTATCATCCTCATCTAAATCCCCCAAAGATTGAAGTTGCTCGACAAAGCGCCAGACCTTCTTGACAAGGTTAGATTCCATGAAAAGGACTGGTACACCTCGCTCAGCTTCCGACAAGAGCATATACATGTCAAAATCAATTTTGAGGAAAATGTTTGCAGCATCCTTTTTCTCAAGACGAATATAGCTTGCGGTCATGTCAATTCCGCTCTTCATGCTTTTCAAAAGAGTCGGTCTGCCAATCTTCAATCCACTTTTCTTAATTGAACCCGTGGAAATCAGAACCTTCCTCGGCTCATTATCATAACGATGGCCTGTCCAAATCTGCAACTCCGAGTTAGAGGCTTTTACAGCGCCAAAGAAAGCATTTAACCTTCGAACCAATTCCTTGACTATTTTTCCATTGTCCTGTCCTAAAAACGCCTGGAATCGAGTAGCATCATCATCCATGATTGTTAGAAGCGCTTCTCCGTTTTTATTGAAGAAATAGAATTGCCTTTTTCTCAGCCTAAATAACTCATCGTTATCATAGGCTATGGCTTCAGCAGGAATCTCATAGCCATCCACCCAACTATCGTTTGGAATATCATTCAGCAAAATCCTCTCATCCCATATGGGGTGAGAAATAGTGACCGGGTCAATTGCGCTTCGAATTGCATCAAACAGAGCCCCCTTCCCAGAGAATACCAGGTTGACCAGATTATACTGATTACTTCCGGTTGTACGACCTATTTCCTTACAGCTTCTATTGCCGAAAATCAGATAGGCAATAAGGCTTTGCAATTCACGCACGGTTGCATGATATCCCTTCATGGATACTCGTTGTAAAATCACAAAAAGCCGTTCTTGAAATAATGCACTATTAAGTAGGGTGCAATTTTTATGAACATCGCAGTTCTCATTTAAAGGGCATCCGGCACATTCTGTATAATGCGTGGAATCTGTCAGCTTTTCTATGGCCTTCTTCAAAATGTCTGCGGTTAACACTTCTCTTTTGCTTAAATCAAAAACTACTACATTACCATTCTCAGTTACTTCATCATGAAAAACAACCGCATGGCTCATCTGAAAATAAGCATCCCTTATGGGCTGAAATTCAGAATACTTTTGATAAACCGAATATAAGACAGCTGCATTAATTGCAATAACAAAGGGCATATTATTTTCTCTTGCCGACTTCCATTTCAAATAAATGTCCTCATCAGAAAGTGTACTTGCGTCTAATTCAATGCGAATTGGCTTTCCCGAGCCTTCCAATTTATTTTTTAGCATTCGGATAACATGGGTTTTCCCATCGCCCGGATTGCCGGTAAGCACTATGTCCTTACCACTAAGCGCAGATTCTATAATGGCTGTATCCAGTTTTGTCTCAAGATGGATTGCTGACAGCAGTTCGGATGCTATATGATCAGCATATGCACTGGAGCCTCTATAAAAATCTCTTACAAACTGAAGCCCGGTCTTAGTTTCATCATTTGTAGGCATGTGTGGCACCTCCTCAAGTTTAGAGAAACTCCATTCTTCGTCCTCATCTATCTGATTACTTACAAGAAACCCCTGCTTGTCAAAGTCACGGATTCTTCGATAAATAGGTTCATAATTCAAACGGCTTTTTAACCATCGATTTCGCCAAAAATCAATAATCTTTTGGGTTCCGGAAACATAGTCAGCCATATCCGTGTAGTATTTCGGCTTCGACTCTTTTCCTAAAAGGTAATCAAAAGTGTTTTCCGCCAAGCATGCGCCATATACAATCCTTGACATAGCGTGCTTGGAAAAGTCCTTTGAGTCCTCATTGGTCGATTCGAGCAATTCACGAATCGACATTGTGAGAAGTCTCATTTTAGGGCTTGCTCCTTCGCCAAAGACATGGTTAATGCGGTTGAACCCATCACTTGTCGCTTCAGTGAGGCTCATCGTCGTTGCCTTGCTTATGTGCATCGTCCCAAAGCCTATTGTCATTCCAAGCTTTTTCCAAACAATATCAAAATCTGTATTGAAAATGCTCCCAGGCATCTTAAGGCGATTATACTGGCTGGAGCCAACATAATACAATGATGTAGTACCTACATACACAAGATCTGCTGGTCTACAAACCGGCATTCCTTTCAGTCTACTGGCAATTTCACTCGCCTTATCAGCATATCGTTCCTTATAGTCGTGAATAACCTGCGGAGAGGTTGCTAAAAGCGCTACAAGTTTGCCGCCCAAAATCTCGTTATATGGGGGAATCGCTCCACATACATTCAGTTCCATCATACTCGAACCAATATGTTTTGTCTTTTGTGCAACCAATGCACCTCTAATGGCAGAATTTCCAGTCTCGCTTTTGCAAAAATCTATCCAAATCTCATTGAAATTTTCTGCATTAATTAGATCTCTGATTGCCTTTTTTGCGCTCAAAAGACGGGCAAGCTGTTCCGCACGTTTCCTGCGATAAAGAGCTCTTTCGGCATCAATAGAAATGCTACCTAATTCACTCTTTTCGATATCATCGACATCGCCTTCCACTTCATTGCGTAAAAGCTGCTGGCGGTTTTGCTCTGCATTAGATGCCTCATCTAATAGAAGTTGAATATCAGTATCAGTGGGATTTTTAACAACCATTGCAGTACAAAGTTCTGAATAGTCGATTCCATCAATGCCGTCTTCTAAATAAACCAGAAGTTGCTTGAACTCTTCCTTTGCGCGGTCGTTATCTACAGTAACAATTCTCTCAATAAAAGCCTTTTGGTTCCAGCCGATATAGTCATCTCGGCAGGTAATCTGTACTGCGCAATTTTCGAGTGACGCTATTCCCATAACCGCATGCATCGGATGAGCAGCATCTCTGATCAAATACTGCATAGTTCTTCCCGGTGTTGTTTCAACAGGGGTTGACCATGTCAACCGAAAGTAACGCCATATCTCCGATGTTTTGAGTCCTGTAAACACATCTCTGTCATTTTCGCGTACCAACTGTAGATATGGTTGGACAGCCGCCTCAATTGCTATTTCTCCAGTATGTACACGCTTTATTCTTTTCTCCAGTTCGTCGCCATCAGCGATAAGCGCTGCTATACTCTGCTTATTTGTTCCTGGGTTTTCCATTCGGTTAATAAAATCGGTATAGCCTACAAGTCTCTCGTGGCGGCTTTCGCTCATCCAACTCCGAAGCAATGCTTTAACCTCCGGAGAGGTCGTGTCATGCATATCAGTTCCATTGAGAGTCGGCAGACTCATATATATAACGCCATTTCTATAGCACGCCTTCCAAGAAGCACGGATTAAATCTCGAAACAGAAACCAAACGGCACGATACTTTTTGCGCTGTTCAATGTTATATTGGCAATCCTTTTCAACCCACTCGATCTCTCGTTCAGCTATTCTTGCAATAGTAAGTGTTGGAGTTTTTTCGGTAATCTCAGATGCTGCATTATAAAAACGAACCCTGAATTCACCTTCTAATCTTGGGCGAAAGGGGATCTCTCTATTTATCATTTATCACCACCTCCTTATTGAAGTAATGTTGAGGAATCGATAAAATAAACATTCCATAAATATATACTCTTCATTTTGCTTAACGCCCCTAATTGTCTTCTCTGTTTATAAAATCAAACCAATTACCCTAAATTCTCATCTGGCACAATCTCTACAATATCCTCAATCCTGCAATCCAGCGCTACGCAAATCTTCACGAGTATCTCCGTGGTGACATGCCCATTCCGTCCCATTTTGGTGACGGAGGCTGGGCTGATACCTGCCTTTTCACACAGGTCTTTTTTCTTCATGTCCTTATCGATGAGTAACTTCCAGAGTTTTTTATAACTAACCGCCATAAAGTCTCTCCTCCGTGCCGATATATAAAATGCTCTGCCACCTGGCAGAGCATTCGAGCTATTACAGCCGCACTACCAGGGCATATTTCAACGCCTGACAGCGCCATTTTTATGATAGCACATTCGGTCAGAAAAGGCAAGAAAATGATAAATCCGCACGAATTCCGACTCTATTAAATTTCTTTTCGAGCCGCAAAAGAAACAGTTGAACCTCCGGACAGTCAGAGCTACAATGCCAACACCTCATCACGAGGACAAACTGATTGGAGGTCAAATGATGAATTATGAAGTAAACTCATTTCAGAACTACGAATCGATCACCATCGATGAACTGAAGGATCGAGCCAACAGCCTATTGAATCTGGTAACGGAGGAACAGCGGCCGTTGCGCGTATTCATGAATAATGGCAAGGAGTTTCTGCTGTTCCCTCAAGACCTGCTCGCACCGATCTGCGACTCTGACTTTCGTTTGATCTTGCTGTCGGCAATGCGGTATGCGATGGGCAGGAATACTTGTATGCCCGTGGTGGTTTCCAATTATATCAAGCGTCACATTCAGCTTCTGGATGATAAGTTTCTCGTACTGGCTGCCGATGATATCCGGCGGCACCTTGAGGACTATGCAGAGCATGAAATGAATCCGAATCTTTGGCATGGCCTTTTAGGTGCACTTGAGACAGAGCAGAGAGAGCGTTCCACTCGTGAGGCAAGGAAAATCAGACCTTGCTCAGCCTGCGGAAAGCCATTGGAGATCATGAGCATTGCCGACAACCAGCATTCACCAGACGGATTTGATGTAATTGCCCGCTGCCCAAACTGCCATTCTGATTACGAGTGGTTCTGCGATAAGGACGGCGGTGTCTCAGGTATGAAGCAGCATTTCTTTGGGTAAGGCGAGTGTATATTTCGGCAGGAACCTTTGGGTGTATTCCTTGTCTATAGCGGCTCAACCCTTGAACTGTACGCCAACTTCCGTAAAGCGACTAAAAGGGCCGCACCTGCTCGTATGAACAGGTGCGGCCATCTAAAAAGTCGCTCGTATTGAAGGGAATCTAATTCAGTCTGAAATAGCAGGTGTTTTTACCTTTTCCTTCTTTCTTCAGTTCACCGGCTGCAACCAGCTTGCGCAAGGCCCCCTCTATGGAGCTGTCGCTGAGCGTCGGACAAAGCTCGCGGATGTCCTGCTTATTGAATCGCCCGATTCTATTCTTGCTTGCTCTGCGCACCATTTCCAGTGCAGGCAGTTTGGTTTCCACAAGCGCCACGCGATCCTCGAAGTCTTTGTAGGCGGCAAGGATCGTTCCGAGCAGATACTTGATGAAAGGCACTACATCCTCGTTGCCTTCGTGCCAGCCGGTTTGCGCCTGTGCAAGTGCGTCGTAATACAGATCCTTGTTTTTGGCGATTTTGGCTTCAAGGGAGATATACTTGCCGACATAAAATCCGTTTCGGTACAGAAGCAGCGTTGTGAGCAATCGGCTCATTCTCCCGTTTCCGTCATTGAAGGGGTGGATACACAGAAAGTCATGGATGAAAACCGGAATTGCAATCAACGGCTCCAGTTCCATATTCCCGATTACGCGGTTGTATTCCTCGCAGATTCTGTCCAACGCTTCCGGCGTTTCATAAGGGGCAAGCGGCGTGAACAGCGTTTCCACATGACCGTCCGGATAGGTGGCAGTGATATAATTCTGCACGCTTTTTGTGCGGCCCGCAAGCGGGTTATTCATGTGGCTGTACAGGATTTTGTGAAGCTGCAGGATATAGTTCTGCGTAATTGGTATCGCGTCAAAGCTCTCGTGAATGATACTCAGCACGTCGCGGTATCCGGCGATTTCCTGCTCGTCACGGTTTCTCGGCGTGGTTTTCTCCTCGACGAGCTGCCGGATTCGGGCACTCGTGGTGACGATGCCCTCGATGGCATTCGATGCCTCGGTGCTCTGTATCTTGGCAATTTCCACGAGTTTTTCGAGTTCCTCCGGGCGCTGCTTCAAATACAGTTCCTGCTTGCCGGCTTCCTTGTATATGGCCGCAATCAGACCAAGAACGTCCGAGTCCCACTTTTGTTCCCTGATTGCAGAGTAATTGAAGGTTCTCATTCCCTTACCTCCATTCTGTTTCCCTTAAATATTAGAATAAAATAAGGGAATAGTCAATGGCTGTGCGATAAATCCCTTACTATTATGCCTAAATTAAGGGATTTATAATCTTAGTCGTTAACCGCCTATTCTTTGTTTATAGCGACGCAACCTTTGAACTGTTGCTTTTGAAGAAGCCACTTGCAGAGAAATTTGTTTCACGCTGGGAACGTTCTTTCTTGAAGTCTCTCTACAAATACGACTTGATTTTATATCACTTTGGTGATACTATTGCAGATAGAGATATGCGGGAGGGACACACGGATGAATCAGAAAATCACACTGTATCACGGCTCCGAGCAGCTTGTGGAAACGCCGACTTTCGGGTTGGGCAAGAAGCACAATGACTTCGGTCTTGGCTTTTACTGCACAGGAAGCGAAGAACTTGCGAAAGAATGGGCCGTGTCCTCTCTGCGCAATGGCTTTGCCAATCGTTACAGTCTTGATACGGAATACCTGAAAATCCTGAATCTGAACAGTCCGGACTATACGATTCTGAACTGGATCGCCGTTTTAGTGGAGCACCGCCTGTTTTCCATCAAAACCCCGGCAGCGCAGCGGGCAAAACGGTACTTGATTGACAATTTCAGCGTCAACGTCAATGCCTATGACCTGATTATTGGCTATCGCGCTGATGACTCCTATTTTGACTATGCCGAGTCCTTCTTAAATAACGGAATTTCCGTACAGCAGCTTGCAAAAGCCATGCGGCTGGGAAGGCTGGGAGAGCAGATCGTCGTCAAGTCCAAATATGCGTTCTCGCTGCTGCATTACGAGGGATTTTCCATCGCAGAAAAGGAAAAATATTATGTTCTCCGCAAGGCCCGGAACGATGAAGCCGATCAACATTATGTGAGCATACTTGAAGAAGAAACCGATGGCCTGTATATGCTGGATATTCTGAGAGGAGGCATTCAAAACGATGACCCACGCATACCAAGAAATGTATCTAAGTAACGCACAGGCGCTGCTGGGCGACGCTTTTGACTATGCCATCAACGCCTGCAGTATTTCAGGAAATGACTTTGTGAAGCTATTTTCCGTAAGCTCTGTCAGCAAGCGAATCGAGAATGGTGAGCCTGCCTATCTGGCAGGAAAAAGCGGAATTGAAGTCGTGGAAGATATTCTTGTCGAGACGACCGGCAAAGCACCAACTGCCAAACCGCAGGTAACGTTCAGCCGTTCCAGAGAGTATTGGATCGGCTGGGCTATCGCGTACTATCAATGGTTTTCCGGCCGGAAATTCAGCGATATTTTCAAGGTCCTTTCGTTCGAGGATTTGCAGCAGATGTACGCTCCGCTTCACGAAGCAGACATCAGCAAATTTGCCAATATTGCCGATGCCAAAGTGCGTGCGTATTTTACAGATACCAATCTCAAGCGCATCCGTACAACCTACGGCTGCACACAAGCAGAGCTTGCCAAGCGAAGCGGCGTCAGCCTCCGGTCAATTCAAATGTACGAGCAGCACAACAAGGATATCAATAAAGCCAGTGCGGAAACGGTTCTCAGCCTCGCCAAAGTCCTTGGCTGCACGATGGAGGATCTTCTGGAAAAGTGATCTTTGCGATGGGGCTATTCTTTGTCTATAGCGGCTCAATCTTTGAGTTGCTACCCCGCAGAAACCACTTGCATAACCCTCTGCCCGGAGTTACAATGCAGACACCTTGAACATAGAAAACGCTTCCCGTCTTTTTTGGCGGGAAGCGTTTTTTGACCACATGGATTACTACAGACGCGCGCGGAACAGGCGGAAATGGGGGTTCAAAAGAGGGTACGAGAGTAACGGAATACGAGCGGAAATGATGAAAAATCATTGGAAACGTCCGAAAAAAGTTTTCGGTTCCTGTTTGGGACCACGAGGCCGCTGGTTCGAAACCAGTCACTCGGACCAGAAAACCCGCTAAAATCATAAGATTTCAGCGGGTTTTCTATGTAAATTGTTCGATTTTTATTTAATTTCGTTTTTGCACAGTAAATCATTCATGTGCAATTCCAAGATGATTCTCTATCTCCTCCGAAGTCAGCCAGCCGTCTTCCTCGCCAGATCTGCGCCCTTTTGCAAGCTCATTCATCAATTTCAAGGTCGCCTGCGTTTTCTCATAGTCCTGCATATCCACGATGGCGTAGCGACCGCGCCCGTTCTTCGTCAGAAAGACAGGAGCGCCCACAGCCACATCGCGCAGTACCTCGCTGTAATTCCGCAGATCAGAAATAGGTTTAATATTCGGCATAGTAATCAGCTCCTTCAAACGTAGTATACCCCGAACTGTTGTAAAATTCAACAGCAAATTTGCAGCGTTACTGTCCATTCAAATTGCTCGATTTTGCAGAAACGGTATTCTTTGATTCTTGCTGCGCAGGATTTGCGCTGCGGATTCGATAAAACAGAGCCTGTTTATTTCTGCACTTCGCACTCCAAATAGACCTGTTCTTCTTCAATCAGACCTTGCAGCAAAATCTGTCCATATCCCGCAAGGCGGAAGCCGTTTTTCAGATACAGCCGCTTGGTAGGCTCGTTGTGGGCATAAGTGTCAATGCGGATGGTCGTACAACCGACCTCTGCCGCATACCGCTTTGCGTATTCCACCATCTGCCGCCCGCATCCATGCCCCGCCTTTTGCGGCGGGTTGCACAGCGTATGAATGACCAGCACACGATCTCCCTCGCCGGGGTATTATGCGTGGCTTATCTCCGAGCAGAAGCGAGCCGCGCGGGAGGCACAGGATGCGGCGGATTTCCAGCAGATTCTGGAGGCTTACCGGTTTCGCGGTTACGCCAAAGGCGTGCGCGGCATTCATATGCGGCTGCTGCATACCGGCGTCCGGATGAACGGAAAGAAGATCCGGCGGCTGATGAAGAAATTCGGTCTTGTCTGTCCGATCCGCAAGGCAAATCCATACCGGCGGATGCAGAAGGCGATCCGGACGAACAACACGGCGGAAAACCTTGTGAAGCGGGAGTTTGAGATGCACGGACCGCGAAGCGTCCTGCTGACGGATATCACCTATATTCCGCTGAACGGCGCGTTCTGCTATCTCTCCACGATCCTGGACGGATGCACGAAGCAGGTCCTTTCCTATGTGCTGAGCGAGTCTCTGGAGGTGGATTTTGTGCTGGAAACGGTACAGAAAATGGTACATCAGCATGGAATTTCGCTAAAAAAAGAGACAATCCTGCACAGCGACCAGGGCTGCCATTACACCTGCATCAAGTTCATTCAGCTCGTGAAAAACAGTAGCCTGCGGCAGTCAATGTCGCGGAAGGGAAATTGCTGGGACAACGCGCCGCAGGAGAGCTTTTTCGGACATATGAAGGACGAGTTGGCGGAGAAGATTCCAAACTGGACGTGCTTTGCGGATGTGCAGCGGTCAATCGACGACTGGATGGACTACTATAACAACGACCGATACCAGTGGGATCTGGCAAAGCTCTCGCCGAACGAGTATTACCGCTACCTGACAACCGGCAGCTATCCATGCTAGCGGAATGGGTCACCTTATTTTGTCCTTGACTTGGGGAGCAGTTTAGTCCGGCTTCGGGTCGGGATCGGGTTTCGGGTCGGGATCAGGTCTCAGAATGGGAAGAATCGCGCCGATATTGGAGCTATCCTCTCCCAGCGCTTCTCGGTAAGCCTTTTCCGTAAACACGCCCTTCTCGATCAGCGTCTGTGCCAGCGTCTTGCCGCCGGATTTGAATTTCGTCTCCAGCAGCGCCCAGATCACGTCAACGGCGTTGCCGCGCGTATACTCGCCGCTGTTTGCGGGCACGACCGGCAGGCCGAGCTTTTCCGCCAGCTCTGCCGACTTGTTCCATGTAAAGTCCGTATCGTCCTCATATTGCAGCAGACGCAGAACCATCGTCAGGAACTGTGCTTCCGTCACGAGTTTGCCGTAGCCAAAGAGCGTTTCGCTGACGCCCTTGACAAGCGCGTTCTGGTAGCCATAGCCGACATAGGGACTGGCCCAGGCCAGAACGTCCG
>ENA-ORNP01003174-ORNP01003174.1-human-gut-metagenome-genome-assembly--contig:-NODE-3174-length-12124-cov-2.429447_pt1 | contig 12124 bp, 7 predicted proteins | sample MGYA00242119_ERZ509030 | MGnify/ENA primary metagenome ERZ509030 (study PRJEB26280, sample SAMEA2338708) | human gut metagenome | biome: human gut; feature: human-associated habitat; material: faeces...
TGGGCTTATGTATAGACTTAAAGAAATACAGGACGCATTATTGCACGTCGTCGGGTGGGAACAATCATACGACCCGGCAAAGGCGATAGACGACAATTTAACGCAGACGGAAAGCGGTTTGACGTTTCAAGGTGCGCACCCCCTTGTTACTTTGGATAATGTCCGGGCAATCGTCCCGGATGATTTCGTTTTTCAATATCCGGTTTGGAATATGATACCGGAATACAAAGCCGGGGCAAAGGTTCGCCATAACAACAAAGTTTGGATTGCCGCACGGGACAACCAAAACGAGGAACCGACCGAAAGCGATTTTAACGACGATTACAACGACGATTACGGCAACCCATATTGGCAACCGTACAATTTCATTTCCGATTATTTGGAGCGGTTGACCCGTAACGGTATTGCGCAAATGGTACAAACATTCACGCAAATAAAGGGATTGGATAAGGAAACAAAGAACCTATTGGAACGGCGCACGTTCTTTGACGGTGCGGGACGTATCCGGGCGACGTTGCCGAATAATCATAAATTAGTCGGGTTTGAAATTGTCCCGGTTCGTTCTATGGGCGTAACAATGAAAATCGAACAAATCGGGTTGCAAATGACGGGCGCAACCGGGGTTGTCCGTATGTATCTTTTCCATTCGTCCCAAATTGACCCGATAAAGACGTTTGATTTGAATTTTACGCAGACAAACGGCGGTTTTCAATGGTTCCCGTTGAAAGATTGTTATTTACCGTATATCAGTACCGGAAACAACGCCGGGGGGTCGTGGTTCCTTTGTTACAACCAAAACGATTTGCCCGCCGGGATGCAGGCAATTAACATGACAAAGGATTGGAGCCGGGAGCCGTGCGGGACGTGTACGGGTTACGTTGATTTGGAGCGTTGGCGGGAAATAACCAAGTATTTACAGGTATCCCCGTTTATGATGAACGCCCCGGAAACATTCGACGAATACCCGGAGTTGTGGGATATTGCGTTGACGATGTACACCAATACGCAGAATTACGGGTTGAATTGCGAAATAACCGTTGGTTGCGACCTAACGGATTTTATCATTAAGGAAAGGCAAATTTTCCAAACGGTTATCCAACGACAGGTCGCCGCAATCATGTTGCGCACGTTGGCAATGAACCCCGATGTTAAGGTAAACCGGAACCAAGTAAACGCAACCCGGTTGGAAATTCTTTACGAATTGGACGGCAACGTTGAGGGTCGCCCCGGCGGTTTGGGTTATGACCTTAAAAAAGCATACGAGGCGTTGCGGTTGGATACGCAGGGTATCGACCGTATTTGCCTTACTTGTAATAACCACGGTGTAAAATACCGGACAACGTAAGATTATGGCGGGGTTAAAGTCAATACAGGATTTACGCAACCGGGTTGCCACGTTCAACAACGGGTTATCGTCCGGCGCATACATTCAACAAATCATTTGGGACAATGACGCCTATATTGTTGATATGAATGCCGAGGAACAATTGTTTGAACAAGGTATTAACCGTTTGGGCGTGGATATTATGGATTACGCCCCGTATTCGCCGTTGACGATAGCCATAAAGGAGGAAAAGGGACAACCGACAAACCGGGTAACGTTACGGGATACCGGGGATTTTGAAGCGTCGTTTTTTTTGGAAGTCGGCGACAAACAGTTTGAAATAAAAGCGTCGGATTTCAAAACGGAGGACTTAATAAAAAAGTACGGGAGGCAAATATTGGGATTGACGGACGAAAATATTGCGGCGTTGATTTGGCAATATATATTCCCGGACTTAATGAAGAAAGCAAAAAACGTATTATATGGCAACGAATAAGAGAACAACCCCTATAATTCCCAACCCGGTTTTAATCGACCGGGTTTTGGGGAACATACAAACCGGGTTAATGGATAACGTCGATTGGTTGGACATCGCATTTGGGCGGGCGCAACGTATCGCCAAAGTGATACAGGGCAAACGCTATTATACCCCGAACGTATATGCGGGCGGGACGGAATGGAGAGGCGACAATGATTATATCGACGTTTCCCCGGATGCCAATATTGGCAATTTTTCGTTCTTTTGGATAGACGACCCGCAAACGGTCGGTTGGGTTCCCAAAGAGCAAAGCGAGATTAAAGCCCCGTTTTCCCTTATTGTTTGGTTCGATTTGCGCAAGGTTTACCCCGGTCAACTCAACAACCGGAATACCGAGGCATTGAAGAACGAAATATTGACCGTCCTAAATGGCGGTTTTTGGCTGAAAGACGGGACGATTGTAATAAACCGGATTTATGAGTTGGCGGAAAACGTGTACCGTGGGTTTACGTTGGACGAAATAGATAATCAATTTTTAATGCACCCGTTCGGCGGTTTTCGCTTTGAGGGTGTATTGTCAGTTAATCAACCTTGTAACATTTAACGATATGGTAACTTTCATTATTTGGGTTTTGGTCGTGGCAACCGTGGCGGCGTTCCTGTTGACCCTGTTAAAAAAGTGGGGCGTTATTGAGTACGTCCAAGTTCACGGCAACGACTTTTTTGTTAAGATGTTCAATTGCGGCTTTTGCTTATCATGGTGGGCGGGGGTCGTTTTGTCCGTCCTGTTTGCTATATGCACCGGGAACCCGGCATTGTTATTGGTTCCGTTTTGTTCAACAGTCATAACCCGCATACTCTTATGAAAACGACAAAGATAGGGGAACGGGCGGTTGTGTTGTACGACAGTATCGACGAATTGCCGATTTTGCGATTTCACGCATATAACAAAATGTTGCTTATCGACGCCGGGGTTGGGTCGGATTTGAACGATTGGGATGCGCATATAGAAAAGGCAATCCGGTTTATCCGAAAGGAAAAGCCGGATTTGGCGGAAAAGGAATTGGATAATTTGCGGCAAAACGTTTATTTCGTCCAATCCGCCATATCGCCAAAGTATTTGGCGTTTGCCTGTTTGGTTAAGTCCGTGGACGGAACCGAATACAACGATATGACGGCGGACGGTTTGCAAAAGGTATTGGATTTATTCGCCGATGCGCCGAACGCCGAGTTGACCGCCCAATTGGAAGCGGTCAAAAAAAAAATAGATGAAGAATTGCAATTGTATTTTCCTAAACTATTCGACGACGCCACGGTTAAAGAGTATTACGACCAATTGAAGCAACGCACGATGTTAATGTTGGATGCGATAATAAAGGGGGACGAAAGCGACAAACGGGAAGAAATAGACCATATTACGACGTTGTTGTTGACTTATACAAAACCCAAATCGTTTAGCGGGTCGGATAGCGTGGAAATACAATACGACAAGCAGTTTGAAAATATGTGTTTGATGTTGTCCCAACATTTGCACGTAAACCCAAAATCGTTTACCGTTTTGGAATATTACAACGCATTTGAATACATTAAGGAGCAAGCGAAAAAAGCAAGCAGAAAAAGCCAAAAATAAGGCGATTTAAGGTGTTTTATTTTTCAGACGATAAATTATACATTTGAGAAAAGAAAATTGATTGTAGGGCAAATTGCCCGAAAATAACAAAAACAAATAGTCGGATATATGGCAGATAACAACAACCCAATTAAATATTCTGATTTGGTAAGCCCCGATAATTCGATTACTGATTTGATAAAGCAATTGGATGAACTTTCAGACGCATATACAAATGCGTTGAAAAATATTAGGGCGGAAGCAATTCAGTTGGCGGCGGTTCTGCAAAAGGTTTCCGGGGCAACCGAGGACGGCAGGAACACAACCAAGAAAGCCGCAGACGATGCGGAACGTTTGGCACGTGCGCAACGTGATTTGGCGTTTGCAGAAAGCGAGAACGCCAAAAAGTTAGCCGAGTTAAAATTGGCACAACAGGAAGCGAACCAAATTAATAAACTGATTGTGAAAATAAATCAATCCGCCGAGGGTAGTTATAACCGTTTATCGGCGCAATATTCATTGAATAAGATTTATTTAAACAACATGACTAAAGCCGAACGGGAAAACACCGAGGAGGGGCGAAAATTGGTTGCACAAACCAAAGAAATATACGAAGAAATGAAACGTTTGCAGGAAGCAACCGGGAAATTTCAATTGAACGTCGGAAATTATACGGAGGCGTCCGACGCAATTATTGCGTATGGCGACAAATTAAAAGAAACGTTAGGTTTAAATAGCGCATTTGGCGAAAGTCTTTTGGCGTTAGGACGTGGCGGGGCTGAAAGTAAAGCCGTTTTTACAGCTATTGGCGACGGGGCAAAAGCATTGGGAAAAACTTTGTTGGGATTACTTTCAAACCCGGTTTTTTTGGCGATTGCCGGAATTGCGGCGGCGGGTGCGGCGTTTAAATGGTGGTACGATTATAACGCCGGGTTAGTTGAGGCAACGAGATTGACGCAACAATTTACCGGGAAAAGTGGCGATGATTTGAAAGCGTTTAGAAACGAGGTGCAAGCCGTCGCAGATTCGTTCGGCGCAGATTTCCGGGAAACATTGATTGCAACAAACGCATTATCAAAACAATTTGGTATTTCTGCAAATGAGGCATTGCAGTTGGTTAAGGATGGTTTTTTGTCCGGAGCCGATGCGAACGGGGAATTTTTAGACACGTTGAAAGAATACCCGGCATATTTCAAAGAGGCTGGAATATCAGCAGACCAATTTGTTGCGATTGTAGCCCAAACAAACAAAATGGGTATCTTTTCGGACAAAGGCGTTGACGCAATTAAGGAGGCAAATTTGCGTTTGCGTGAAATGACGACGGCGACGGCGGCGGCTTTGGACGGTATCGGTATTTCGTCGGAACAAGTTCAAAAAGATTTGCAGACCGGAACCAAAACAACGTTCGATGTTATACAAGACGTTTCCGCAAAATTGGCAGAATTGCCGGATAATGCGGCAACGGTCGGGGCTGCAATTGCAGATATATTCGGGGGGCCCGGAGAGGACGCCGGATTGCAGTATTTGCGCACGTTGAAAGATATTTCAACAAACATGGATGAAGTAAAAGGGAAAGCCGGAGTTTTGGCGCAATTGCAGGAGGAACAATTGCAAAGCCAAATTGAGTTGCAAAACGCATTATCCGGGTTGTTTGACGCAACCGGATGGAATTTTGAAACGTTGACAACGCAGGCAAAAGTTTTTGTTAACCAAGGATTGACGGCGATAATAAAAGGGGTTATTGATGTTGTCAATTACTTTATTGAGTTGTACAATGAAAGTGTTTTGATACGTGCCATTTGGAACGGTATAGTTGCCGGATTTAAAACCACATTTGACACGTTGGGAAATTTGTTTGGATTCTTTATTGATATTGTCAAAGCAACCGGAACCGCATTAAAGGGAGCGTTTACGTTGGATTTTGACGACGTTAAAAAAGGGTTGTCAGATTATGCAGCAGCGTACGGAAATTTGGTTAAAGCCCAAGTTAAAGACATAACAGAAAATTTCCAAGAGGGTTTGGATGGTATGCAAAAGAAAATAAAACCGTTAACAATCCCGGTTTCTGTTGGAGATACCCCGACGCCACAAACAGACAATAAGCCCGTAACGACACAGAACCCAACCGTAAAGCCAAGGGGTAAAAGCGATGCGGAAAAGGCAGCAGAACAGCAAGCAAAACAAATTGAGGCGGCATACAAAAAGAATTTGGAAGCAACCCGAAAATTGCAGGATGCACAATTGCAGTTGGAAACCGACGAATGGGCAAAGCGTCGCCAACAAACGCAATATCAGTATTCCCGCCAAATTGAGGATTTACAACACCAATTGCAGACCGAAAAGGATTTGAACGAAACCGGACGCCAAGCGATAAACGCCACAATTACGGCGTTGGAACAGCAACAAACCGAGGCATTATTGAAAATCGAACAAGACCGACAATTGCAGGAATTGGCGTTGCAGAAAGAAAGCATTGAATTACGTTTGCAAGCAGTCAAAAAGGGAAGCGAGCAGGAAAGACAATTGCGGATGCAGTTGTTGGAAAACGAAAGACAAACCGCATTATTACAGAACCAACAGAAACCGACCGGGCAACAGCAAGACGCCGGGGCGATTAATGCAAGTTTTGACGCAAAGGGAGCCGGAATTGCGGACGAATATTTGCAAGCGCAATTACAGATATTCGACCAACAACAAGCGTTGGCACAATCGGAGTTTGATTTGTTGAGAAATTCAGAAGCCCGGAAAACTCAATTCCGTTTGCAAGCAGAAAAGGAACGTTTGCAAAAGGTTTTAGAATTAAATCAGCAAGCCGCCAATAAATTGTCTGATGTTGAGGTACAAACAATTCAAAACACTATTAAAAAAATAGACCAAGAAATTGAGCAATCCAAAGGGGAGGAACGAGGAACAGACATTTACGGTTTGTTTGGGCTTAATTTGGACGACGACCAAAAAGAGGCAATTAATACGTCTATGCAATACGCATTGGATGCGTTAAATACATTCACGGCGGCACGTGTTGCCGCAGCAGATGCAGCCGTTGAGCAAGCGGATAAAGAGGTTTCCGCCGCACAATCGGCGTTGGATGCAGAATTGGAAGCAAGGGCAAACGGGTACGCCAATAATGTTGTACAAGCGCAAAAGGAGTTGGATTTAGCAAAGAAAAACCAAGAAAAAGCGTTGAAAGAACAACAGAAAGCGCAAAAACAGCAGGCAGCAATACAAACATTGCAGCAAATCGGAAACATGGTAACAGCAACGGCGCTGATATGGTCGCAATTAGGTTTCCCGTTTGCAATACCTGCAATTGCCGTAATGTGGGCGAGTTTTGCAGCGTCTAAAATCAAGGCGGCGCAATTGGCAAAACAGACCGGAGGAACCGGAGGAACGGAAACATACGGCGACGGTACCGTTGAACTTTTGGAGGGCGGTTCCCACCAATCCGGCGACGACGTGGATTTAGGAACCAAACCGGATGGAACCCGGAGGCGTGCCGAGGGCGGGGAATTTTTCGCCGTTATCAATAAACGTAATTCCCGCCGTTTCCGTCGTTTAATCCCGGACGTAATAAATAGTTTGAACCGGGGAACATTCCCCCAAAAGTACCTTAATGCCTACAATACCGACGGCGTTAATGTAACGGTTCAACAAAATAACGCACCGGATTTGCGGGATTTAAAAGACGATGTAAGGGAGATTAAGGAACAAAACCGCCGCCGTCGTTACGTCGATGGCAACGGCAATGTTATTGAGGTTTACAAGAATTTGACACGTAAAATTAAAAATTGATATGAACCCGATTTATAGACATTCATTTGTAAATGCGTTTTTAGCGAACGGGGCGATAAGTCACACAACCGGGAACATAAACGGGAATAGTACAAAGTTCTATTATACCCGTACTTTTGTCCCGGTTGGGAATGTGTACCCCCGCAAATTGTTTCAGAATTTCACCACGCAATCCGGGGGCGCATTTTACGATAGCAATAAAAAAATTATCGGCGGTTGGGGGAGCGACCCGTCCGCCACAAATACGGAATTTGACATACCAAGCAATGCCGCATATATCCGGTTTAATGTAATCAAAGCGCATTACGCCAACGGGACGGCATGGTTGAGATTGGGAACGTTGGACGCCCCGAACGTCTTACAAGGTCAAACCGTGCATCCGATTTATAAGGACGATTTGGCAAAGGAGTACGAATTAGAAACCAACCAACGGTTTTATCGTGCCAAATTATCCGGCAAAATTACCTTTGTCCGGGATGATTACGACTATATAAACCGTCAATCGTTCGACAATGAATTTTTGTATTGCATTGAAAAGAGCGACGACGGCGGGCGTACATGGTTCCAATACTTTCAAGGCAAGTTTATGAAAACCGATTGCACGTTTACCGATTACGATAAAAAGGTTGTTGTACAACCGGACGCAATCGACGATTATAACGACGTGTTGGCGGGATTGGAAAAGGAATACAATTTAATAACGTTAGCCCCGACAATCCAACGGATAACGATAAACAAGCGTCCATTAATTCAAATATACGTTCCGGGGGATAGTGTTGTTTCTTGTTTTTTGGGCGGTACGAATTGGGAACAAGACGCAAACGCCACGACCGACCAAAACGCATTAGTACAAACCTATCATTTTGCTTTGTGCAATATATTGAAAGAAATACAAATTACGTCCAACGGTTCCCCGGCGGTAATATCCGGGCTTTATACCGGACGAATGGCGACGGGTGCAAGTGCGGACGTATTCGAGGGGAAATTATACCCGGAATTGAATGTTAATTATTATATCTATATTTCACAACAACGAATAAACGGGGGGTTGCCGTTTGGTATTGCTGTAGTTGAAATACGGAAACAATCCGACGATACGGTAATGTTTCGTTATACAAAGGTTACAACGTCGCCTTTTGATACATTGGAGTTTGATTTAACCGCTGTTGAGGGTTCCGGCGCAACGGGTACAATGCACGCCGATATGAAAAGTTATAATATATACGCCCGGTATTTGTGCGACGTGGAGAAAATCGACGACCTTAATACATATCCATTGCCCGCCGATGATATAGTTGATAATAACCGTAATTATAGGCGTGCGATTGGTTACGCAATCGACGTGGCGTTTATTTCAAACAACTTTTCAGATACCCCGACCGAGTGGGGATTAGCGGACAACGGAAAGTATTTTGCGCCGCCCTATTCCATTTTCGGACAAACGTTTTATCCAATCGCCCGGTCAACGTGGCGTTATGCGTCGTTATGGTTTGGGTTTTATTTGATGGATTGGATATTAGAGAAAAAAGCACGAAAAGCATATACTTTGCGGGATGCGTTCCCGGTTGCGTCTTGTATATCCGTTTTGCTCAATCAGATTGCACCGGGTATAACACACGCAGCCACGGCGGAATACAGTCAATTTTTATACAGCGGTAACAACCCAATATCCGGGTTGAATTTCCGTTTGCTTGTATCACAGAAAACCAATATTATAAACGGGGAATATCAGCAACCCGCACAAAAAGCCCCGACGACCTTACAACAATTTACCAATATGTTACGGGATTGTTTTAAATGTTATTGGTTCATTGAGGACGGCAAATTTAAAATCGAACATATCCAATATTTCCGCAATGGCGGTTCCTATTCCGGCGGGGCTATATTAAGCCACGATTTGACAAAGGAATTGAATTTGCGCAACGGGAAACCGTGGGCGTTCAACACGTCGGAATATTCGTTTGATAAGGTCGATTTGCCGGAACGTTACCAATTTGAATGGATGGACGACGTTACGGCGGCATTTGAAGGGTTGCCGATACAAGTAATAAGCAAGTATGTAACGCCCGGAAAGGTTGAGGAAATTAATATATCAAACTTTACGTCCGATATTGATATGATGTTGTTAAACCCCGGCAATATGAGTTCGGACGGGTTCGCCTTGTTTGCCGCCGTTCCGCCAACGTCCGGGTCGCAATGGATATTACCATTTACCCGCCAAACTATTAACGGGGTCGAATACTTTTTGCAAAACGGATATTTGGCGTTTATCAATCTGCAATCCCCGTATTGGTTATATGATTTACCCGCCCGTCGTGTATCAATAAACGGTTCCGAGGTTTACGCATACGGTATTGAGAGAAAGAAGAAACAAACGTTTAGTTTTCCGGCAAATGACGACCCAAACCCGATGCAACTAATAAAAACGTATATCGGTAACGGTCAAGTTGATAAATTAAGCGTAAATTTGTGTAGTCGAAACATTAAAGCAACGTTGAAATATGATACAGAATAACAATATAAGCGTATTGCCGTGGTACACGTCAATAGAGCAGCAGAACCACCGTAAAAGTTACGCATACGGGCAAATATACCCATTGTTCGCACCGGCTGATAGATTATTGCCGTTTCAGATAATAAGAAATACCCGTTCAAATTCTGTTACGTCTGTTATTCTATATGATAAAACCGGAAAACAAATTGCAAATATAACAACATACATGAGGGAAACCGGATTGCAAGTTGTCCGGTTTCAAACGTTGGGATATGATGTAATATTATACCCGGCAATATTACCCATGCCGTTAAATCAGTTTGACGGAATTTATTATTTGCGGTTATATGATGGCGTTCAAACGTGGTATTCTGAAATGTTCACGGTCGTACAAGATTTTTCCGGTTACTTAAAAATACAATGGTGGGATATTGAAAATTTGGTATTTGACGCCGGGCAAATAGTATATAAAAACCCGGATTTCAAAAATACGTTGTACCTTTGTACAGAGTTGGGAAAACCGGATTATGAATTTGAAGAGGACGGCGAAGAACGGGACGGGTATTTTTTCCCGGAAAAACAAATATCAGTCAAAACGTTTAAATGTACCATATTGGCACCGGAGTTCCTTTGCGATGTTATGCGTTTTATCCGTATGGCTGATTACATTCATATAACGGATAAATACGGCAGGGAATACGATTGCGACACGTTTTTAATTACCCCAAAATGGCAGACGCAGGGAGATTTGGCAAGCGTGGAAATTGAGTTTAAGACAAACACAGTTGTAAAGAAAATCGGGCGTGGGTATATATTGGAAAACAAGGGAGATTTCAACAGCGATTATAATAATGATTTTAACAACGATTAAAAATTTGAATTATGGGAAATTATGAACAATTAAAAGCGGCGGTTTCGAACGTTATTAAAACGAACGGAACGCAAGCAATTTCCGGGCAAGTGTTGCAAAATACTTTGCTTACAATGATTAATAGTTTGGGGAGTAATTACCAATTTGTAGGCATTGCGGCAACAAATACAAACCCCGGAACACCCGACCAAAATGTATTTTATATTGCGGGGGAGGGAACCTATACCAATTTTGCAAACATTAGTGTAAATAGGGGAGAATTGGCGGTTCTAAAATGGAATGGCGCATGGAGTAAACAGACCGTAAAAGTTGGTTTACCCCCAAATGAACTAAATATTTCAACATTATACCCTACAAATGGCGAGGGTGGAACTAATAAATACACGCTTGCAGGGGCAATTGCCCAAGTTCCGGACGAATACAGAGTGATAGGTTTGAAAGTTACTTTTATTAATGAGAGTAATGAGAATGAGAGTTGGGAATATTTAAAAGGGAACTGGGGTATTGGTAATTTTTCCGAAGTTGGCGCACGTACAATATTGGGCATACAGAATAAACTAAATGTCATTTATCCAAACGAGATAAATTCGTTCAACAAACTTGACAAAAACCAAATGGTATTGGATAAGAGCATTAATTTCACTACTGGTCAAGAGTATGTGTTGAGCGGTAAATTTGCAAGCCCTTTTTATGCTGTTAAAGGATTTGAATATCTTTACAGTCAAATCTATGCAACAGGTCATATATATGGATATGATGCAAATTTTAACTTTATAGAGATACTTACTGCTGACATTGCTTTAAATAAGTATACTGTGCCATCTAATGTTTATTATATAAGATTATCTGGTAATACAACATCTATGGATGGTAATAGTTTCTTTTTGTATTTAAAAGAGTATTCAAAATTCGTAGAATACGGAATTACCGAGGATAAATTATATACTGATGAACAGATAAATGGCGTTGTTGCTCAATTAGATGATTTTGAATCTCTTACCACAATCAGAGATACAAGTAATCAGTTTGTCAATAAAATAAACTCTGTAACAGATTTTATAGAGGGATTTTATATTAATGCATCAGGAGTTTTAAAACCACTTGATAATGGAGTATATTCAGTATTAATAGATTTGTTAGGTACTACTAAATTTTATTCCTCCGCTTATGCTTGTGGTGCAATCTATGGCTATGATGAGAATTTTAATTTTGTAGGAGCTATATCCAGTAGCAATGGCACATATTTAGTAGAAGAAGGTATTAGATATATAAGAATATCGATGAGTAGTAAAAATAATAAAAATCGTATTTTTATCTACACTAGAGAAGAGGATTTGTCTGTTAAGACAAATATATACAATGCTAAATATTACGATTATGGTATTACATATACTGATATTTCCAATAGGAAGGAATTGGATGTAATTCCGACCAAATTGGATAAATTTCATTCTATGTATATCAATTCTATTAATATTTTTAGTCAAGAATTGATTCAAGAACAAGGGGCCTTTATTAACACTTCTGATGGTGTTACGATTACAAAAAGTGGAGCG
>ENA-ORNP01003177-ORNP01003177.1-human-gut-metagenome-genome-assembly--contig:-NODE-3177-length-12113-cov-5.704843_pt1 | contig 12113 bp, 15 predicted proteins | sample MGYA00242119_ERZ509030 | MGnify/ENA primary metagenome ERZ509030 (study PRJEB26280, sample SAMEA2338708) | human gut metagenome | biome: human gut; feature: human-associated habitat; material: faeces...
AAAAGTAAGAGCCTTGCCTGGAGTAGTGTGGTGCTGGCATTTGAAAATAGTAAGAAGGTTTCAGAAGAAGTGAAGAAACCGAAGGCACTTGGAGACATTAGAGGAGCTTCATATATTTATCCGATACTATGGCGATTTGGCTTGATCAGAGTTCCGGAAGTAATAGAGAAGAAAATGGGAAAGCAGAGATAAATCCCTGCCTCATTGCTTGCAAGTGATTAGATTAACATGGATATATTAAAGAGTTTCTCGGTAAATAATGCTGACTTGAAAAAGTAAATTCCAGTGCAAGAGTAAATTCCATCGTGATTTAAATTTTGCTGGTTTAACAAGAAATTTTTGGACTAAATCTCTCGTTTTCTGCTATAATTAATGTAACTTATCGAAATTTTCTAGATTTCTAGACATGCTAAATAGGCTACTGGAATTCGGTGTGCTAGACTAAATTCCACCAGTCGCATCTTAAAAATGTGAAAAGTTTACATCCAGTCTGACAGCAGATTTCGATTAGTTTTATTAATGGTTAAAGCGTATCAGCTTAGGCGTCAGATTAACCTTATCTGGTTCAATCGGCTTAAGCTGAAATGCTTTTAAGATATCTTCACCAAGCGTTTCTAATGCAACTTCATATGGTGTCCTTCCACTGAGGATTTCTCGCGGAGTGGAGTTGATGTGGTTTACGATGAGATTCACATCCCATTGTGTCAAGAATTAAAAAGAAGTTCCTTTCGGTAAAACCATATGAAGCATCCATTTCCACAAAAGACGACAGGTCTAATGAACAAAAGTCAGAGTAGGTTCTGTGTGTAAAAACAGAACGATCAGTGATTTGTGTTTTATGACACTTTCGCGGTTTGAATTTTGCCTGTCTTTTCAAATCAATATTTCTTGCTGTGAAGAGTCCTTTGTCAATGTATGTGTACATAGAGCGGACAGACATATCCAGTTCCGGGTGATTTGTAAGGATTTGATAAGGGGATTGCCCCTGCTCAATCAATGGAGATATAATCTGGTCTTTCTGATGGAGCTGGTGCTTGGTCATATTTATTCCAGAACGAGAAGATATCAGCAGTTCACGATATTTTCTGTCAGCAGCACGGCCGTTGTAATAGTATTTATGTGCAATCGTGCAGTGATTTATCTTTTTCGTGCAACCATTGCGAACATATGGCGCTTTGTCCAATCGTTTACATCGTTCTTTTTCAAAGTCCTTGCAGGTCTGATTACATGTAGGACATGAGACACATTTAATGCCACAGAGAAGGATTTTTCAACAGGCATTGGTCTTTTGACAATGGTAACGATGAATGAAAAAGTTCTTTGCGTTATAAAAAGTACCTTTGTGATACCAATCTGAAAGCCGATGAGCACGGACTTCTTTAGATATAGTTGTTGGATCTTTACATAAAAATGCTGCAATGTCTTTAAATGTAGTCCCTTTTGCCAGTTCATTTTCAATATAGATCCGATCATTTAAAGTAAGGTGCTTCTGGTTTCCTGGTATATATTTACTCATAATGATTCTCCTTCTACTGCTGTCAGAAGGAGTCATAAACATAACATGATTGTATGAAAGAGTAAATATCTACTGTGCGAGAGTAAATTCCATCACCCCATTGGGCGGTGGAATTTAGAAATTCATTTTAGGCAAGAATATTCAACAATCACATATCTTGAATTTTCGCATGCTGAATGTTATAATAAAAAAATTAAAGAGTGCTGAGAGTGGTGGTTGTATGTTTAGAAAAAAGCGATACTCCCGAAAAAATTTCAAGTCCTCAGGTAGTTTTAAGAGCACAAGTTGTAAGTAATGGAATTAAGACATTGTTGGTGTCAGGCACCATTAAATTTCTATAAACATATAAATTCACTTTAACGTATTTGCGAGATAGATAAAATTTAGAATTGGTAAAATAGCCAGTTTTAAATCACAATCAGCACTTTGTTGCAGCGAATTGCAAAAGTGTGAAAAATTCTTAATGACTTGATAATTAGGTACATCCAATGACCATCATTATGTATGGGAGTGTACAGAGTGTGGTCATAAGAATAGTATTTTCGCTGATGACATTTATGAATCAGAAGAAGACTTAAATTTTCTGAGTCGACTTTGGAAGGTGGTACGACCTTCTTTGGAAGCAGAGTGGTGAATGATTTGAATGCATTCAAGGAGCTGGCACAGGCAATCATTGCTAATCGTTATAATAGCTGCTTGGATGAGTGATCTGTTTCAAAGGGACTAGATATGCGATCAAGATTTAGTTAATACATAACAGATAACGCAAAAAAAAATACAAAGGAGTTTGTCAATATGTGGACGATAGATGGATTAGAAACATTTTTGAAAAATAATAATGAGGTAATCAGCGTCCTAATTGGCATACTCAGTATTGTAGTTTCCTTGTGTGGCGTGTATTTTGGAAGAAAAGCCTATCATGTGGCAAAAGAGATTTTTGAAAAAGGGCTTCGTATTGATCAACAGAAGGTACTGCAGCAGATAAGTCTGGACTTTGTTACTGGTTTTTTTATTCCGCTTTCCAAATTTAAGATTGCAACCAAATCTATTTTGGTTAATTCTTGTGATACGCAAAGCGTGTTGCATGTAAGAGACCTGATCATAGATAACACATTTTCTGTGCAGTTTCCTTACTTTGATGTCCATAAAGGCGATGTTTGGGACGCATTGATTATTTGCAAGGACATGGAACAGTCAGAAGCATTTAATACAATCATGGACTTTGTTGAGAAAGCAAGAAGTTTCGATAGAGCTATTACAGATTTGTATGGTCGTCTGAATGATTATCTAAATCCCAATGATGCAGCAGAAAGTCAAAGAAGGGCAGCTTTCACACTGAAAGACTTTTTTGACACATGTCCGAGTGTGAATCAGGATATGTTTAATAAAGGGTTAAAGATGATAGATGATTTGTCCCAGTATGAGAATAAGTTGCCAAAGGAATTGAAAATACCAGAGATGAAGCGGAAACTGTTTAGGGATTAATGATATGAAGCAATACATATATAATGTAGATACGATTAAGAAGAACTTTTTAGCTAGTTATGCAGATACTATAATAAAGGAAAACAAGCTGTTTCTGGTGAATATTCTTACTGACCGGCAAATTCTAGTAGAGGGCAACCATAGTCTGTTGGAACAATTTGTTTTGAAGTTGGAAAATGGTATTTCCGATGAAGAATTATTGTATCTCCTTTCGGAGCTGGGCGTACAGAATTTGTTGGAGGTATTATTGAGAGAAGGGATGATTGAATGAAAGAAGGATATCTGGAAGCTTACAGGATAGGAAATTTTTTCTTTGGAGGATGTCATCTTTTCTCTGATAATGGGTGTCATTTTATGCTTTCGGCAAATGGCTGTGTGATGATTGTGGATGATGAATTGCTGGAGAGCATTCGTAAGCAGAAGCCATCAGAGGAATTACAATTCAAATTGGTGCAGCATGGTTTGGCATCTGTTCCTGGTAAACAGATGTTTCGATGTGAGAAGGAAGTTGAAGTACGGTATTTTATCATTGATTTAACGAAACACTGTAACTTTGACTGTATCTATTGTTTTAGGGATTTTCACAATACAGATACCATTTCTTTTGATGTATTGGAGAAAATCCTGCAATACATTCTGAACTACTGCCATAAGGAATCTGTTTCAAGAATCGGTTTGCAGATGTGGGGCGGAGAGCCATTGTTGGCGTTAGACCGTATCGAATTTGTAGTAGATTTTTTCCAGCATACAAGTTTGTCGGTGACAATTGATATTGAAACAAATGCCAGTCTGATTACAGACGAAATTGCAAAAAAGCTTTTTAACTGGAAAATACATATTGGAATAAGTATGGATGGTACACCAGAACTTCATAACCGCCAACGTCGAATGGTATCTGGCAAGCCCAGTGCAGAAGTTGTGGAGCGTGGTATACGAAATCTTCAAAAATATTATGGTGAAGATATAGGTGGAATTATAGTTGTTACAAAGCATAACTATAAATATGTGAAGGAGATTCTGGATTATTTTATTTACACGCTTCACCTAACATCTATGAAGTTTAATCTTGTGAGAGATAATGACCATGCCCCTGAACAGAAGTTGGCATTAGACGAGAAAGATGTATTTTGGTTTGCAAATGAATTGATGGACTATCTTCAAGCATATCGCTGTCTTGGCGCTAACTTTTCGGAAGGAAATATTGAGGTAAGAGCTAAAAATCTTCTGCAGAGAAGCAATATGAGTTGTTGTATTTCTCATGGTTGCCAAGGTGGCAGGAAGATGGTTTCGTTTGATCATAAGGGTAATATTTTCCCATGTGAGATGATTGATTTTCCAGAGGAGAAAATTGGGTCAATCTATGAGAAAGACAGTATTGAAATCATGGTGAATAAAGCTGCACAGCAAAATAAATTTTTTTTACCGAAGAAAGATGAGCGATGCAAAGAGTGCCCATGGTGGTACTATTGCCAAGGGGGATGTAGCAGTAGAAATCGGTATCTGAACAGAGATGGCCAGATTGACGAGGTGGAATGTGCTCTGAATCGTTCTATTTATCCTCGATTGATTCAAGAAATATTAAATGGGAATATAAGCTAAAGGAAAGGGTGGTGGATATGGGAACTTCTTATCTGGCGATTTGGTATGAATGTAATCATCAATGTTTATGTTGTCCGTTGACAACCTATGACCGGCTTCATAAGCGCTTGAGCTTTGATGAGATCAAAGACAGAGTTGCATTGATAAAAAGGCAGGATACGGTACCACATATTGTGTTATCTGGTGGGGAGCCGATGCTTCATCCTGATTTTCTGAAAATATTAGAGTTTGTGGTGGGTGAAGGATTTCATATTACGGTATTGTCAAATGCGACACGTTGTAAGAATCTGGATTTTGTGAGGCGAATGAAGCAGATTATCCCGGAAAACGGGTTTGATATCGTCACAGCGATCCATTCGAGTACCCCAGCCATACATGACAAATTAACGGGAGTTTCTGGAAGCCTTTTGGAAACTTTAGCAGGACTTGACCATTTGGTAGAAGAAGAAATTCCAGTTACAATTAAGCATATTTTTAATCGGCTTTCACATCCAACATTGGTAGAAACTTTTCAGTATCTGGAAGAACATTATCCACCGCAGGTTGGTTTCCAATTCTGCACGATGGATTACAGTGGCAGGGCTGGGAAAAATATAAAAGAATTATTTGTGACGATGGAAGATATCAGAGAACCAGTCGAGAAGATGCTTGATTATCTGGAAATGCGGATGGTAAAAAAACGTAATATTTCGTTTATTGAAACACCATTCTGTCTGACGGATCCGTATTATTGGAAGTATTTTAACAATGCGTCCAATGGATTAGATACATATATCGCTCCAAACACAGATGAACGTCAAGTTGATTACGAAGTGAGCAGCGAATGCGGGCCGTTTTATGAACCTTGCGAAAAGTGTGCGGTTAAACAATGGTGTGCCGGTACATGGAGAACGGCGTACAAATATAGACCAACAGGGTTGTTGAAACCCATTTGTAATATGCAAAACGAATAGGAGGTATTCTTGTGAATAAGTTGAATGTTTTTTCAGAGAAGCTAGGGAAAGCACTGGAGGTTTCATTTAGAGAAGATGGAATTCTGGTAACTACCGAAGGCATTCCAGTGACTGGCAATGGAATTGTTTTTGCATGGAATAATAGTTCCGGAAGCTGGGTGGATAAGGGCTGGAATAACAGTTCCGGCAGTTGGCAGGACAAAGGTTGGAATAACAGCTCTGGAGGTTGGATAGACAAGGGCTGGAATAACAGTTCTGGCAGATGGTCTGATAACGGATGGAGCAACAGTTCCGGAAGCTGGGGGGATTCAGGAGGCGGTGGAACAGGTTGTTTCATTACAACAGCCTGTGTGGAACATCAGGGGCTTCCTGATGATTGTGCCGAGCTTCAGACGCTTCGTAAATACCGGGATGTGCTTGTACAAGAGGATGACGACTTTCGCAGCAAAGTGTTAGAGTATTACCGCAAAGCACCCCTGATTATCCAGGAGATAGAAAAAACTGGAGAGAGTGCTGTGATTTATAATAATCTTTACCATGGAATGATTCAGCCTTGTGTATCCTTACTGGACGAAGGCAAAATGGACGAAGCAAAGTCACTATACCTGAATTGTTATGAACGCTTGTCTAAAAGCTATCTGGAAAACTGATGGAGAATTACTTTATTAGAGGTGGACAAATAGGCCTTCGTAGTATCCGGGAAGATGACCGTGAAGCATTTCTTTGTTGGCATGATGACAGCAGTATAAGAGAAAAAATCGGTGGTATTTTTCCTTTTTGTGAAAATACCTTTAAGGCGATATGCCGATCCTATAATGAACTGAATCCTCCAGATATATGGTTTGCTGTCTGCGATGGAGATAGACTCATTGGTATTGCGGGACTTCATAGTATAAAGTATATCCAGAGGAATGCAGAGTTGGCTATTCTGATTGGTGAAAAGAAAGATCGACACAAAGGCAAAGGAAGCTTAATTTTGAAATTGGTAGAGGAATATGCATTTGGTACATTGAATTTGCATCGTCTGTATGCATATGTATATGGTAATAATGTATGTGCACAGCATTTCTTTGAAAAGTTTTTTTGGGAACATGAAGGAACGATGAAAGATGCTTCTTTCTGGAATCATCGCTTCCGTGACATAGAGATATGGGCAAAAGTTAATACGGAAGATACGTTGATCAGCTAGAAATGAAAAGTGGCGGAGAGACAGTCTCTCTGCCATTAAGCTAAGTGTTCGAGATTTTGTTCGAATTTGCATTGAAATATGTAGCGGTATTTGGTGTCAGACTCCAATGTGGTCAAAATAGCGTCAACTTAAGGAAAATTAGTTGTGCATTAGATAGGTCTAAATATGATGTATCAGATAGATCTGTCGAGAGTTCAGATCCACTTGTTGGAACAATGAAGCAGATAACAGCGGCTATAAAAGGAGAAATTGATAGTGCAAGTGTTATTTTAGTGCCAGCGCGTCCAGTAGCTGTTACGGTAGGCAGCATGGGACGAAAAAAAGTTGATTATGCTTTAAATAAAAATAAAAAAATAGTAGCTGTAGATACTGGAACAACAAGTAGTGTTGCTTCGTTTTGGGCAGAGCATGCAATTACAGTTGTTTCTTGTAGAAAAGATAGCATAGAAAATGTAATTGGATAGAAGCATATATATAAACAAATGTTGAGGAGGAAAGATATGCCTGATAAATCGAATTCTGCAAGTACAGGAACAAGGAATGTTCATCAAGATGGAAGAAATTATAGTAATCATGTGAATGGAAGTAGAAGCTTACCTAATAGTGCAGTGCACAAGCCGGTTCCAGGTCAAGGGGGAAGAGGTGGTAAGTCTAAATAATGAATGAAATATTTGATTTATTGCTAAATGCTGAGAAAGCAAATAAGTTAATAGAAAATCTTGCGGGATATGTAGTTTATATTTATCCTGGGATTATTACAATTTATTTGTATAATTTTTTTAATGCAAAGATAACGAAAAATACACAGGCATTTATTATTAAAAGTTTTGCAATAAGTTATCTTTACAATATTTTTCTGCAATTGGGGCTTCAAAAGATATGCTTTCTTAAAGATAAGATGCAAAATGATAAAGTTAAATATAATATTGTATTAATTATAGTAGCTTTTGTTATACCATATATTGTATACAGATTTGTTAACTCAATTATATTTGCGCGTATATGCGGGATGCTAGGCATTTCTACGAGTGTTACAAATATTCCATTTGAATTACTTGCAGATAAAGATGAAGAGGTTGTTTGTTTAAAAGTTTATTTTAAAGACGAACCGTATGTGTATATAGGTTTTTTGAAAGAGTATGAGTATGAAAAAGATATAGATAATTATATAATTCTATCGGGATATAGGAAATATTATGTAAATAGTGAACATTCTGAAAAACTTATTGAAGCGCATTCGGCAGAGGAATATAAGGAAAAAGTTTTTATTAAATTTTCAGACATAAAAAGAATAGAGAAATTGGAACGTAAAAGGGCAGAGAAAGATATTTATTCATGTTAGTTGGTTAATCTATCATAGTGTTGTGTATTAAATTATAGTTATTACTTACAGCAAATATGTTAAAAAAGAAATTTGATGTTTCTTTATGGTTATCCATAATTGAAAATATAAATATATAGTTGAAGATGCTGTTAAATAGTGGTTTTTTAGAAAATGGTGGATAATTTTTAGTTATCCGTCTGTTATAAAACAATTACAAAATTATATTATTTAATAAAAAGAAAAGGAGTAATATGAATCTTATTTCTGAAACTAAAGATATAAAAATAAATGAGAACGAAGATTATACTTGTAAAGACCTTTCCTATATGAATTTTAAAGATATTGATTTTTCATTGTATAACCCTATATCTTTTTTTAGAAGTGATTTTAGAGGCAGCCGATTTGAAAATATTATATTTAAAAATACTATTCTAGACAGAGCTGACTTTATAGCATGTACTTTTATTAATTGTCAATTTATTAATGTTAATTTTGGCTCTTGTGAAATAAAAGCATGTATATTTGTTGATTCCATCATCAAACAATGTATTTTTGATAATGTGTCAATACAAGAAAGTTTATTTCAAAAATGCGAGTTAAAAGAACAACATATTTTAGTAAATATGAAAGATTGCGAGTTAAAAGATTCTAAAATCATAAATTGTACATTTGAACGCTCAACGACAGAAAAAAATAAGTATGAATCCTGTTTATTAGAAAACATAGATTTTGCTACAATGCATGCTGAATGTCATAAGTTTATAGATTGTAAATTGATTAATGTTAAATTAGACATTAGTTATGTTTTTGGTTATCTTTTATGTAATACTAGCATAAAAGATTTTAAAATATTATATAGAGGAAAAGAAGTTAATCTTGATTGTAAAGAACAAGCAATGAAATTTTTAGAAAATTCTAGAACCTACGAATTAATTAATGTATTTTTTATTTATCAAGGATTTGATAAAATTCCTGAATTATTAGAAGATATTCTACTATATTTATATAATAATTATAATTCAATTTGCAAAAACGATATTAATAATATTTTTGAGGCGTTAATATTTTATACCACACATGATATGGTTCCGTATGATTGTTTCATTGACTGTGTAAGTCGTATTAATTCTATTGTATTACCAAAATTAAATTTAGAAGGCGAATTACAATTTATCGGATATAAAGAAAAATTAAATCATATCATTACAGATGGGTTATATGGTAAAAATTTTATTTTATCCTCGTACGATAAAAACGCATTAATTATATTGCATATTGAAACGGATGATTATGACGAAGCTTTGAATATATCTAATGATTTCTTAGAAATGCTATATCGAAAATGTAAGTTAGAAGGAAAATGGGAATTGATTGAAAGTAGAAAAGGATCTTGGATTTTAACTTTTGTAATTCCTGCAATGCTTATAGTAATGTTACCAAAAGTTATAAAAAATTATTATAATCTTATTTCCGAAATACAAATAAAACATAAAATCAAAAAGAAAATTATAAAAAAAATAGACAACTCTCGATTATCAACAAACGAAATGGATCAATTAGTTGATATTATCGAGAGATTGCAAATATTTGAACAAACAGAAATTGATATTCCAAAACAAATATCAGATATTAAAGCCATTTTGTAAGGATTCAATTGCCTTATAGAGTTTTTCTCTGTTAATCATAAGATTAACTCTAAAATAATAATATACATCATCGCTATATAAATATCTATCATATGGTAAGGTTAAAACATTACATTTGTATAAAATTTCCTTTGCAATTGATAAATCATCTTTACAAGAAAAATTATTTTTAGGTATTCCTAAAAGACAAAACACGCCACTTGTACATTTGCTTACATACACATTTTTTTCGGCAAACATACTTAATATTAAATTGTAGGTGTTTTTAACATAATTAATATTTTGTGATAGTTGTTTTTTTACAAATGAATTTTCTGCTCTACTATAAAGTCTCTTTATATAATTATATTGTTGCGACGTTATTGATCCACAAAAAACTACGCTATTTTTTTCGATTTTATTTATTAATTTAGAATTGGAAAAAATAGCACAATGTTTTATACCATTGAGAAACAAGTTTTTAGCTAAAGATTCTAATATGACATAATTATTATAATAGGATAATTCATTGTATAATTTAAAATCGTTTAATAAAATATTATTATTCCATTTTAACCCATTATATATATTATCTATTAAAATATAACCGTTTGTTTTTAAGAGGGCTAACTGTATAATTTTTATGTCTGAATTTGAAATGCATATTCCTGTTCCAAATAATGGGTTATTTATTATAACGAGATTAATATTTTGAGATAAAATCGTATTACATATTTGGTCAATGTTATTATTGGGGAAAGATTCAACATAAATCTCTATATTCAATTGTTTCAATATTTCAATATATAAATAATATATAGGAGATAATAATAATGCTTTTACGCACTTTTTTTCTTTAAAAATAGCTAATATACTAAGCCACGCTCCTATAGTTCCATTTGAAACAAATGCAAAATTTTGAATTGAAATATTATTCCTTTTAAATTCATCATTTTCAGATATTATATATTTTTTTAAGTCAAGAAATTCATCTGAAAAATAATAATCACTGACTTGACTAGAATTTAATTGATTGTATTCTATAATTTTAGCATTAGGAAATGGATTTATTTCTTCATCTTTATTCCATGTAGAAATAAAGATGGAATCATTTCTTTTTATATCCAATAAGGATGAAATATCGCTGGAATAATTGGAATTAAGCTTCATTTTATTACCCCCATTTCTTTTATATAATATAACAGACGGATAACTAAAAATTATCTATTAAAAATAAAACAATCCATCAAAAACGATGGATTGTAAAGAAGTCTATATATGAAAATCCTTCCTAGGATGTTTTGATATTAGAATATCCCGCTGTTTAGCAGTGGTTACATGTGTGTATATCTCAGTGACATTGATGGAGCTATGTCCTAGCATTTCCTGAATATACCGGATATCGACATCGGCCTCTAATAAGCTGGTAGCGAATGTATGCCTGAACATGTGAGGGGTGATATGTAAATCTATACCGGAGAGAGAGCAATACTTATTTATCATCCTGCGAACAGCTTGGTCAGATAGAGGTTTGCCATTTTGGTTAGCAAAAAAATGATTGCAACTTTTAATTTCAGCTTGGAATTCAGCCTTATATTCTTCCATTATTTGAGAAACAGAATCATTGCCAATATGAATACGTCGCTCTTTATCGCCTTTACCATATATGAGGATGCTCCCATCATGTAAATTTATATCTTCGTTTTTTAATGAGCAAAGCTCAGAAATTCTCATACCGGTAGCAAATAACAGTTCGGATACGGCTGCATCGCGCAATGCATTCTTTCTCTGATAATTAGTTTTAGCGTTGTCCCGCTGTGTATAAATCATAGTAAGAAATTTTTCTACTGTATGTAGTGGGATAATTTTGGGTAATATGGTAGGTTCACGAAAGTGCACCTGTATTTTGGTGAAGGGATTTATTGCGAGTAGTTCTTTGTATTCCAGATAATGGAAGAATGCTTTTATTGAGGCTATTTTTCTTTTTACGGTTTTGGGTTTATATTGTTGGTGGAGCCTGGCAATATAATCCTCTAGATCGTTTGTTGTGATTTCAGTTATTTTTTCAAGAGATGGTTCCTCAGAGAATTGTCGCAAGTCAATCCGATATGCTTTTAAAGTCTTTTCATCCAGACATTTTTGTGTCCTGCAGTATTCCAAATAGTTTTCAGTAAGTGTTTGTAAGTTTTTCATGATGTTCTCCTTTGTTTGGCGTTTTTAAAATAAATTGATAAAATTATATCGTATACAAAAGTTCTTTTTTTACAAAAAGTACCTTTATGATACCAGTCTGAAATCCGATGAGCACGGACTTTTTCAGATATAGTTGTTGGAGCTATACATAAAAATGCTGTAATGTCTTTAATGGGAGTCATAAACATAACATGATTGTATGAAAGAGTAAATATCTACTGTGCGAGAG
>ENA-ORNP01003197-ORNP01003197.1-human-gut-metagenome-genome-assembly--contig:-NODE-3197-length-12035-cov-5.202671_pt1 | contig 12035 bp, 14 predicted proteins | sample MGYA00242119_ERZ509030 | MGnify/ENA primary metagenome ERZ509030 (study PRJEB26280, sample SAMEA2338708) | human gut metagenome | biome: human gut; feature: human-associated habitat; material: faeces...
GTCAAATACATCTGTGACATCCACCGCACGGCGCTAAAAGAACTCTACTCCTTTGCCGGGCGTTTCCGTTCCGTCAACATTTCCAAAGGCGGATTCGTGTTCCCGGCCGGAAGATTTATCCCAGATAGTATGCGCATTTTCGAAGAAGAAATTCTTTCCCAACTCCCTGATCACTACACCAGCCAACAAGCTCTGATAAAAGACATCGCCAAAGTACACGGTGAATTACTCTTCATCCACCCGTTCCGGGAAGGCAACGGCAGGACATCCCGTATTCTCGCCAACCTCATGGCACGAAAACAAGGTTACCCCGGCTTAAACTTCAAAAGGATTGATTTTAATGAATATATTATCGCTGTTCAGCAAGTAGCACGAAAAGACTACTCCAGAATGGAGCAGATTATCGCTTACACGTTTTAAGTTTCAAATCCACCCGTTCCAAAATAGTATAAGCAGTTTCTTGGGAAATTTTTATCCCTTCCAGTTGGAATGAAGTAATCATTCCTTGCAAAATCTCTTCCCGAACCGTGGCGTTTTTTACAAGCTGCGGCATCTTTTCTTTTATTTTTTCCATATTACAAATATACGACTTTTCCCCTTATTATCAAAGCAATTCAGTCACAAATTCCCCTCTTTTTAACCTGAAACTTGCAACCAAACAACCTGTAACCGCCTCTGGCGATCACCTCCACGTTTCCTCCACCGTGTAATTTAAAAAACGATTAAAAGGCTGCATCAGTAAAAGTCGCTCCACACACCGTTCAACCACGTCCTCCCCCTCGAAAAACGAATCGGGAACATAATTCGATACCGTGTAAGATTTGTATTTCAACAAATCCCCTTCCGGAAAATCGGCAGGAAAAGGTGCAGGCACCTTTTTCAACTTCTCCCCCTCCAACACGTAATGTTTTTGGAATTCCGCATCCCGGATAATTCCCGTAAACTCATCTATATTATCATACACGTCTTTCCGCAAAGCCTTCAGCAACGATGGTTCCGGACACCAAATTCCACCCCCGATCATACAATTCCCCGGTTCTATATGCACGTAATATCCCGCCCGGGGACTTTGCTTACCCCCCTTCACCATGTATGCCCCGATATGCGTCTTATAAGGCTCCTTGTTCGGCGAAAACCGGACATCCCGGTAAATCCTGAAAATACAATCTTTCGCCGTCAACCCGTCCACCTCCGGCTCCGTCACGGCCAACACCGGAATCACCCGGTTGATGAAATCCTCATGCTCAGCCTTTACAGCCAAATACCACTCCTTATGCGCATTAAACCACTCCCGGTTATTATTCTCCCTCAACTCTTCCAAAAAGCTAAACACTTCCGCCATTGAAAAGTTACAAGTTACAGGTTCTCTCATTTTCAATTCTCCATTTTCAATTTTCAATTTCTCGGCACCCATTTCACCTCTTCCAACCCGCAATCTTTTGCCAGCTTACGCCCTAGCACGAACAAATAATCGGAAAGGCGATTCACATACCGCACGATAATATCCTCCACCTCTATTTCCTCGCTCATATCAATAATCCGACGTTCCACCCGACGGCAAACCGTACGGGCAATATGACAAGCCGATACCTCCGGCCGTCCTCCCGGCAACACGAAATACTGCAGTGGCGGCAACTCCTCATCCATCTTGTCTATCGCCCTCTCCAAAAAAGCCACGTCCTCATCCGTGCAAGGCAATTTCTTCTGCATATTACTCACCGCCGTGTCCGTCGCCAAGTTTGCCCCGACCACGAACAACACGTTTTGAATCTCGATCAACTGTTTCACGCTCTCCCCATCAATCGGGTACGACCGAATCATCCCCAAATGACTGTTCAACTCGTCAACACCCCCGTAAGCCTCTAACCTCACGTTATTCTTTGCCACCCGGGTTCCCCCGATCAAAGCCGTCGTCCCCTTATCTCCTGTTTTCGTGTAAACCTTCATACTAAATTAGATTTAATGATTTCCAATTAAGTGATTTAATGATTTCCGATTAAGTGATTTTCCCCCCACAACCTAACACGCTCTTTTTTTAATCACCTAATCATTCAATCGGCAATCACAAAATCTTTTAAATTATTACATTATACTTTCCCTTCTGCAATCTCGTGTCAAAGAACACGATCCCGTACCACATCATGTCGATCGAAACCGTTCCCTCCTGCCTTAATTGTCGCCATACCAACGAATTAAAACGCCCCTTATAAATATCTTTAATCACTATACATAGCGGGCCTCGCCTGCGTACTCTCAAAACCTCTTCCCAAGTTTCATCCCAATCCTCCTCGAACGCTCTCCCCAAGAAAACCATATCGATCTCGCGACCTTTCAAATCTCCCGGTTTCACCTGTTCCGTGTACTCAGCCCCCGGACACGTACGTCCCCCGTTCAACAGCACCATCTGTTTCGAAACAGCCGCCAGATACATGGAAGCCCACGGTGACCGCACCCCGACACACAGCACGTTCCGGTAAGAAAAATATTCTGCCAACCGAAAAAGCAAACGATACAATTTCCGCTCTTTCTCCCGAATATTTCCCTTCGATTCAATCCGCTCGAAATCATAATAGATCGCTTTTTCCTTTATTACATTCGTGATCAAATCAAAAACGAACGGGGAATGTACCCCGTATCCCCTTTTATGTCGAAAACGAATGGCATGTTTAAATCGTTGTTTTAAATAATTATACATCTCCCGGTAAACTGTCTGTCCAAATTATTTATTCCACGAAATTAAAATTTATTCCCGATATGCTCAACTAAAGTCATCTATTTTTTTTACTTTCGTTCGAGAAATGAACCATCGAAAACTTGTATTTTGGAACTGGCAGGACTGAACATAAAATTCGTACCGGGTGTTGGAGAGAAAAGAGCCTCGTTGCTGGAGCAGGAAATGGGCATCCAAAGCTACGAGGATATGCTCTATTACATCCCCTACAAATACATTGACCGAACCCGTGTCTACACGATCCGGGAACTTACATCAGACCTCCCCTACATTCAGGTAAAAGCTAAAATCACGAACCTCACATCCGTCGGCGCGGGCAAACAGATGCGCATGGTCGCCACGGCCTACGACGGGACCGGGGAGTTGGAACTCGTGTGGTTCACGGGCCACAAATACCTCTCCAGCCAGATCACCCCCGACAAGGAGTACCTGATTTTCGGCAAGCCCACCATCTTCAACCACAAGATGAACATCGTCCACCCGGAAATGGACCTGTACGAAACGAGTGCCAAGCAACTCGTGGGTTTCCAAGCCATCTACCCGACCACGGAGAAGATGAAAAAAAGTTACCTGACCTCCCGGCTGATCAACAAGATACAAGCGAACATTTTCAAAGCCATCAACGGCAGGATTCAAGAAACCCTCCCGGCATGGTTCATCAAAAAACACAACTTGATCTACCTGCACGAGGCTTTGTACAACATCCACTTCCCGGAAAACCCGGATATGCTCCGCAAGGCACGATACCGGCTTAAATTTGAAGAGCTGTTCTACATTCAGCTCAACATACTGAAACTGAAATTCAACCGCAAGACAGCCTTCCAAGGCCATCTCTTTACCACGGTCGGGGATTATTTCAACGATTTCTACCACAATCACCTACCCTTTCCCTTGACCGACGCGCAGAAACGGGTTATTAAAGAAATCCGTTCCGATTGCGGTTCCGGCAAGCAAATGAACCGCCTGTTGCAGGGAGACGTGGGAAGCGGCAAAACCCTTGTCGCCGTGATGTGTATGCTGATCGCCCTCGACAACGGTTACCAAGCCGCCATCATGGCCCCGACGGAGATTCTCGCCACCCAACATTACGAAACCATATCCGGGCTTCTGAAGGATACCCCGATTAGCGTCGGCCTACTCACAGGTTCCACCAAGAAAAAAGAAAGGGAAATCATTCACGAGGCCCTGTCCGACGGACGTCTGCAAATCCTGATCGGGACACACGCCCTACTGGAAGACGTGGTGAATTTTAAAAACGTGGGACTTGTCGTTATCGACGAGCAGCATCGTTTCGGCGTGGAGCAGCGATTGCGCCTTCGCTCTTGCGAGGGAGACGAGCAGTACACGCCCCACCTACTCATGCTCTCGGCAACCCCGATTCCCCGAACCTTAGCGATGAGTTATCTGGCGGACATGGACGTTTCCGTTATCGATGAGTTGCCGCCGGGACGCACGCCGATTCAAACCAAACTCGTGAGCCTTGCGCGAGTCGATGACGTCGCACGGGTTCTTCTGACAAACAAGGCCCAACACTTGCAAGCCTACTGGGTTTGTCCCCTGATTGAAGAGGGCGAGAATTCGGCCCTTTCGGCCGTATCGATGCGTGCCGCGTGGCTTAGAGCGAACTATCCGGACCTTAAAGTCGGATTGCTGCACGGCGCTTTAAGTGCCGACGACAAGCAACGCGTGATGCACGCCTTTGAAACCGGGGACCTGGACGTTCTTGTCTCGACAACCGTTGTTGAGGTGGGCGTCGATGTTCCCGGAGCGAATCTCATGATTATCGAGCAAGCCGAGCGCTTCGGCCTTGCCCAACTTCACCAATTACGCGGTCGCGTCGGACGCGGTTCGATTCCCGGCCACTGCATTCTTCTTTTCTCACAATCAATCAGCCAGAACGGCAAAGAGCGCCTAGCGGTCATTCGAAACACAACCGACGGCTTTGCCATCGCCCGCGAAGATCTGCGATTGCGCGGGCCCGGTGAATTTTTAGGAGCTCGACAATCCGGCACACCGCTTTTAAAGTACGCCGACCCGACGCTCGATGCATCGCTATTGCAAGCAGCCCGCGATGCAGCAACCGAATGGATTGCTGCAGCGCCCGAGCAAGCGCGCGAACACGCTCGTCGCTGGTATGCCGGCCGTGAAGGCTTTTTGGAGGCTTAAAACTCATGACACTGACGGAATTACGCTACATCATTGCCATCGCACAGACCATGCATTTCGGGCACGCCGCCCAAATGTGCCGCGTCTCGCAACCGTCGCTTTCGGTGGCCGTTAAGAAATTGGAAACAGAACTCGGGATTCAAATCTTCGAGCGTAAAAGTTCATCGATTATGGCAACGCCCTTGGGGCGCAGTATCATCGAACACGCCCAGCGAGTGCTCGAGGAAGTCGACAAAATCAATCAGTGCGTTCAAATCGGCAAAGACCCCTTGTCCGGACCCTTGCACCTCGGAGTTATTTACTCGATCGCGCCCTTTTTAATTCCCGGTCTCGTGGCGAGCATCTCCGAAACTGCCCCCTCGATGCCGCTCATTCTCTCGGAAGCGAAAACCGCCGAGTTGCTCGAACAGTTAAAAACCGGCCAAATCGATGCGGCCGTCATGGCGCTTCCCGTCGATGAATCCACGCTAAGCGTCGCGCCCCTTTATACGGAAGAGTTTCTGGCCTGTGTTCCCGTCCACCATCCTTTGGCGCAAAAAATCACCGTGAGCAAATCCGAAATTCGCGACGAACCGCTGCTCTTACTCGGTCAGGGTCATTGCCTGCGCGATCAAATTCTGAACTTTTGCTATGACAAAGCGCATCCGGATTCGACCAACGGGAAACCCTCGACCAGTACCTCGCTTGAAACAATTGTCTACATGGTGGCCCAGGGACTCGGGATTACGCTTTTGCCGTCAAGTGCGTACCCGTATTACGACAAAAATCCCATGCTGCGCTTTATTCCCTTTACGCGCGTCAATGTCCCCAAGAGAACGACGGCGCTTGTCTGGCGTAGGACATTCCCGCGTCTTGAAGCCGTCAAAGCCCTTTATAAAACCATACAGTCTTTGAACCTGTATGCCTGCACCCCGGTAAAGCTTCAAGAACCGATTGCCTCGGAATCCGAGGCCGATCTTCGAACGCAGGATCAACCGGCCTCCTGAGTGTTTTCATGCGTAAAGACGTTGATTTACGGTTCACACTAGATAGGGCCCCGAAAAAGGCACTTTCCGTTTTGGATTTATTAAACGGAAAAGTGCTGACGCCCGAAAAAAGCGAGGCAGACATCGATTCGCTTGCGCGTAGCGCGGCCTCAGGCAACGCGCAAGCCCAATATGAGCTCGCCAAAGTCCTAACTGCCGGCACGCCTGCTGCACAAAATAACCGTGAAGCCGTCAAGTGGCTTAAAAAAGCGACGGAAAAAGAACACGCGCAAAGCGAACACCTTTTAGGTGTCTTAATCGCCCGAGGACAAGGCGTACGTCCGAATCCGGAAAAAGCCGTGGCCCTATTTCGGAAAGCGGCCACGTTGGGCTATGCCCCGGCGCAATACGACCTGGCGCGCGCTTTGCTCTGGGGATTCGGAGGCAAAACCGATGCCCACGAAGCCTTAACGTGGTTTCGGCTTGCCGCCGCTCAAGGACACACATTAAGTCAAAAAGAAAGTGCCGAAGCGTACAAAACGGGACGCGGCTGCCAAGTCGATTTAAGACAGGCGACGTCCTACCTTAAAAAAGCCGTTCTCAGCGGCTGGACCGAAGGGTGCGGCGAGCTCGCCGACTTGTACATGCGACCGGACAACCCCGCACAAAACGAATCGGAAGCGGTTCGGTGGACGGCAGAAGCCGCTCGTAACGGTGATGCAAAAGCCCAATACCGTCTTGCGCTTTTTTACGCCTCAGGGCGCCTAACAGATACGGGCGGGTCTCTTTCCCTTTCTTGGGCCGTGCGGTCGGCCAAAAGCGGATTGATTCCGGCCTATCTACTCTGTGCGCGACTGCTGCAAAATCAACATCGCCCCGTCGCGGCTCTTGCGCTTTTAATGTGCGCCGAACGCGTGAGTGAGAATACCGGAGACCTACAGGCCCGGACCGAATGTGCACTACGGAAAAAGGAACTGACGCTCACGCTCGCTGCCTTGCAGATACACAAGGCCGAAGCTTTGGCTGCAACGGCAAGCGATCCCGGTGAAATCGTGCACGGCAAAAGCGATGCGATTGAGTAAGAGCGCAAATGCCTCCTTATAGCACAAATAGGCGCTTTCCCGACAATTCAAGAGAAACAAGCCCGTATTCTTGTACGGACCTGTTCCCCCTACCCCACACAATCGAAGGCGAGCACAACTTTTTTCCCCGAGTTTTATAGTTAAATCGAGTAACCGACTGTATTCAAAGAGTTTTTTGTCTTTTAGTTTGTAGTGTACACAGCCTTCAGAATCTGTTTCTGATAGTGGCGAAGGTCCTCGGTCTTTAGGTAGCGGCGCGAGGATTCGATTTGGTAGTGCCCATCGAGTGCATCCATCACTTCATCGCGGCGATTGACCGTGTAGATGCCTTTTTTCATTTCGGTCGCCACGGCAGAGTTCAGCCCGTCGATAATCCTTCGGCAAGAATACTTTCGTCCCAAACGTACCTCAAGCATTCGGAGCATCGTCAGCGTCATAAAACAGGTCAGGAAGTGCGCGTGGATATGTTCCTTTGTGCGGACAAAGACCGGGCGCGATTGCAGGTCGGATTTCGTAATCCGGAATGTCTGTTCAATGCGCCAGAGGCCGCGGTATCGATTAAGGATCTCTGAGGCACTTAGACTCGTTTCCGACGTTACGATTAGGTAGTACCCGTCGAGGGCTTCGTCGGCTGCAATCTTCTCTCGGTTTAGCCGTGTATGCGTCTGACAGTCCTGTTTGACCTCTCCCGTTTGCGCATCGACGAGAACTTCTTCGATGTACTTATTCATCCCCTTATGACAACTGCGTTTAAACGCCTTCGGATCGGCTGCCAGGGTCGCAATTTTGTCCAGCAGATGGTCGCGTTCTTGCTTTTCTTTGGACTGATATTTCTCAGACCATAAACACAGGACCTTCTGCTTGTGTTCGTGTTTGCTTTTGTCCGGATACGTCACCGTTATCGTGCGCGTAAATTCCTTCATCTCAAAGGAGGCGCCCTCTGCACCGAGCCAGCCGTCGTCCTTTAAAACCTCATCGCGCAGGTCTTTCTTCGCTCCGCGTATCCTTTGACTGACGATATACCCGTTGCCGTGACTGAGGAGATACCCCAAATTGGACTCACTGTTGAGTCCCTTGTCGGCCGTCACAATCACTTTGTCGGCTTTGTAGTTTTTCTTAACCTGCTCAAACGAGGGCTTTAACGTCGTGCAATCCGGCTTGTTTCCTTCATACAAATAAAAATCAACCGGAAGCCCTTGTGAATCCATGAATAGCCCCATTTGCACAATCGGTAACGGACGGTGTTCCTTTGAGCATCCTTTGATGCGGAACTCATCGGGCTGGTCGATTTCAAAGAAGTAATTCGTTACGTCGTAATAGAGAATGTCAGTCTGGCGCGCGTACCGAGCCTTCAATTCTCGATGCATCCGTGCCACGAAGGCGCTTTTGTGTTTGTTCAGAACCGTCAACGACTTATATAAGTCTTCGAGCTTAATGGAAAAATCCTTTAGGAAATACTCCAGCCCATTTTCCAGACTTGCTTTCTTGGACTGCGGATAAAGGGCTCGCATGAAGCACAGTAGCTTTAAGCAATCATCCAAGCTGTATTGAATCGCCGATTGCTCTTGAATTTTCCGACACTCATCGTCCAGACCGAGTTCCTGATACATCTTCTCCAGATACAGATAGCCGTAATTGCGAATCGTGTTGTGGGGCGCGATTTTGTCGGCCGGATTCAATGTAAGTTTTATGAGAGTTTCCGTCTCTGATTTTTGCCCTTTGTACTTGGCAATGAGTTTGTTGACGGCTTCCGGGTCCGTGGCGTTCAATTTTGCTTCCGTCCCGAGGTATTCAATCGTACGCTGCTTGACACGGCCGCCGTCTCGGTAGTTCTCGACCAAAACGACGCTGACCTGACCGTTGCTTCTTTTAAATCGCCGTACGAACATTGACTTCCCCCTTGCGGATGGTTTTGCCCTGTGACGACATTATAGCAAATATACATTACGTGTGCACTACGTTTCGGGCAAGAAAAATCCTCTTTGTTTCAGAGGGCTAGGTCAAAAAACTATAAAACTCGGGATAGCCAGGTGCTCAACGTGAATTCCGGGAACGGCGCGCTTAAGGGCTTCTTCCAAAGAGGCGGCTTGTTCCTTCATCTGCGGAGAAACTACAAGAACCACGCATTTAGGACGAAAGCAAACAACAGGAAGATAATTGGCAGCGGCTTGATCGGAAACTAAACACAGATGCATCTGAAATTGCAACAAATCAAACGTGCATTTATTTTCACTTTCTACCATAAATCCCCCGATTAAAATCCACTGAACCGCAAACGCTCTCCGACTGAAGAATTTTACAAATTTCAGGAGAAAAGAAAAGGTTCGAACAGTCCGATTCTGACAAATCGAGCGACCGCCTCTCAAGCATCACAAATTTGTGATTGTTCTCAAGCGTACTTTGACGGAGAATAATGGCGCCGTTACTACAGTGGGGATTGCGCTTGACGGAAAACCGACTTCTCGTTCTCGTAGCTTATGACATCTCCGATTCCTCGGCCCTTTACCGTGTTAAGAAACTCTTGACTTCGTTTGCCGTGAGCGGGCAAAAATCCTTTTACGAATGCTGGGTTACCGTAACGGAACTTAAAGACCTCATTGAGAAAATCGGCACGCGAATTAATCAAGCAACGGACCGCGTTCATTTTTTTGAATTAGATGAGTCGCACTTTCCCGTCTTTCTCGGTCAAGCGCGACGTCAAAATTTAAAGCCGTTTCTTATCCTTTAAATCTTAGGAAGCACGAGCTTGAGTAGCCTTTACATCGATCGCAAAAATGTCGAAGTCCGTACCGACGGCGGTGCGCTTGTCTTTTATGAAGACAACGAACGCATCGGCACGGTACCGACCGCGCCTTTAGACCGCGTCATCATCAAAGGAAATGCCACGGTGACGACCAAGGTATTAGGCGATCTCGGTAGAAACGGAATCGGGCTCATTGTTCTTTCGGGCTATCAAAACACGCCTTCCCTCTTTTTTCCGGCGCCGCATAACGATGTCAAACGCCGTATTGCTCAATGTGTCTTGAGTGAGGATAAGGAATTTAAACGCCTCTTTTCCGTTGCGCTTATTCGAGAGAAAATCACCTCGCAGGCCGACCTGTTAGACGAGATTTACAAGGAGCACCCGCAAGCCGGTATCGAATTTAACCGAAATCGCAACTGGGTTCATGAAGATGCCGAACGCGTGTACGACAAAATCACCATGAGTGAGTTGCGGGGCATTGAAGGGCACGCTGCTGCCGCCTACTTTCAAGCGCTTTCCTGTGTTCTGAAGAAGTCCCTGAACTTTACGGGACGCAATCGTCGCCCCCCGACCGACCCGTTTAATGCCACGCTCTCTTTGGCCTACACACTGTTTATCGCTGATTCGGCGCTCGGCATCTATGCCGCCGGACTCGATCCCTTTGTCGGCTTTTTGCACGAAGCGGACTTTGCCCGTTACTCCTTTGCCTGCGACATGGTCGAATCTTTTCGAGCAACAGCCGACCGATTTGCCATGACGCTTTTCAAGGAAGGCACCTTACGAGTCGAAGACTTTACGATGTCGGAAAAAGGATGTCTAATGGGAAAGGCGGCTCGAACGCGTTTTTATCCGGCTTACGAGGAAGCGGCCGGAACCTGGCGCCCTCTCATTGAAAAGCGCGCCTACAAATACGCCGGCGATTTTACAACCGAGATTGCCTCTCGACAAAAAACCGTTGTCATCTCGGATAACACACCGAGTAATTAAAAGGAAAAGGTATGACGACTTGGTTTGTATCCCGCCATCCAGGAGCCTTGGATTGGATTAAATCCAAAGGGCTTCCGGTCGACAAATGGATTAAGCACTTGGACACCTCGCTCATTGAGCCGGGCGACACCGTCATCGGAACGCTTTCGATGGAAGCGGCCGCTACCGTTTGTCAGAAAGGAGCGCGTTTTATCGCTATTGAACTTAATCTTTCCGAGTCAATGCGAGGAAAGGAACTGACGTCCGATACCTTAAATCAAATCCACTGCAAATTGACGGAATTTTGTGTGCGCCGAGTCGGCAACCCCTTCACGAGAGACTAGATTCGAGCAAATGGCAAGCTTTTTAATCGGCTACGACATTCGTGCAAAAGACCGGCTGCAACGCGTTCACCGTAAGATGCTGTGCTTTGCCGTCCCTATTCAGTACAGCGTCTTTATGCTGACGGGCAACGATGCCGAGCTTGAAAAGTGCCTCAATGCCGTCAAACCCCTGATCGACAAAAAAGAAGACGATCTTCGCTTCTATCGGCTTCCTGCTCGCGGCATTAAAGCCAGGCTCGGTACAGCTGTTTTACCTGAAGGAATTTTCTTTACAGGTATGCCGAGTGCGCTCCAAGAGACTTAGCGCTTAGTAAAAGCTCGCCTTTTTGATGCACCCCTCTTGACAGGACTCTTTCGGTGGCCGACGTACCCACTAACCTCCTGCGACATCTGTTTCTCTGCGAATAACCTGAGCTTTTCACGAAACAATCCGTTCGTCTTTGACGGATTGGACGTCTCCGGTAAGCCCCGGATGCATAGGTAAAACCCAGTACCATTTGGCATGTTATTTATGTTTGGTATCTAAATTGGGTCAGGAATCTGCCGATAACTCTCGGATGGATTAGTTATAGAAACCGATATTTGCATTACCGTTCTCGGACGAAAAGAGCGGGACACGGACTATCCCGAATCGACTTTGCCCAAATCTCGTCAAACTTTTTGAGATTGCCTCCGTTGCCCGCCTTCTTAAGGTCTTCGGGGAACATAGCGCGAACGCCTTTCCACGTAACAGACTGAAGTTCACGAGGAGAAAGTCCTACCTTCTTAGCCGCCGGAGCGTACGCAGCATCCTAAATGGCATATGTTCCGATAAGACCTGTCACACCGTTTGATCAGGCGTTTCCGAGGTTATCTTGCACACTGAAGTCAGAGCCTCCGACAGGGAACAACGCTGCCGCACTGTCTACCGGCCGAAGCTTCAAGGCCTGGAGAATCAAGGGCGACCCTGATAAATACCTGAGCAGTCGGGCTCGTTTCAAGCGCAATGGCTCCGGAAGCGCCGGGCAGGCACTTCGAAAGGCTTCCGGCCGAGAGAAA
>ENA-ORNP01003198-ORNP01003198.1-human-gut-metagenome-genome-assembly--contig:-NODE-3198-length-12030-cov-6.546973_pt1 | contig 12030 bp, 8 predicted proteins | sample MGYA00242119_ERZ509030 | MGnify/ENA primary metagenome ERZ509030 (study PRJEB26280, sample SAMEA2338708) | human gut metagenome | biome: human gut; feature: human-associated habitat; material: faeces...
CTTCTTGTGACCTGTCCTAAGCAATGCATTTCTCTCTTTTTTGATTTACCTATGTTTTACTCTTTTTCTCATAGAAAATCGAGGAACAAATTAGACATATTTCATATTTTTGTCTATTTGTTTTTGTACACTTTGCTGTAGCTGAAAAATATATCACCAGTCATATACATGCCCCACTCTTTTTGATTTGATGGTTCTGCATATATTTTATTTACAGTCCGGAAATCGGGAAAGACCTGACTATTTATTGCTCTCAGCCGCATCCGGGGTATTGTGCATGTATATTGATTCCGCAATGAATGAAACAAACCCGGATGAATGAAAATCTTCACTCTTTACCCAACATTTACTTTCACATATAAGGGATACTTTGTGCTGTACATAAGGTTCCCGAGGATGTCAAGCCATTGCTACAAACTTTTTGACCTTTTTTCCTCGATTTTTCCAATAAAACCGTTGTTTGGGAACAGAGGACGTTATATTGTTGTCACAAAATCAGCAGGGAGGATGTAACGTCATTGCTACAAGTTCAGTAGTAGTGGACGTTACATTATTGCTACAAATCAAGTCAGTGATTTCCACTCCACCTCCACTCTCCCGTCATCATACACATATATTCCCTGCACATATTCTTCCAGCATCTCTCGTGTCAGCTTCTCATAGCCTAAATACTTCAACATTTGCTCCACCGGAATATTCTTTTTCATCAGGATTTCTTTCTCGTCGTTTATCAACTCATCCAGTTCCTGTACACGTTTCTGCAGTCGTTCTCTTTCTTCTTCCAACTGCTTCTTGGCTTCCATAAACTGGTTCTGGTTCATCTGTCCCTCGTGATACTTCTCGTAGTTCTGGCGGTTCTGGATTTTTATTTGTTCTTGACACTTTTCACAATCTGCACTTTCCGTCTTATAGGCTTCTATACTGTCCTCATGCTGTTTTCTCATGGATTGCTGCATCTGTTCTTGGCTGATATTCTGACGTAAGTAAGCCTTTATTTCTGCCAGCACGATATGCTCCAGCATTTTGTTATCCGCTTTCCCGGCAAAACACGCTGTATCTTCTTTTCCTTTACTGTAAGCACAGCTATAAAGGATATGACCATGAACAGGACTGCTTGAAGTCAGACTTCTGCGACAATTCCCGCATTTTACATAGCCACCTAATAGTGTTGTTTCCCTGTCAAATTTGCTTTTCTTGGTGTATCTGATCTGCAGAGACTGTGCTTTCTCAAAGACCTCTTTTGATACGATCGGCTCGTGATGATTTTCCATCACTTTCCACTGATTTCTCGGCACTGGTACTTCTTTCCCTGTTCCGGGATCTGGAATCTTTGTCTTTCCATAGACCATACAGCCTATATAAGTCTTATCATCCACAATCTTCCGTATCATATCACTCGTCCACTGCAATCCTCTTGATGCAGCTTTCTTGCTGTCTGATTTCTGTCGTCTGCTCATAGACTGCAAGGGAGTCAATACACCCTCTTCATTGAATAACTTACAAATCTCCATCTTGGAATATCGCTGATTGGTCAGTTCAAATACTCTGCGAATCACTTCCGCTTCGTCCTCTACAATCACCAGTTCTTTCTTATTTTCAGGATTGATTCGATACCCATACGGTGCAGAGCCACAGCAATACTCACCTTTTCCTCGTCTGGTACTGACTGCCGCTTTTACCTTTACGGACTGGTCTTTCACATAAAAATCTGCTATCAGTCCTTTAAACTGTACTTCAATATCCGAACTCTTTCCCTTATAATCTTTAGAATCATATCGGTCTGAGATAGAAATGAATCGTACTCCCAGGAATGGAAAAATCTGTTCCAGATAAGTTCCCATCTCAATATAGTTTCTGGCAAAACGTGAAAAATCTTTTACTACAATACACTGCACTTTATTCTCCCTGGCAAGTTCCAGAACCTGCTTAATTGCCGGACGTTCCATACTGGAACCAGAATATCCATCGTCGTAGAACTCCTGAAAGGGCATAGCCACCAGTTCAGGAATATTGGAAATATAATCTTTTACCAGTTTTCTCTGATTAATAATGCTGTTACTTTCTCCCTCTGAGTCATCTTCCATGGAAAGGCGGTAATATCCAATAATCAGTTTCTGATCACTCATGTTCTACCGCCCCCTTAAACCCGAAGTTGATTTCCAGTTTGCCATCACCATATAGATACATACTTTCAATCAAGCCTTCTGCAAATTCCGCATTGATTCTGGTTGTCCCATCCAGCTCCAGCAGGCTTCGTAAAAATCTGGCTTCTTCTTTCTGCTGTTTTTCCAGCTTTCGTATGGTCTGCTCTAAAGACTTCTTTCTCTCTTCGCAGAACTCTTTCCAGCTATTACGGTCATCTTTCATTTCTATATAGGCTTCTTTGGAAAGTTCCCCCTCTTTATATTGCATAAATGCCTGTGCCAGTTTTTCTGAACGTTTTTCCATATCTACATCCAGTTTTCTGATTTCTGTTTGAACTTCTTTGATTTTGGAAAGAAATACCACACTGCTTATAGCAGACATATCCTTTTTCCGTAAGCCAGATAACTGAAACTGTCTGGTCAGCTCCGAGCGGACAATTTTCTGCAATTTTTCTTCAGAGATAGATTTATGACTACATTTCCTTTCATCCCGATACTGAGCAGCGTTGCAAAAATAATACACATTGCCTCTGTATCTGCGTGTACACATTTTCCGCTTGCAGTTTCCACAATAGAATACATTATAAAATGCTCTTTCATCCTCTTCCCATCCTGCCGTAGTTTTTGTTGTTTTCTGTTGTGCTGCTTTTAACCTGACTTGTGCTTTGTCAAACAGTTCTCGGCTGATAATCGGCTCATGGGCATTTGGCGTAATAATCCACTGGCTTTCATCCAGTATATCACACCATTTTTCACCTCTTTGAAATCTGGATTCATATTTTCTCTGAACCAGATCACCATAATAATTATTTCGGTTCAACACCGCACGTATCGAAGAATTTCCCCACTGATGAAGCTTTTCTCCGTCCTTACAGTACACATGATGATATTGGTTATAGTCTGAAATACGATGTACTCCATCCTCAAACAGCCTGTCAATAATACTCTGTATACCATCTCCAGAAGCATATTCTTCAAAAATCCTACGGACAATCTTTGCAGATTCCGGTTCCACAATCAACTTATAAATCCCATTTACCTTTTCCACACGATATCCGTATGGAGCTGTAGATCCCACATACTCACCATTTTTCTGTGCAATACGTTTCGCTGCCCGTTCTTTTGCGGAAATGTCTTTCGCATAAGCATCATTCACCAGATTCTTGATATTCATGGATAATTCCTGATTCTTGGCATCCGGTGCAAATGAATCATAGTTGTCACATACAGAAATAAACCGTACTTTCATAAAAGGAAGAATCTTTTCCAGATAGTTACCAGTTTCGATGTAATTTCTTCCAAATCGTGAGAAATCCTTTACCAGAATACAGTTTATTTTACCTGCCCTGACATCATTCATCATCCGTTCAAATCCCGGTCTGTCAAAATTTGTTCCAGTTTTTCCCAGATCAGAATAAATGTCATATACAGCAATCTCATACTCTCTGTCTGGATTTTCATTGTGCTTCTGAATGAATTCTTTTATCAGCGTAACCTGTGTTTCAATAGATTCTGACTTTTTTTCATCACTGTCTACGGATAATCTGGCATAAATTGCAGCCATACATACCGGAATCCCAAGAACTTTCTTCTCTGTGTTTTTCTTATATCTTTTTGCTGTCCTTGCCATTTATCCCACCTCTTTCCTGCACTCTGTCCGGTGTTCCGCATAAAACCGTCTTATGACTTTCATTTTCTCAATCATATCCTGATAACGGATGTGAATTTTAATTTGCTTATTTTCATAAATATAGATTTTATCTACGGTCAGTGCCAGCAATGTGCGATCCAGTTCTTTGATTTCCAGTGATTTCTTCCAGTCCTCCAACTGAACAGTTGCAGACACTCCACCCTCAAACATTTGCTTTACCAGCTTTTTCTGATTTTCAATCATCTGCTCCAGTTCTTCACATTTTCTTCCGTAACTTTCCCGAAAATCATCAAACTCCTCTTTACTGATCAGTCCCTCTTTCAAGTCATCACCCAAAGATGCTTTCAGACTGTAATAGCGGTTATATTCTTCCTGTAACTTACTAATCTGTGTATCATAACCAATTACCTGATCGTAACTGACTTGCATCTCACAAAGTTCTTCCATAATCATCTGATAGTCTATAAAAAGTGCCGTATATGCCTGAATCTCTTTCAACACAATTCTTTTCAGCACCTCTTCCGGAATACTGTGTCTGGTACAATCTCCACCTTTATTCTTTGTCTGGCAGATATAAAAAGCTTTTTTCTTCCCCTTATACTGATTTACCCTGCGTATCATCGGTGTCTTGCAATCTCCACAAAACACAAATCCCGAAAAAAAGTTTGCACTGTCTGATGTTTTTGATGCTCTGCCATCATATTGAAGCAGCTTCTGCACTACGTCAAAATCATTTTGCCTGATAATTGCCGGATGCGTATTTTCTACTTTCACCCACTCTGCTTCTGGCTTATCCAAACGTTGTTTTACCTTGTAGCTGATTCGTTCCTGCTTGCCCTGTACCATGTTTCCAATATAGACTTCATTTGTCAGAATCCTTTTGATCTGCACTGCCGACCATTTCGGTGTGTCTGAGCTGTGAAATCCAGAATTATAATTCTCGCCATTTGCCTTTTTATATTCTTTTGGCGACTGCACATGACGTACATTCAGTTTTTCTGCGATTGCTCCAAGACTGAACCCATCAATTTTCCATGAAAATATTTTTCTTACAATATCTGCTGCATAAGAATCAATCACCAGACAGTTCTTATTCTCCGGATCTTTGCAGTAACCATACGGGGCAAATGCTCCAATAAATTCACCTTTTTCACGTTTGATTTTCTGGTGGCTTCGCACTTTACCGGAAATGTCCCGGCAATAGCTTTCATTTACAAAATTTTTGATTGGAACTACAAATGACTTCTCTGAAAAATCTGCTGTTTTACTGTCGAACTGGTCTGTAACTGAAATAAAACGCACATTTAAAGCCGGGTAGGTCTTTTCGATCCATCGCCCGGCTTCTATATACTCTCTTCCGAATCTGGATAAGTCTTTTACAATCACACAGTTTACTTTTCCAGCTTCTATATCAGTTGTCATTCGTTTAAACTCAGGTCGGTCAAAATTTCCTCCTGAGTATCCGTCATCCACATATATATCAAAGATCTGAATATCCGGCTGGCTTTTTACAAAGCTCCGAAGTAACTCTCTCTGATTTGCAATGCTGTTGCTCTCTGACTTCGCACCGCCCTCTTCCATATCATCTTTCGATAACCGAAGATACAATGCAGCATCGTACATATCTGGCATATTCATTTGCATTTGTTCCATTTTACATCGCTCCCAACTTACTTATTCCATTGAATTTGAAGTCAGAAACCATGTATCACGTTCATTTTCCCTGACTTCACATTAACATAACATCTGTAGCTTCGCAAGATATTTTTTCAAGACTTGCATCTAATACATCAACTCCGTTCTTTTTCTTAGATAATCACTGATCGCATCTGTAGCATCCATTTCTCCTGTCATTTCCACGACTACCACATACCCTTCATTCATGTGAGCATACGGCTGATCGCCAGATTTATCCAGAAAAGTTTCCACTTTCTCAGAAATAGCTTTATCCATATCAGGAATTAAATCTTCAATGTCCTTTAACTGCTCCAGATTAACACTGGAATCTATTACTGACTGATTCACCATGATGCTCACCTCTTTTCCAACATATTCTTTGTATCAGTTGTCCTATACCTGCAATTTTCTCAATTGCATCACCTTACCTTTTCGTATTTTGTTCTCACAGTTTATCTATTGTTATAGCATTGCATATTCCGTTCGGCGTGTTGGCTTCCATTCGTATAATCTGCTGTCAGCGTTACTGCCAACCTCTATCAGAATATTTCTGAATGCTGGTAGCTTCTTCGCAAACTTACCAGCCGTTTCCGGAGTATCTTTGACGCTCGCCCGTAAAATCCTTTACAGGGTTATGGCATCTGTGGAATCAGATTATACAGCTCATGTAATTTTCAAGGTACAAAAGAGAGTTTTTTGAATATCCTTTCACTTATTACAGCCTAGAAACACCAAAATGTTGTTCTCTTCAAAAAAATCCTCTCACTAATAAAGCCTGACAGAATGATTTTACCAACCTAATTTTGCAATAATTTGCAAAATATATTTATCCTCATCTGCACATTCGCTTTCATGCGAACCTTTATTATACTGCCATTTTAATTCGCTTTCATGCGAATGTCAAGTGCTTTATTCGCTTCAATGCGAATCTTTCTGTTTACATTCCTTGTTTTTGGTAGTAAAATGGATTTATCAAAAAGAAAGTTGGAAATTTGGTATGACAATCGGTGATAAAATAAAAAAAATCCGGACATTCCGGCATATGACGCAGGCAGAACTTGGTGCTGCCCTCGGTTGGGGTGATAAAGGTGCAAACCGCCTAGCCCAATACGAAACAAATTACAGGGTTCCCCGTAAAGATCTTGTAACTGAAATGGCTAAGATTCTGGATGTAAATCCACTGGCACTACACGAACCGACTACTATGGATGCATCTGAACTTATAGAAATCCTATTCTGGATTGATGAATTTAACCCAGCAGCTATTAATCTCTTTCAGTTAGAAACCTATCCGGGTGAAAAATGCAATTCCAGTGAGGATACCGCTGTCCGTTATCATGATTCTGATAACTGGCCGGCTCATCCACCTGTTGGTATGTGGTTCAATTATGGAGTTCTCAATGATTTTATGAAAGAATGGGTTCTCAGAAAAGAAGAATTGAAATCCGGTAAAATTACCAGAGATGAGTATTTTGAGTGGAAAATTAACTGGCCACAGACCTGTGATGGGTGTGGGAAATATGAGCCGAAAAGGCAATGGCGATCTGCAAATGCAGAACTTAGTGAAACTTAGCAAAACTTAAATTTATTATGTTTTTTCTCTTTAACCAAAGAAAAAAGCACTGAAAACCATTAGTCCAACGGTTTTCAGTGCTTTTTTCATATTGCTCTATTGAATTTTCCTCATTCCACCTATACAAGTGAAACTTAGAGAAACTTAAATTAAATCTCTTTCAGACAATTCAATTTGGATATTCTCCAACTGTGGATTATTTCTCAGTGGGCCAGTTTCCAGCTTACTGCCTGCTGCCTTGCATCCACAAATCTCTTATAAATGCCTTCCTGCTTCATTAGTTGCTCATGTGTTCCCTGCTGTACAATTCTTCCTTTGTCAACAACCACAATCTGGTCTGCATGTCTGACCGTTTTTAATCTGTGGGCAATCATAATAATCGTTTTTTCCTTTGTAAGTGCATCTACTGCATCCATCAGCTCCTTTTCATTCTCTGGATCAACATTTGCCGTTGCTTCATCCAATATGACGATTGGCGCATCCTTCATAATCGCTCTGGCTATCGAAATACGCTGCTTCTCACCACCGGAAAGTGTGGCTCCTCCTTCTCCGATCACTGTGTCATATCCATTCGGAAGTTTGCTGATGAAATCATGACAACACGCTTTCTTTGCCGCTTCCACCACTTCCTCATGACTTGCATCCTGGCGTCCGAATTTAATATTATTCTCAATGGTGTCTGCAAACAAATACACCGACTGAAACACAAATGAGAAATTACTCATCAGACTGTTCATGCTGTAGTCTTTTACATTCACACCTCCAAGTGTCACTTCCCCGGAATCCACATCCCAGAACCTGGCAATCAGATTGCAAAGTGTTGATTTTCCTCCACCAGATGGTCCAACGATTGCTGTCGTCGTTTTCTGCGGAATAGAGAGCGATATATCATCAATGATCTTTCGTTTGTCATAAGAAAACGAAACATTAGAAAGTCTAATATCGTAATTTTCCGGCTGTATTTCTTTACCGTCGATATCCATGGTATCCAGCTCCAATATTGCATTTGCTTTATCTACACATACGCTTACCACATGTAAAAGAGATGAATAATTTCCTGCACATTCCAGACTGGCATAAAGCATAAATGCTGAGATTGTCATACCAATTGCATAGACCGCACTCATAGTTCCATTAATATAAAAATATGCACTGCATGCTACGATTACTGCACCTGTGGTTTTTGTTATGACGCTTTGCAGAAAATGATAAGGGACAAACAACATCTCCATCTTTGTATTAATCTTTTCGCATGCTTCATTTGCATCATTTAATCTTTTTGCCTGTTTTCCAAGCAGGTTGTATGATTTTACTTCTGATATTCCCTGCAGATACTCCATGATCTGGTTTACAAGCTCCGTATCGCATACCACTTTTTGCTCTGAATCTTTTTTACCCGCATTCTGCATCACAGAATTGACCCCAAAGAAAATAAGTACTCCTGCTGCAGCTGTCAGTCCAATTCTCCAGTCAAAAAGAAACAGCATAAGAATGATCATGGATGTTTCCAGAATTCCCTGCATGGTCAGCATAACCACTCTCGCAGCTACATCGCCAAGTGTTTCCATTGTATTCGTCGTAATAGAAGAAATTTCCCCGATGCTGTTGGCATTAAAATATCCCATCGGCAGATAACGCAGATGCTCTGCAATCTTGATTCTCATAAAAGCACTCGCATTATATCCGCCTTCTGTCTGAAGCACTGTAGAGTATCTCTTACAGATGACATCAACTACAATTGCAATCACCATGATCGCAATTGAACCACCAATATATTTTCCTATTGGTTTTCCACTCATCAAACCAATCAATATGTACATAATAGCCGGTATCTTCATTGCTGAAGCGAGAGCCTCTATAAGTCCGATCACTATCGACAGTTTAAATTTATTACCATTTTCCCTGCCTGAAAAACGAAAGAATTTTGCCAGAATCCCAAACATATCATTCTCCCTCCTTCACCGTATCTTTTACAGAAATATGGGCATTCCACATTTCCTTATAAAGCGGGCATGACACCAGAAGTTCCTCATGTGTGCCATGTGCTGCTACATTTCCATCATTTACAACAAAGATCTGGTCACTGTCTTTAACAGTAGAAAGCCTGTGCGCTATCACAATCAGAGTCTTCCCTGCGACCAGCTTTGCGATAGAATTCTGCAGAATCGCCTCGTTTTCCGGATCTGTGTAAGCAGTTGCCTCATCAAGGATCACGATGGGAGCATCTTTTAACATTGCTCTTGCAATCGAGATACGCTGTCTCTCTCCTCCTGACAGATGCCCTCCTGCACCTCCAACAACCGTATCAAATCCATTCTCAAGCTGCATGATAAATTCATAACATCCACTTTTCTTTGTCACCTCGATGATCTGTTCATCTGTAGCCTCCGGATTTCCCTGTCTGATATTTTCACGTACCGTTTCATTGAACAGATAATTATCCTGTGCAACATATGCAATTTTCCGATTAAAATCTGCAAGCGACATTTCTTTGACATCAACTCCACCGATTTTAATACTTCCGGAATCCACATCCCACAAGGACGCAATCAGCTTTGCGATGGTTGACTTGCCGCTTCCGGAAGGTCCTACGATTGCATTTACCGTTCCTGCTTTTAGCTCCATAGTTACTCCATGCAGAATCTCTTTGTCGTGATAACCAAACCTGACATTTTCAAGTGTAACGGAGTTATCTTTTGGAACACTTTTACTTTTCTCTGGACGTTCAAGCTCCGGCTGTTCCAGAATTCCTGCCACTTCACCAACAATCACTCCGATCTTGCCAAGATCATCTGTATAGGAACCCACTGTGATCAACGGTCCAACGATTCCAAGTGATAAAATAATGCAGATGACAAAATCTGAAATCGCAAGTGTTCCATTGGCTACATAATGTGCCCCAAACGGCAATACCGTAAGAAGCGTATAAGGTGTGACCACCATCATCAGTCCATGAAAGATCGAGCACCGTTTCATCCAGGAAATAAAGGAATCTGCATAAGCCATAGCCGCCTTTGTAAATTTTGCATAAGAACTTTCTGTCTTTCCAAATGCCTTGATCACTTCGATTCCGTCAATATATTCCACTGCCGCATCATTCAGATCTTTTGTTGTCTGAACCGTTCTCTCGAAGCTTGGTTTATAATCCAGCATCATTCCAAAATAGGAAAGAAATCCCACTATAACCGGCACCAATGACCAGAGTGCCAGTCTCCAGTCTGTCAGGAAGAAATAAATCAAAATCACAATCGGTGCCAGCAGATTGGACGTGAATTCCGGGACAATATGCGCCAGTGTTGTCTCGATACTGTCGATTCTTTCCACCATAATATTTTTAAATGTACCGGAAGGTGTGTCTTTCACATAGCCAAGAGGTACCCGCGCCAGCTTGTCACAGCAGGATTTTCTTATATTTGCAAGTACTGCAAACGTTGCTTTATGTGACAATGCTGTCGAAAGTGAATGAAGCAGTTCTGCAATGATAAACGATAATGCAATCAGAACCGCTTTTGCAAGATATATTTCAAACTCCTTTTCACCATTTAAAAACAGCTTTACTATATCTGCAATAATAAAATACGGCAAAATCTTAAAAATCACATTTCCGATTGCAAGTAACACACTCCATACATAGGCAATTCTTTTTTGTCCGGCCCATGTCAGGATCCAGCTGACTGCCGACTTCTTTTTTTCTTTCACATTCGTTCACTCCTTACTTTGGTTTTATTGTTGTTTCTTTCATTAGTTTATTCTAACTCATATATAATAAAATAGGTGGCTTACTGGCATTAGCCACCTGACTTACATTAGTTATACCGGGAATTTAATATTCCACAATCGTTCCCAGCCACCTGTATTGAATTCTTTCAGCTGATGCACATTTTTCTTTGCAGTCTCCCTGTCTATATCATGCTCAATGATCTGAAATACTGATGAAAAAAATCCCGTATAGATCATATGCATAAGGCTTTCCTCTACAATCGGTATTTTCACACCGTTCTCTTTCATCTTTTCCATATATTTCAGGCTGGACTTCATTTCCCGCTCTACCATATTGTGTATGAATAATTCAAATTTTCCACTGTCTCCACATTTCAACAATAATCTGAAATTATCATAATGATCATAAATATAATCAACTATCTGCCCCATTCCATCACTGGATGTATACGACATATTCCTTGTCTGATCACTGGCCGAAAGCTTTTCAAACTCCTCAACGATCTGATCATAAATCTGATAAATGTGTTCCATATAGGGATCTGTCAGTGCATCAAAAAGTGCCTCTTTCGTCGGATAATATTTGTAAAATGCACCAGTAGTAAGTCCGGCATCTTTTACAATGTTTCTTAAAGATGCTCCGGTCAGACCATCTTTCAGGAAATGTTTTCTGGCTGTATTTAATATATTTTTTTGTGTATCTTCTGCTTTTGTCGACATTCTTTTCGTATCCTCTAAAGTTCTTTCCAAAAATATAACAGTGCTATATAGCACTGTTATATTTTAACTCATTACAGGAATTTGTCAAGTCTGCTGTTTAGATTTTTTATTTTCCCTTGTATTCAGTTTCCACTTAGCAGATACTGGTCCTATGTCAAGAAAAAGTACAAATTAAATGTAACCAATTTTCCCTTTTTTTGTAATTGTTAACTCGCTAAGTTTGTTACGTCCGTTTCCAAGTTTTTCAGATATTGTTCCTCATATTCATTTGGAGACAAATATCCACAATGACTATGAATACGGACTGTATTGTAGAACGTCTCGATATATTCAAAAATCAGTTTATATGCATGAGTGTAGTTGAAAATTTTAAAACGGTTAATCCATTCTCGCTTTAAAAGGGCATGGAACGATTCTATGCAGGTATTGTCCCATGGATAAGCTTTCTTGGAATAGCTGTGAATCATTCCAGCGGTTGCCTTGTGGAATGCCTCTGATACATATTGGCATCCTCTGTCACAATGAAAAATCAGCGGATTTTCAAT
>ENA-ORNP01003202-ORNP01003202.1-human-gut-metagenome-genome-assembly--contig:-NODE-3202-length-12002-cov-4.976647_pt1 | contig 12002 bp, 10 predicted proteins | sample MGYA00242119_ERZ509030 | MGnify/ENA primary metagenome ERZ509030 (study PRJEB26280, sample SAMEA2338708) | human gut metagenome | biome: human gut; feature: human-associated habitat; material: faeces...
AGCTGGAAGAGCCGCCACATGCGGTCAGGGCAGCAGCTGCGGTAGCTGCACCGGCAACGGCGAGAAAGCTGCGACGAGAGATCTTTTTCATGATAAAAACCCTCCTGAAATATATTCTTCTGTTTCCTTCCGGCAGCATCCTCCTGCACAGGTGCGGTGCTGTCGTTCATTCACTGTTCACACTTTAGCAAAATTTCTTGGTCATAACAAGGGCTTCCAAAAAATGTCCTGTTTTTCGAAAAAATGTGAAAACAACTTCTGTGCATCCTGTACAAATAAGAATCCCAGCCTTTGGGCATACCTGCCAACGGCTGGGATTCTACCTGATATTTTTAACTGTTCTGAATGCGGGCGATCAGCTCCGACTGGTCCGCATACTGATCGTACAGAGGCTGGACTGCAGCGCGGAATTTCTGTTTTTCCTCACTGGAAAGCTCGGTGACCACAATGCCGCGGGCCAGCATCTCCTGTTCCGCACCCTCCTCCTGCTCGGCCCAGAGGGTGCGCTCGATCAGCGCCGACTCCCGCGCGCAGCTGCGCAGGATGTCCGGGAACGTCGGGTCCAGCGCGGCCATCTTTTCCATTGCCGGGATGCTGGCCAGCTGGATCTCCGGCACGCGGGTGTGCTCATCCCGCAGGAAGTAGGGCGCCACCTCGTAATGGCTCATGGCCTCATAGCTGGGCCAGTTGTTTTCCGCCCCGTCGATCTGGCCGTTGTGCAGGGCCGCGTACACCTGACTGTACACCACCTGCACCGGGTCGGCCCCCAGAGCCGAGACCATCATGCTCATGGTGTCGGATTCCTGCACACGGAGCCTCAGCCCCTGCAGCTCTGCCAGACATGTGACCTTCTGGCGGGTGTAGAAGCTGCGCACACCGGCATCGAACCAGGAAAGCCCCGTCAGGTCGATCGCATCCAGCCGGGTCAGAAACTCGTCCCCGATGCTTCCGTCCAGCACACGCCACATCTGGCCTGCATCCTGATAGAGGAACGGCAGCTGCAGCACGTTCAGGGCGGGCATGTATTCTGCCAGCTGGCTCAGCGAGACACGGGCAAAGTCGATGCCGCCGAACTGGATCTGCTGGATGACGCTCATCTCCGCCCCCAGCTCTCCCTTGCTGTACACGGCCACCTTCACCCGGCCTCCGGTCTGCTCTTCCAGCAGGTTTCCAAAGGCCAGAGCCGCCTGCGTGGTGGGGTAATCCTCCGGCTGGTTCTCGGCGTAGCGCAGCACCAGCTCCGGCTTGTCCGAGGCCGTTTCCTGCTTCTGGCAGGCCCCAAAGCCCAGCATGGCTCCGGCGGCCGCCGCCAGCACCTGCCGCCGGGTAAACGCCCGGCTCACAGTGCCGCCTCCTGCTGGTCTTTGGCGGCCTTGGCGGCCTGTTTCCGGTATTGCGTGGGGGTGACGCCTGTGCGCTTTTTGAAGGCACGGGCAAAGTAGCTGGCGTCCTCATAGCCTACCATGGAGGCCACCTCCGCCGAGGAGCGGAAGGGGTCGTTCAGCAGCTCCTTGGCGGCGTTGATGCGCAGCTCCGTCAGGCAGTCCAGGAAGTTCATCTTCTGGTATTTCTTGAACTGGGCCGACAGGTAGGCGGGGCTGATGTGCAGGATCTCCCCCACACTGTCCAGCGAGATGTCAAACATATAGTTGTCTTCCAGATACCGCCGCACGTGGGCCATTACAAGGGCGGTCTGCTGGTTCTCGCTTTCCGGGTGGGCGGGTGCCGGGGCCTCCGGGGCGGTGGGAGCTTCCGGCTCCGGCTGCACCGGGGCCAGCGCTTCCAGCTTCCGCTCCGTTTCGATCTGCCGGATTGCCCGGCGGATGGAGGCTTCCAGCTCGTCCGGGTCCACCGGCTTCAGCAGATAATCGCAGGCCCCCAGATGCACCGCCTCGTGGGCGTACTGGAACAGGCTGTAGGCCGTGACGAAGACGACCCGGCAGCTAGGCCGCTGAGCCAGCACAGCGCGGGCCGCATCCAGACCGCTCATACCCGGCATCTCGATGTCCATCAAAATGAGGTCCGCTCCCCACAGGATGGCGGTATCAGCAGCCTTGCGGCCATTCTCGGCGGTCTCCAGCACCACCTCATGCTCAAAGCGCCGGGACACCATTTCCACAAGCGCTTCCCGCTCCAGCCGCTCGTCATCCGCAATCAACAGGCGAATCATCATCCAAGTCCTCCTCTTCTGTCAATTCCACAAGGGGCAGATACAGGCTCACCGCCGTGCCCCGCCCTGGGTGTGAGCGCACCTCGAACCGGCAGCGCTTGTCCAGCAGCCGCAGACGCGCCGCCACGTTATACACACCAATGTGCTCCCACCGGTCGCCGGGGGCCGCCAGCCCCGCCTGCAGCCGGGCCAGCTGTTCCGGCTCAATGCCCAGACCATTGTCACACACACTGATCCGCAGCAGCCTCTGCTCCCGCAGCGGCGTAATGCGGATGCGCACTGCACCGCCCTCTTCCTTGGGGGCAATCCCATGCTTAAACGCATTTTCTACAATGGGCTGCAAAATAAACGAGGGCACCATCGTCTCGGTCAGGTCAATGGAATCCGAGATGCACCACCGCATCTTTACACGGTCACCAAAGCGAACGTGATAGATGGAGTAGTATTCATCCACGATCCGCACCTCGCGGGCCAGCGGCACCTGCTCATCGTTGCTCATCAGGCTGTACCGCAGCAGGTGGCTCAGGGCCGTGATCAGCGCCTGGGTGCGGTAGGCCTTTTCCTGCCCTGCCGTCTGCAATATGACGTTCAGGGTGTTGAACAGGAAATGCGGGTCGATCTGACTGCGCAATTGCTGCATCCGGCTGCGCTCCATGCGGTTCTGCAGCTCCAGAGCCTGGGTCTCCTGCTGGTGCAGGGCCTGCTCCATCTCGTTTTTCTCCCGCAGGGTGTTCACCTGCTGGGCCATGGAGTGCTTCATGTGGTTGAAGGCATCCGTCAGCTGGCCCACCTCGTCCTGCCGGGGCACCGGGATGTCCGGGGTCTCCAGCTCCCCCCGGATGATGGCCTGCGATGCCCCGATCATCTCCTGCACCGGGGTCAGCAGCCGCATGAGGGACCATGCCATCACCAGACCCAGCACAAGGCACAGCCCCACCACCACCGTCTGGGCCCACTTGACCCGGCTGCTGAGGGCCGACACCGTGGTGTAGGTGCTCTGTGCGTCGGAGATGGCGGTGTTCAGCAGCTGCTGGGCGTACTGCCGCAGATAGCCGCCGCAGAGCGAGACTTTTTCGTAGTAGAGCTGGGCCGCCGCAGCGTCCTGCCCGGCGGCGATCTCAGCCCGCAGCTCCTCCACAAGGGCGGTGTAGCTGTCATAGGTGGTGCAGACGGCACTGTACAGCAGGTACTGCTCCTCACTCACCGTGTCCAGGCTGCCGTCGATGCGCCACAGCCACGCATTGGTAACGGAAAAGGCACTGTCCAGCTCTGCCAGCAGCGCATCGGTGTCGCCGTACTCCCAGCGGTAGTCGTCCAACGCCGTAAGGCTGCGCTCCACCCCGTTCTGAAAGCAGCTGATGGCGTTGAAGTTGCCCATCTGGTCGTCCAGCTCCCGCAGCACCGCGCCGGACTGGTAAAAGCTCAGAACGATCTGAGCCGCCAGCGCGGCAAAAAATGCCGTCAGACACAGCACCATCCTCTGCTTCAGCGTACTTTGTCGATGCAAGGTTTTCCCCTCCCCGGCTTGTTTTTTGCCCCATAGATGTTTTTATTCTACCACGTTTTGGGCCATTTGTGCAAGATTTCCCTTGCCTGCCGAAAAAGAATATGGTACTATGACTAAAAAAGGAGATGCTTGTCTATGTTGCAGCCCATTACGACCTCTGTCACCATGGACGCCGAATCGTTCCAGAAATTCCGTTCCTTCGACCTGTTCCACCACCAAAAGCGCTGGCAGCGGCCCCTGTTGTTCGCCGCCATCCTGCTGGGGTCCTCCGGCATCTGCCTGTCGCAGGTGGGAGTGCGGGAGGGGGCTTCCCTGCTGGCGGTAGTGCTGGCCATGGTGGCGCTGGGGCTCCCGGCAGTGTACTTTTACACCTTCTTCCGGGACCTGCGCACCACCATCCAGAAGCTGGGCCTCCCCCGGCCCTTCTACCGCCTCCGGCTGGACGATGCAGGCCTTTCCGTCTGGATGGCCGGGGAACAGGACAAGCCCCAGCCCAGCCACCAGTACCCGTGGCAGGACCTTCACGTAGCCTACCGCACCCCGGACGCCGTGTACCTTTACGTCCAGCAGACCCAAGCCTACCTCGTCAACGGCGAGGAGCGGGACGCAGTGTGGGACTGCCTGAAGACGCATCTCCCCGCCTCCCGGCTGCGGGACCTGCGGTAACGCCGCTTTTCCCCTGCAAACAACAAGCCCCATGGAACCCGGACGGCGTACTGCCGTCCCCGGTCTCATGGGACTTTTTCTGCGCTAAAACGACAAAAACAGACGGTGCTATGATATGATAAGGCTCACCGCCAAAACTGACGGTGAACCTTATTTTATTCTTGATTTTTAACGATAATTCGCCGCAAAATTCTTATGCTCTCGGTTTTTTAATAGCAGCCTGAGCGGGTGCCAAAATTACAGGGCATTGGGCATCATTCTTCTCCCTCCGGGTACTGCTCAACGCTTCCTTTTGAACTGAGCAGCATCGGCTTGCGATGTTTTTTACTTCTTCTATTTTCATCACACGGATGGCAAACATCCAATCATCGCCAAAGTCATAATGGAGCGAGAATTTTTGTCCTTCGATCAGCCCCAGTTCATCCAATGCAATATCGGTTCCTTCTGCATCATCTTCGTTAAACAGGTCATCTTCCATCGGATTGAATCGATAGCAGTCTTCGCTGTACATCTTGTTGTCCATGCAAAATTCATACAGATGCTCTGCCGTAAAATCAAATGCATTCAAAATCGCCATGCAGAGCTGATCCAGTGTATCCGTACCACAGATAGTTATCGTTCTGTATACGCTGCGCCCAAACCATGCCGGATAAACCTTTAATGTATACTGTATCCTCATTACGATTCCACTTTCTTTTGATTTTATTTCAATTCGACTTTCTGCATCTGTCCCAAAATCGCGTTTCTCACACCATCCCTCAGATAGGCCTCATTCAGCGTTTTCTTGGTATAATTCAGATATGTTCCAGCCGTTTTCTCTGTCAGAAGTGCAGTAAAGTAACGTTCCCAGCTGAAATAGTCTTTGCCATCGATGTAGTCAGACGGTGTCTGCAATATCTGTGCAACCTCCATATCTTTCAGGATTCCAGAAGAAAGTATCAGCCATTCAAAGGATTCCGGCAAATAGAGTGCCAGATTTTTTCTTGTCTGCACCAACTGCAGCACCCTGTCCATTTCCGGGCCAAAAGCGGCACCATCTGCAATCACCAGAATCTTTTCATCCTTATGAACCTTCAAATAGGAAAATACATTAGATTTTCCGTTCGCAGTATCACATTGCATTTGATGTTCTGTACAGACCGCATCAAAAAACTGATACCCCGAATTGCTGTCCTCGGTCAGAATTTTCTCCGGCTTAATTTTTTCCGTTGTACTGTCCGGGTAAATTCGATAGAACGAATGATAACTCCGTTTCAGTGTCCCATACTTTCCAGAGGTTCGGATTCCATACACTTCTTCCACACTGTATGGCAAGGCCGGCAAACCCTCTCTGGTCACGATAACATAATAGTTATCCGTCTGCTGAATCGCACGCGCAAAATCTTTGGTCTTGACAAACTCGTTTCCTTCGTCGATAAAAACAATGCTGTCCTGAATATTGTCAAGTTGTCCCTTCCAAAGATTTCCTTCTACCACATAGCAACCTTTGTCACAATTCAGAGTGACCGGTCCACTTTCTCCATCGTTCATATGGGTACGAATCATATCTACGAGAGTCGTTTTACCCGTTGCACTATCCCCACGAATGATGGTCAAGTTGCGTCGCAGTTCAAATTCATATTTCAGGTACTTTGTGCCAACGACCACTTTATGAATGCCTTTCATTTCTGTCAGCCCCTTTACACAAACTCACCTGCGGCCAAAATCAGCTCTTCCATACTGTGAACGATTTGATTCGTATTCAGCACTTTTATTGTAAACGGCTTTTTGCCAAAATCCATCAGGTGACGCAAATTCACCGTGCGATCCTCCTGCTCTGCAATTTTGAGCAGCCACTTTGCACAGTTGTTACCACAAGTCGATACATTGAACACTTTCTCCGGCTCAAACTTTACCAAAATCAGTGTCTTTACGCCACCAGACAAACCAATCGGTGGAATTTTACCCAAGACCGGGCTGTCAATGATACCACTGTCAATCACAGTGGATCTATCTACATCCTGAATCATTTCCTTGACCATCGGGTCAACGATCCAGCCTTCCTCGTAATCATATTTGAAATAGGAAGCTGTATTATACACAGCTTCCTTCATATCACCGTAAAAAATGTTCAGCATCTTATCACCTCATCGATGTGCGTACTTCTGCTATCATTGTACCCTCTTTCAGCCTACAAAACAAGATGCAAAAAGCTCTTGGCCTCCATTACAGAAGCCAAGAGCTTTTATCTTCTTTGTCCTATCAGATTTTATTTCCGGGGAGACTTAATCGCAGCCTGGGCGGGTGCCAAAATTACAGAGCGTTCCTCGCTTCATTTGTTCTATGTGATTGCCCTCAATCTCATAGCCTTTTTTCAAATCCGCCATGGATCAGAGGACCTACAAAGAATGTGACGAAGGCATTGGGATCCTGCTCGTGAATAATTTCCTGCAGCTCCCCGATTTCATACTTGTTCACGGCACAGAAAAGGATCTTCTTAGGGTGGTTGGTGTACGCACCGTATCCGTTCCAGAAGGTGACGCCGCGTCCCATCTTCTGCAGGATTTCAGTCTGCACAGTGGAAACATCCGTAAATATCAGGGCCGCCACATTGATGTTCTGGTCGTGAAACCTATCTGCCACCGTATACAGGATTGCCACAAAGATGATGGAGTACATCGTAGTTTCCAAATCAAAAAGGAATAGGCAGACCGAAAAGAGAACTGCATTGACATAAATAGAAAGCCGTCCGCTTTTAAAATCTGGGTATTTCTTTACCAGACACATGCATGCAATGTCCATGCCGCCGCAGCACCCACTGCCCCGCAGCGCATAGCCGACACCTACACCACAGAGAATAGCGCCGAAGATACTGTTTAGCAGCACATCCTCCACAAGGGGTGCTTTGAGCGGCGGAAGTACTGAGAGAAGCAACGTCTGCACTGCTACCGAGAGCATGGTTTTGATGCAGAACCTGCGGCTCATGACCCGGTATCCTATCAGGAACAGCGGTACATTGATGAGGAAATTGATCATACCAACAAGGTTTGCATCACTGCGGATTGCAATGAACCTACGCAGAAAAATCTCTATAATCTGAGCCAGGCCTATCACACCGCCAAAGTTGATACCATTGGGGGTGACAAACAGGTAGATACCCAAAGTCAGTAGTGTGGAGCCAAATATCAGATCAAAATACTGCTTATATGCTTTATTCATAGCACTCTTCCCGAATCTTCTGTGCATACCAACCAAAAGAATCTTTTTTGTAGCGGGCGAGGTCTCCGGTGCCGTCGTTATGTTTATTTACATAGACCAGTCCGTACCGCTTATCCATTTCACCGCCGCCCGCGCTAACCAGATCGATGATGCCCCAGACCAGATATCCCATGCAGGGAATGCCGTCCTCCAGAACGGCTTTTTTCATCTGGGTGATATGAGCATCGAGATACTCCACCCGGTAGGGGTCATGGACGGAACCGTCCACTTCCAGAGTATCCTCCACGCCCAAACCGTTTTCCACAATGAACAGCGGCTTGTGATAGCGATCATACAGATCATTCATGGTCACGCGCAGGCCGACCGGGTCGATCTGACGTCCCCATTTCGTGATCTGCAGATACGGGTTGCGCAGGGTAGTAATGGCGTTGCCATCCGCCACATTTTTCAGATGCTCCGGATCCGTGGAGATCAGCCTGGAGGAATAGTAACTGAATCCCAGAAAATCGCAGGTGTTCTGAGCCAGAAGTTCGTCATCACCCGGCTGTTCGTCCAGCGTGATGCCCAATTTTGCAAAGTAATTCCGGGCGAATCCGGAGTAACAGCCGTTCAATTGGACATCCGGAAAAATGTAATTTTTGTTGTTACTGATACGTGCTTCCATCACATCATTGGGGTTACAGGAATAGGGATAAAAGCTTCCGGCCGCCATCATGCATCCAATTCGGAAATTCGGGTTGATTTTTTTACCGATCCGCACCGCGCAGGCACTTGCCACCAGCTGGTTATGCGCGGCATTGTACACGATCTGGTTGAACTCCGGGTCGTCCTTGTCCACCAGCAGGCCACCGCCCAGATAAGGAATGTGGGTGATCATGTTGATCTCATTGAAGGTCATCCAGTATTTTACCAGATTCCGGTAGCGGTCAAACACGGTGGCAGCATATTTTTCATACAGTGCAATCAGTCTGCGGTCTGCCCAGGCACCATATTTCCGGATCAGGGCTTCCGGCACATCAAAGTGGCACAGGGTGGCCACCGGCTCTATCCCGTACCTACGACACTCCGTAAACAGTTCCTCGTAAAAACGCAGGCCATCTTCGTTCGGGGCGTTCTCTTCCCCGGTCGGATAGATCCGCGTCCATGAAATGGACAAACGCAGCGCCTTGATCCCGCTCTCTGCAAGAAGGCGGATATCCTCTTTGTATCGATGATAAAAATCAATTGCTTCCCGACTAGGATAATAATCGTACCTCGTTTCCAGAATGTTTCCCGGATGCAGCATGGCATTCCATCTGCCGTGGGCTGCATCCGGCAGAAAGTCAGCAGACGCAGGCAGCCTGCCGTCTTCCTGCCAGGCACCCTCGCACTGGTTAGCCGCAAGTGCTCCACCCCACAAAAAATCGGACTTAAGTTTCATAATACCTCCAACGCCCCGGGACGCATGCGCTCCCCGGGGCGAACAAAATTTTGATATCAGTGTTTCTTCAAGATTTCCTCGTCAAAGCCAAAGAGAATCGTAAGTACACAGGATGCTACGATCGTCACGATGATTGCAATAACCATAGCCACGATGGTATCCTCAAAGATCGGCAGGGCAAACAGGGAGGAAGAGCCATACTCGTAGTTATGGGCACCCAGCAGAGCGGCCACGACACCACCGATGGCGCCGCCGAGGGAAACAGCCCACATAGGTTTCTTCAGCGGCAGGTTAAAACCGTAAATGGCCGGCTCGGTCACACTAGCAAAGATGCAGCCCACTGCAACGGATAGTGCTTCGGATTTGATTGCCTTGTCCTTTGCCTTGATGGCGATACCCAGAGAAGCGCCGCCTTCTGCCATGTTGGACAGCAGCATACCGGGGCGGAACAGGGGATCAAAACCAGTTTCCGACAGCAGCTGGATCATGGGAGCTCCCAAAGTCATGTGCATACCGGTCATGACCATGTAGGGGAACAGAGCCGTAAACAGAGCAACCGTGATGGGGCCTGCAATGTTATACAACCACAGGATCGCGGCGGTGACATAGGTACCTGCCAGCTGACCCAGAGGCGCCAGTGCAAGGATCGAGACGGCATAGGTGGCGGCCATTGTCAACGTACCGACAAAGATAGGCTTGAACACGCCGGGGATCACTTTGTTCAGGAATTTTTCCACATAATACGCAACGATTGCCAGCAGCAGCGCAGGAAGCAGAGAACTGCCGTATCCTTTCAGGGCAACATTGATACCAAACATGGTGACTGGATCGCCAGCACTTACAATAGCCGTCCATTCAGGAGCGACCAGTGCACCGGCCACGACCATGGAATACGTGGGGGTCGCACCCAGTTTCTTGGCCGCTCCATAAGCGACCAGAATGGGCATGAAATAAAACACCGCATTGCCCACGATGCTCAGCAGCGTATAAGTAGAACTGTCCGCAAAGGGAGCATAAACCTTGGAGATCAGCAGCAGGAACACCTTGATCATACCGCCGCCGATCAGTGCCGGAACCATAGGCTGTACGGCAGCGGAAATGTAACCAATCACTGCCTGCCCAACCGAAATCTTTTCGCCTTTCAGGTCACCGTCCAGTTTTTCGTCCACAGCACCGCCATCGCTGTAACCCAGCTTCAGCACCTCTTCATAAACCTTCAGCAGATCCTTGCCGATGATGACCTGCAGCTGACCGCCCTGATAGGTGACGCCCAACACGCCGTCCAGATCATTGATAGCTTTCTGGTCTACCTTCTTGACGTCCTTGACCGTCATACGCAGACGGGTCATGCAGTGAAATACGGAAGTAACATTTTCCTTTGCTCCAGCCAACGTCATGATATTCTGCGCCAGCTGTTTGAAATTTTTTGCCATTGTAACATCCTCCAAAAAATCTTCCTGGATGGTAACGGACAGAATGTTCCGGTTCAGTTCCGTACCGGAAACCCCATCCAAACGGTTCAGTTCTTCTAGATCTGCCATACCGCTGTCTTTCACAGTGACATACAGGTGCTCTCCGTCAAAACGTTTTCGTGCAACATTGCCTTCACCACCGATGTGATGTATGATAGTTTGAAAGAATGCATCCTGTTTCATGGCTAATCCTCCTGATTTTTTATCTGAAAAACGATGCGGGCCCTGCACCGCTGTTCATTCAATATGTAATAAAAGATCCGGGCACAAAGCGCCTTCAAACCACCTGAAAACGCAAGCGTTTTCAGGTCGGATGCGCTCTGTCCCCGGATCACGTCCCGCAAATGGCGAGTGCCGCTCCAAGCAACGGAAGCTGATTATGTATTTTTCTGGCAGACGCGGTTGATATGCAACATCAAATAGAGAAGCTCCTCATCATTACAGCACCAATTTTCCTGCTTTTGCAAGAAAGCCGCAATCTTTTTAGCACAGATATATGTTTTAGGGTAATCATTGGCCAGCATCTTTACCATGCTACCACTCCCCGTTTCGCTCTGAGTACCGCTCATCAGCCGTTGGATGAGATAGCGGATATGCATCGTGAACCGGTAGTAACTGTAGCTGTCCTTATCCAGTTTCAGATTCATTTCCCGCTCCACAATTGACTCCACGCCTTCCTGAATCTCCAACGCCTTTACGAGGGAATGGATCTCGCTGTTTTCGATTTCAGCATTGATCAAATGCATTGCAATGCTGACCGCTTCGGAATCCGGAAGTGAGACCCCCGTGTATTCCTTCAGGATATCCAATGCTTTTACGCCCAGATCAAACTCATTGGGGTACAGATGACGGATATCATAGGCAATGGGGATCGTCAGGTTCAACCCGCTGCGAAAGCGCTCCACCGCAAAGTTCAGGTGGTCGGCCAGTGTCAGCGGCAGGTTGGAGTTAAGGGTCGTATTCAGTACGACCTGCGCATCTTCTGTAATGTCGGCACTCGCCAGAAGAATCTCCTGCGGAAGAGTACTGATCATCTCAAAATAACGCGGGTCGATATCGTAAAACGTGCGGTCTATCCGCGACATATCCGTCAGTTCGTATGGAACCGCCGGAAACCCGATGCCCTTACCAATCACGATCAGTTCCTTTCCGCGGGAGTCCTGAGCAACAGCGGCACTGTTATTGATTTTCCGAACAATTCGCATAGCACCCACCCTCTCCGTTTCGGATAAAGAAAAAGCCTCGGACTGCAGTCATAATTATACCTGCAGGTATAGACACTCTACCGAGCACTATCCTTTGTTCACAAGTACAACTGACGCTTCCGAGGAATCACGTGTTGTAATAAGATGTTAACATAAAATTCATAGAGATTCCATTCGCCTTTTTTACAATTTTATCGATCATTTTTTGTGCATAAATACTTCTTCTTTTAACTTTAAACCATTCATAAATCCACCACCTTATTCGACCGATGTACGCTTTCTTTTCTATTATTGGAACCTCTTTCCGCTTACAAAACAAGATGCAAAAAGCTCTTGGCCTCCATTACAGAAGCCAAGAGCTTTT
>ENA-ORNP01003208-ORNP01003208.1-human-gut-metagenome-genome-assembly--contig:-NODE-3208-length-11983-cov-2.778504_pt1 | contig 11983 bp, 9 predicted proteins | sample MGYA00242119_ERZ509030 | MGnify/ENA primary metagenome ERZ509030 (study PRJEB26280, sample SAMEA2338708) | human gut metagenome | biome: human gut; feature: human-associated habitat; material: faeces...
TCGGCTTTCAGCTCGATAGCTTTGGCGATAAACTCGTCATTGGGTACTTGACTTCCCAAGTTGTGAGCCTCGATCATGTCGTAACGTTCCAGTCCGTAGTGTCCGGCAAAGCCTTTCATGTTCATGATGGCGTCGATTCCCACGGTGTGAGCGTCGGTTCCGGTACTTGCTCCCACAACAACTAAAGGACGCCCGATATTTTCACGGATGAACTCGTCAGTTTCGTGCATATCCCATTCGTTCCTTCTACTTTCGGAACATGAATACTCGTGAAGTCCACGGTGTGCGTGCAGCTACCGTAACAGTTGAAGAAGGTGTAGCCCTCGGTCAACTCTTTGTGGAATACTACTTGCGGGTTCTCGAAACCCATTTTTTTCAACAATTGTTTTGCTGCTTCGATAGCCTCATCCCCGGCAGGCACGGGCAACGTGAAACTCAACTGAGTTTTCCCGTCGTTCATCGTGTCCCCGTAGGGTTTTATTTTTTTCAGATCCAGCGTCTGGTCGAAATCATTTTTTTCGGTAGAATATAATCCTCCACTCATAATGAATTGAAAATTGAAAATGCAAAATTGAAAATTATCAATCGCATTGGTTTAAATTTTATTTTATTCACTCTCTTGAAACTTGGAACTAAAAATGACAAGTCGTCATTTTCAATTCTCAATTTTCAATTTTCAATTGCCTTTCAGCATTAACTCGATAAACGGGTTATAGTAGTTGGCGCCTTTGGCTGCAACTCCGTCAAGTCCTTTACCACCATTCTTCGGACGTTTCACGTCACCGAAGATTCCTTTTTCCAAAGCGGTGAAAAGACCTTCACGTTCAATGTTTTCAAGTAATGCGATAGCGTTGTTCAATACTTCCTTGGCACGATTTTGGATGATACCGTCCTTTTTGAACTCTACCTCGTCACCGATATTCTTCATGTTACCGAAGATATACTTGGCGTTCTCGATAGAAAGGTAACGGTCGGACATGAACGGCGTGTGGATAGCTTCCGTTGGCATACCCAATAATTGGATTCCTTGTGAAGTCCAGATTCCGATCATGTTGAAAAGTGCATCCTGAATGTGTCCGCGGAAAATATTTCCCGTCATGAATTTGGTCGGAGGCATATATTTTAAAGTGGCTTTCGGGAAAATCTCACGGGTCATTTGAGCCTGAGACAATTCCAGTAAGAATCCGTTTTCAAGAGACGGGTCCATTTCGAAAGCGTGTCCTAATCCCATTTGTTCTTCTTTCAATCCGGCGATCAAGGCTAATTGCTCGTTGATCAAGTCGGATGCCAGTACGGTGTGTGCCTGTTCCACGGCATCAGCGGTTGTCAGGTAGTTGTCCTCTCCGGTATTGATGATCACCCCGGCGAATCCGTTGATTACCCTTGACATGAACTGGTCAACCAGTGTACGCTGCATATTGATATCCCGGAATAGGATCCCGTAAAGAGCGTCGTTCAACATCACATCCAAGCCTTCCAGCGCTCCCATAGCCGCAATTTCCGGCATACATAAACCTGAACAATAGTTACATAAGCGGATGTAACGGCCTACTTCTTCGCTTACTTCATCCAAAGCCTTACGCATGATGCGGAAGTTTTCTTGTGTAGCGAAGGTTCCCCCGAATCCTTCCGTGGTAGCTCCATAAGGCACGTAATCCAACAAACTCTGCCCTGTAGTACGGATTACGGCAATGATGTCAGCCCCCTGACGTGCGGCAGCCTGTGCCTGTACCACGTCTTCGTAGATGTTTCCGGTAGCCACGATCACGTAGAGATAAGGTTTCGGGCCTTCTCCGATCGTGTTCAAGTAGTTTTCTTTCTTGGCACGGCGATCACTGATCCGTTTGATACTTGCGTCAACGTGTGGTTTCAGTGCGGCTTTAATCTTGTCTGTCGGGTGAACGGGTAGCGTGGTGATGTCCAGTGTCCCCTCTGCAACTTTCTCTGCTATTTGTTGCGGGTTCATACCGGTTTCCACGATTGCGTTTCCGAGGAAGAATAGAATTCCTTCACCTAACACGCCTTTGTCTTTGATCTCGTCTACCAGCACGTTGGGTAGGGGCACGGTGTTAGCGTCAACCCCGTCAATACCGAGCAAACGGCATAACGTACGCTCAACGGCAACGGTAGAGTATTGTTCCACGAATTTTTGTACATCGTCGGCTATCTTCCGGGCCACGTCCTTTGCGTGTGCCACTTTGGTGAAATCAAGCCCTAGTTTACTGTTCTGCATATCTTTGTTCTGTTATTAATTTCTGTTCTTCTCTTCGTCATCCAAAAACTCCTCTGCTTTGTCCAACAATTCTTCGTCAACGCCCAGAATACGGGCGATGCGCATGGCTTCTTGCGGAACGGAGTCGTGAGTATCTTCGATTAGCGAGTAATCGATGAACTCGTTTATATTGTTGATGGTCAATAGACCTTTCACGTGTTCTTTTACAAATCCTTTTACCCGCATTTTTTTACAACGGGCTTTGATCCCGCTGTAATGGCTAGTAATCAAGGAACGGGCCCCTTTATCCGTTAGGAAGTCGAGCATGGCATTCACGATCGCCTTTCCTTCCGTGGGGTTGGTGGTTCTTGCCAGTTCATCAATTAAGATCAAGGCGTTTTTACCTGCTTTCACGTCTTGAACGATGGCATTTACCCGTAGCATTTCCGAGGCATACGAGGACAGTCCACTTAATTCAGATTGCTCGTCCCCGATGCAAAGGAGAACTTCGTCAACCAAGGTAATCTCGGCTTGTTCTGCCGGAACGTAAAAACCGAATTGGAATAGTGTTTGTGCCAGTGCCACGGTTTTCAGGATAACGCTTTTCCCAGCCATATTGGCTCCGGTAATCAAACAGGCGCCTTGCTCGATGTCAATGTCAATGGCTTGGAATTTCTTGCCTTCTTGCCAAAGTACCTCTTTTACTTGTGGGTTGAATATTTTTATATAGCGAGTTGTGCTAGAGGAAATTTCCGGTTTGCACAACTGCATATCAATGGTCTGTTGGGCTTTTGCCAACAGGATATCTAAAGTTGCCGTGTTTGCCAAGGCTTCGTTAATTTCTTTTTTATAGGGATGAATCTGTTCGGATAGCTTTTCCCGGATTTGGTCTTCTAATTCCGTATGCTCGAATTGAAGTTGATCCAGTACTCGTTCTTCTGTTTTTTCATCCATTTTGAGCGTCTTCATTTTTGCCCGCAGGGCTGCCAGTTCCGGGGAATAGGCATCATACACGTAAAAATGAGGAATACGCATCTTTTCGGGATCTAGAATGTTTACTACCGGTTCCAAGTCCGGGAGTGAAACAACCGTGATATTTGCTGATAGGAGCAATTCCCGCATCTCCACGACCAGCAAAGAAAAAGCTTTTAATTCAAATAGTTCAATGTCATCCAGTATCTGTGATTCCGTCACCCGGTTCGCTGTTCCCCGGATGTCCTTCACTTGCATCAGTTTGACTTTGATCTTGGTAATGGTGTCTGTTAGTTCGGAGGTTTGTAGAATGTTGCGCATGACCTCGGTTTTGTCCAATTCTTGGGCAATTGCTTCCGGGGTACGCAAATAAGGTAATGTGTTCAAGATCCGTTTCGCCAGACCGGATTGAATTTCCAGTTTGTCGATCATGAATCTGAACCCGTTAATTTCTTCTATGGCACTTCTTAAAAACACCGCTACTAATTTTAGATTTAATGATTTATGATTTTAGATTCCAGCCGCACGGGCCATCGCTTCTAAATTCATTTTCAATTTTCAACTTTCAATTTTCAATTCTTTTGACGTCATAAACAGGAATTCCCAAGCTCTCTTGCATGGCTACTCTCAGTTCGTCGGAATCCAGACAATATCCTTCCGGAGATTGGGGATTGATGCAAACGGCCAGTAGTTTACTTTTTTGCAATACCTTCATGGTGCCGCCTTTTTTAAGGAAGGCGTAGTATGTTTCCATGGAGGCGAACATTTTGGTGAAATCACGGATGATCAGTGTGATCTCCTTGATTTGCTTCTGCTGCCGTAGGAATTGCAATAATTTGTCACTGATGGCGCCCGCCACGTATAACGTGTTCCCGTACTTGAAAACTTCGTCTTTGTTATTTTCAAGCATAAACACGGAAGGTATGTTCAGATCGTGAACTTTCCCGTTTTCGTCAATGGACCACATCCCTTGCTCGATGTCAATCAGTTGCCGGATAATTTCCGGCTCTGCTTTCTCCAAGCAAATGAGGTCATACACGTATTTTGTTTTTCTAACCAGTTGAGGAATATTACAGGATACCGCGGCTCCCGTGGCTAACACCATGGCTTCCGTCACAGCCGGAGAGCTGAGACTGAGTCGGGAGAGAGCCCCGTCGACGATGGTGGTATCCACGTCAAAACGTTTCATCCCTTGGATGAGGGTTTTCAATGATCCCGTGTCGGCAGGCCCTGATAACAAGGCTTTCCCCGAACTGACAGCTCTGGCGGTTACCAGACGTCCTAACGAGGTTTGTTGTGTGCTGACATCCATGATCTCTGCCACCAGACGTTTCGACCGGTAATGCATCTCTGACGTGATGAATATCATGTCTTCAAAGATTTCAATTTCCGGTTTGGGCGTTTGGCAAACCTGATCCCTGTTTTCCCCGTCGATGCCTATTGAGGTAAGGGCGAAACGCTTTCCCGTATTCTTCACTTTCCGAAGAATATAGTTTAAGCATTCCGTTTTTCCGGCATTTTTTGCCAGACCCACGATTGCTATACTATTGTATTTTAGAATCTCCTCGATAAACATTGGTTATTGATGATTTGTTGGTTAAGTGATTCTGTGATTTCCTGAGAAGAGACTAAATCACTTAATCGGAAATCACGGAATCACTTAATTATTTTATTCGTGATGATTTCTCTCGTTACGAGCCAAATGTTTCGGTTCGATGGAGAGCATATCGCCATTTAACAGAGCGGCAACACCTTCTTTGCGAGCTTGCTCACATTCTGGGCAGTGACACTCTTCCTTGTAATCTGTCGGTTCCGTGTAGGTTGTGATAACACCTTCGTAGTTTCTCAATACAACCCGGTTCGGAGATTGAGAGATCACGTAGTTCGGCATTACCGGAGTCTTACCACCACCACCGGGTGCGTCAACTACGAACGTGGGAACTGCGTATCCGGAAGTGTGGCCGCGTAAGTTCTCGATGATCTCGATACCTTTGGAAACCGGAGTACGGAAGTGTTCGATACCCATGGAAAGGTCACATTGATAGATGTAGTACGGACGAACACGCATTTTTACCAATCCGTGCATCAATTTCTTCATCACGTAGGTACAATCGTTGATACCTCTCAGTAACACGGTCTGGTTTCCTAACGGAATACCTGCATCAGCTAAGCGAGCGCAAGCGGCAGCTGATTCTTCCGTGATTTCGCTTGGGTGGTTGAAGTGGGTATTTAACCAGATCGGGTGATATTTTTTCAGCATATTCACCAACTCCGGGGTAATTCTTTGCGGGCATACTACCGGGGTACGGCTACCGATACGGATGATTTCCACGTGAGGAATAGCTCTCAAACGGCTGATAATGTATTCCAAACGATCGTCGCTTACCAACAATGCGTCACCACCGGACAACAGCACGTCTCTTACTTGCGGAGTCTTGGCGATGTACTCGATACATCTGTCAATACGTTCGGTCGGGGAGGCACTGTCTTTTTGTCCTGCAAAACGTCTGCGGGTACAGTGACGGCAGTACATGGAACATTGGTCCGTGATCAAGAACAACACTCGGTCCGGATAACGGTGAGTCAATCCCGGTACGGGAGAATCGCTGTCTTCGTGTAACGGGTCTTCCAAGTCTGCGCTGGCTTTGTGTAACTCCAATGCAGAAGGAACGGCTTGTTTACGTATCGGACAATGCGGGTCGTTCTTGTCGATTAAACTTAAATAATATGGGGTGATCGCCATTCTCAGCATTTGTAATGCTTTACGAATACCCTCTTCTTCGCTGGGATCCAGATCAAGATATTTTTTTAATTGATCCACAGTCTCAATTCTGTTTTTCACTTGCCATTTCCAGTCGTTCCATTGTTCATCTGTTACTTCCGGAAAAAATTCTTTTCGTCTGCTTTCAGCCATCTCAGTTTATTTATTTTAGATTTTATGATTTTAAATTTTAAATTGCCAAAGCGCTTTTTAAATTTTAGATTTTAGATTCCAGCTGTGCGGGGCTACGCTTTAACTACCCCCTCTAACTCCCCCTTACACAGGGGGAGATACGCTGCATTGTTGCATTGTGGCGTCTTCTTGCGTTTGTTTCTCCCCCTGTGTAAGGGGGAGCCAGAGGGGGTAGTTCTTTCATCCTAAATTCTAAACTTTAAACTCTAAATTTCATTAAAACTTTTATCTTTTAATTTTTATCTTTTATCTATAAAATCGCAATGCGATTTTATTTCACATACAATCTATTAAATAGTTCCCGAATCTCCTCAGACTCCCGAATGATACTCAGTGTCAGTTCTGCGTGTCCTTTGGCGTATCCGTTCCCCACGATTAAATTTATATCTTTTCCTACTCCTTCAGCTCCCAATGCCGCTTTCGTGAAGCTGGTCGCCATGGAGAAGAAATAAACGCATCCTTGTCCTTTTGTGACGAGAATCGAGGTCATTTCTGTCGATGGAACGTTTACATTGTTAATCGTTACCTCACAACCTCTTTCCCCTGCAATGGCAGTCACTTTTTTATACACGTCCATCACTTTTGTTGCGTCGGCAACAATAACGTGAGTGGCGAGATTCATATCTTTAATTCTTCGGGCGTTCTCTTCCGAGTATTCCACCACGATGACCTTTCCGTAAGGTCCAACGTTTTTCATGGCCTGGTAGCAACAAAGTACTCCAGACTTTCCTCCCCCTCCGATGATACATACCGTATCTCCTTCTTTTACCAGACGGGCCACTTGAGCCGGGGCCCCAGCCACGTCCAACACGGCTAATGCCAATTTTTCCGGAATATCATTCGGTAGCACGGCATATAAGCCGCTTTCAAACAGGATCGCTTGCGCGTCCACGTCGACCTGATCTGATGCCGGGTCAAGATGCTTGATCTTGTTTATTTTTAATGGGGTCAGGGATAAGGAAACTAGAGTGGCAATTTTATCTCCAATCTTCAGTGATTTGTCCGGGAAATTAGGCCCGATCTCTTTTACCGTTCCGATGAGCATACCACCCGATCCGGTAACAGGATTTTGCATTTTACCTCTCTCTGCCACGATAGAAAGAATCATCTCTTTCATTTTGTCCGCCTCCCCGTTACAAGCGCTTTTAATCTGCGTGTAACTGGCCGAATCAATGTTTAATGTTTGTACATCAATCAGCAATTCGTTGTCATAAATGCTCATCGTGTTATCCAGCTTTAATGCCGGTTGCGGAAGTGTTCCTTCCGGAGTAATTACCCTGTGTGTTCCGTATCTACAACCCTTGTCCATCAAATGATTTTAAATTTTAGATTTTAAATTTAATGATTTATGAAGATGTATCAAAAACTCCCTCCCGGCTCCGCCGTACTCCCTCTATAAACAGAGGGAGAGCTGGTAAATCTTCTTGAAACCGGGTAGTAATTTAACTCCTCCTCTGTTTATAGAGGAGGTGGCAGCTTTACTGACGGAGGAGTTTTTGAGACATCTTCATAAATCTTTAATTATTAAGCGTAAAGTTCAGTAAAGATCTTTCTTAAAGCTTCGCTTTCTCTCAGTTCTTGAAGAGTGATCTCTGCGTGTCCTTTCGTGTAACCGTTACCAACGATCATGGTCACGTCGCTACCAACACCTTCTGCTCCAAGAGCTGCTTTCGTGAAGCTGGTTGCCATAGAGAAGAAGTAAACAACTCCCGTGTTCTTCGTGCAAAGGATAGAAGTCATTTCCGTATCGGTGATGTTCACGTTGTTGATCGTAACGTCGCACATTTCACCATTGGTCAATTCCTCGATTTTCTCCATTACCGGAACGGGTTGAGTTGCATCGGCAGAGAATACATAGTCGCAGAAACCAAGTTTCTGTAAACGTTCGGTACTCTTTTGGCTGTGGCACAAACCGATTACTTTACCAGTAACGCCTGCACGTTTTTTAGCCTCGTAACAGCACAACATTCCTGATTTACCACCAGCACCAATGATTAACACGGTATCGCCCGGTTTAACCAATTTTGCGGTTTGAGCGGGAGCTCCGGCTACGTCCAATGCAGACAAGGCCAAGTTTTCAGGAAGATCAGCCGGGATCTTGGCGTAGATACCACTCTCGAAAAGGATAGCCTTACCGTCGATGTCTACTTGGTCGATGTCCGGGCGAATATCTTTGATTTTGTCAATGCGAAGTGGGGTTAAAGAAAGAGAAACCAAAGTTGCGATCTTATCACCTTCTTTCAAATCGATTTTGCCTTTCAATGCATCACCGATTTTCTCCACCGTACCTAACAACATACCGCCTGATCCAGTTACCGGGTTACGATGTTTTCCTTGTTTTGCAACAATGTCCATCATGATTTCAGCGATCTTTGCTTTATCACCACCAGCTTGTTGCTCGATCTGAGTGAAACTAGCTGAGTCAATATTTAAAGTCTGAACGTCGATCAAGATTTCGTTGTCGTAGATCTCGTCCATGTTGTTGTCAATCTTGTTGGCGGGTTGTGGTAATACTCCCTTTGGTTCGATTACACGGTGGGTTCCGTATTTATTTCCTTTCTTTTGCATAGTATAATTAAATTTGAAAATTTATAAATCGATTATTTTAAAGGTTTTAATCCCAAAATTTCTCTTGCTTCTGCGGAGGTGGCGATAGGACGACCTAATTCTTTGGCGATACGAACCACTTTGGCAACTAATTCACCATTGGATTTAGCCAACACGCCTCTTTCCAAATAAAGATTGTCTTCAAAACCTACTCTCACATTACCCCCCATTGCGATAGCGGGAGCTGCAAGCGTGAAAGCATGACGACCGATTCCGGTTGCAGTCCACGTAGAACCTGCGGGAATTGCGTTTACAAGCCAGCAAAGGTTCGGTACCGTGGCAGGAGTACATCCGGGAACACCGAGAACGAAATTGAATTGCATCGGGGCTCCGGGAACCTGACCTTTTTTAGCCATGGTTAATACGGTGTCAAGATGTCCCATTTCGAAACATTCGTATTCCGGTTTGATGTTGTTTTCCAACATTCTCTTTCCGAAGTCTCTCATCATCGGCATGGTATTCTCGAAAACCTCGTCTCCGAAGTTACAGGTACCACAATCCAAGGTGGCCATCTCGGGGAACAGTTCTGTCGGCTGAAGACGTTCTTCAGCGGTCATTCCCACGGCTCCTCCGGTGGAGGGAATCAAGATAACGTCCGGGCATACCTTATAAATAGCGTCGATACACTCTTTGAAGCGTGCTTTGCTTTGGGTCGGGGTTCCGTCATCTTCACGAACGTGAAGGTGAACAATAGCTGCGCCTGCGTCTACAGCGGATTTCGCTTCTCTCACGATCTCTTCTACTGTATAAGGAACGGCGGGGTTTTGTTCTTTGGTAACTTCTGCCCCGCAAATGGCTGCTGTGATAATTAATTTCTCCATAATAATAATTTAGATTATTTCTTTCTCTGGTCTTCTTTTTTCACCACGCAGGTTCCGCTTGCACGGCAAACTACGATCGGTTCTTCCAGTACGTCTGCTGCCGAAGCCGAAATGTCAGGTCTGGATGCGATTACTTTCTTTGCCTCGAAAACCATTTTCCGAGAAGAATTTCCTACTTTCACGATCTCTCCGGTAGCCTCGATATAATCTCCAGCATAAACAGGTGCCAAAAACTCCACGTTGTCGTATGCCACGAACAACCCTTCGTCACCGTCATGCATGATTAATAATTCCGTGGCCACGTCTCCGAATAAATGTACCATGTGAGCCCCGTCAACCAAATTACCACCGTAATGAGCGTCTTTTGCACTCATTCTTAATCTTATCATTGATTTTTCCATTTTCTTTAATTTTAAATTTTAGATTTTAAATTGAGAACCCATTTTCAATTTTTAATTCTCAATTTTCAATTATGAAGTCCACCATGATTGACGGAGTCTTCACGTTCTCTGCGGCGATTTCACCGACTTCAACCAGTTCGTTAATTTCGGCAATTACCAAATCAGCGGCAGAAGCCATTAACGGGTTGAAGTTTTGAGATGTCCCCCGGTAAACCAGATTTCCTGCTTTATCTCCAAGGCTGGCGCCAACCAACGCGATATCGGCTCTCAACGGTTTTTCCAACAAGTAGTCTTTGCCATCCACGTTGACGATCTGTTTTCCTTCGGCCACGATGGTACCCATTCCGGTTTGAGTCAGGATTCCTCCCAGCCCGCAACCGCCGGCACGTACACGCTCTGCCAATGAACCTTGCGGGCAGAATTCGATTTCAAGTTCTCCGCTATTCATTTGTTCGCTCGTGTGCGGGTTCGTCCCGATGTGTGACACGAAAAGTTTCTTTACTTGTTTGTTGGCAATCAATTGACCTACTCCTTTGTCCGGGTAAGCCGTGTCATTACAGATCAACGTCAGGTTCTTAACGCCTGATTTCGCTAACGCATCAACGATTTTGTTAGGGGTTCCGTTTGCGAGGAATCCGCCTACCATGATGGTCATACCATCTTTTACTTTTGATACAGCCTCTTCGATAGAAATAAATTTACTCATAGGAAGCATTTTTATATTGTTTCAGTTAAATATTTAACACATTCGCATTGATTTGTCAAATTTATATCATTTGGGGCAATAAATGAAATATTTTCAACATAAAAACGGAAATAATTCTTTATTGAGAATCATTTTACGTAGTCGAAAATAAATATCTGTCACCGCCTCTGAATTTGCGGTATTAAATTATAAAATTTTAAGATAAAAACCAACGGCTTGGTCGAAAAAATATGATTATTTCTCTGAGAATCAATTTTAAAGAGAGCGTGAAGGGACTAATTGGGTTTATTGTTCCCTTGCTGTCTGTATTCGCTTGGAGAGCAACCTACGAATCTTTTAAACAGGCAGAAAAATGTTTGGGTATTGGGAAAGCCTAAGGCGAGAGCAATTTCTGAAATTGTTTTATTCGAGCTTGTTACGAGGTATTTTGCCATGTCTATTTTTTTCAGACGCACGTATTCCCGGAGTGTTTTTCCGGTTTCTACCCGTACGAGATCGTTGAGATAGGCAAGAGATTGGAGAATGCGGTCATGGACGTACTCGATCGAGCGTAATTCGGTTTTTGTCGCGTATTCTGCCTGTAGATATTGTTCCAAAAGTTGATTGAAATACGCCAAAATATCATTATTTATATTGCAACGGGTGATGAATTGGCGTTCGTAAAATCGCAGGCAGTAATCTAGGAGTAATTCAAGATGCACGGCTAACAACCGGAGGCTGAACCGGTCGATGTCTCGTTGCAATTCTTTTTGAAAATTGCTCATGCATACTAATACGATCTGTTTTTCTCGTTCGGATAAATGAAGGGATTCGTTTTCTTGGTAGGAAAAGAACGAGTATTCGGATTTCTTACAGACGAGTGAAGTTTCGTTGAAAACTTTGGGGTGGAATGCGATGCCTAAAATGCTGGTCTGTTCCGGAGCGTCATGTTGGGTGATGTCAATAGTTTGTCCGGGTGCTTTGAATACTAACGTGCAGGATTGGAAATCATGACACCTACGCCCGTATCTGAAATCTCCACATTGTACTTGTTTGAAGTATAGAGCGTAGAAATCGCCGGAAATAGAGAGTTGACCGAGGCGTGTGGCTTCGGCTAGGTCAATAACGCTTAGGAGCGGGTGTAATGTCTTTTGCCCGATTAGCGTGTTTAGCTGACAGATGGTCTCTATTTTCTGCGTGTGGTTAGCCATGATGATATGATTCGTAAAGTCGGTAAAATTCTGCTTGTCGCTAGATAAACTCCTCCGGCCTTCGGCCACCTCCTCTATAAACAGAGGAGGAGCTGGTAACTCTTCCCGAAGACGGTGAGTA
>ENA-ORNP01003217-ORNP01003217.1-human-gut-metagenome-genome-assembly--contig:-NODE-3217-length-11954-cov-4.107152_pt1 | contig 11954 bp, 8 predicted proteins | sample MGYA00242119_ERZ509030 | MGnify/ENA primary metagenome ERZ509030 (study PRJEB26280, sample SAMEA2338708) | human gut metagenome | biome: human gut; feature: human-associated habitat; material: faeces...
TAGCCGAGAACGCCCTGCTGCTGGCGCTCGGGGTAGATACGGAAGCCGCCCGTTGCAAACCAAAGGTTTCCGTCGTAGTCAAAGACCACAGACAGAAGATTCTGCGTCAACTCCTTGCCGAGCGCAGCCTCAGCTGCAGCCTTGATGTCGATGTCCAGAACCTTTTCAAATTCCGGAATGACGCTGCCGTCTTCCTCCGTCGCACGCAGCATCAGCACATGGTTATTGCTGGTCGGGCAGACGATACGGTTTTCGGAGTCAAGGAATGTGTAGGAACTCTGGATGACGTAACCACCGCCGTCGTGCTGCTTCGGGGAGAAATAGCCGAGCGTCTTCGTCTCTTCGGCGTTCAGATCGCGGATGGCGATGCCGCCGAGCAGCGGCACGACCGCATGACCGTAGCTGTCAAAGTAGATGGCAGGGGAGGCGTTTGCGTTCGTCGTCTCGTAGGAGACATTGATCTCTGGATAGATGCCCAGCGGCAGAATTTCATCCGTGGAGTCGGTGTTGTACCCGTCGTGGTGAATATTCGCGTCGCTCTTTGCCATGTAGGGGTTTTCCTCCACCTGTTTGGGCTGCAAAGCCTTCACGGGCAGCGCGCTGGATAACGGCGCAGAAGATTCTGAAGTTGTACCTTCGTCTGCGGGTGTCTGTGTTCTACCACAGGCGGCCATTGACAGACACAATACTGCTGCCAGCACAAGGCATAACGCAGAACGGATGATGCTTCTCTTTTTCATGAATAGTCCTCCTTGTTGGTTTCGGCGTAGTTGGGCCGGAGCTGCGCAACCGAATTTTTCTCGTTCAGCCAGACGTAAAGCCCCTGTTGGAAAGCTGCTTTTGTTACCGGCTCCAGCAGAAAATAATCTGCACGCAGTCGGAAAGCATGAAGCGAAAAATCCAGATCGCTGCACCAGATAATGCGCGTATTGCGGTAAAGCGCACGCAGATGTTCCACCGCATTCAATCCGTCGACACCCGGCAGGGCGATCACCGCATTGGTCGGCGGCGTTTTCCGTGTGGTTTCAAAAAACTGTTCCTGATCGCGGAATGTTTCAATTACGGGAAACCGTTCACATTCGGCGCAGAACTGCGAGATCTGCTCTGTAAAAAAAGCTTCTTGCGCTTCACTATTTATCAGCACGGCAATTCGGTACACAGCGCTCCTCCTTTCTGCCGTCGTTGACGTTTTCTGCTTGTCAGTATACGAATGCGCACACGCTTTTCAAGCTGTTTGGCACGAAAGCCCCGTTTCCGACACGAAATCTGGCTTTGCTGGTGTGCCGGGGCAGGACATCTGTGATATAATCATACTGGAGTTTTTTACGGAGGGGAGGAGTAGGTCAGCATGAGGATTGCAATTGTGGATGATCTCAAGACCGAACGCGCACTGCTGAAAGAACGCTTATCGCAGCAGTTGGCGCTTCGCGGTGTGGAAGCGGATATTTTGGGATTTGAAAGCGGCGAGGCTTTTCTCGCGGCAGAAAAAGAGCGGCGCTTTTCGGCCGCGTTTCTCGATATTTACATGGAGGGCTTAAGCGGCATGGACGCAGCGAAGGAGCTTCGAAAGACGGACACAGACTGCCTTCTGATCTTCACCACGACGTCTACCGATCACGCGCTCGAAGGCTTTCAGGTACGGGCACTTCACTATCTCGTGAAGCCCTTTTCCGAGGAAGAACTCTCCGGTTTGCTTACCGAAATGCTTGCAAAACTGCCGCGTCCTGAGCCGGTTCTGACTGCGAAAGTCAGCGGCAGCGACGTTCGTCTTCGCTATCGGGACATTATTTCCGCCGAGCATTTTGCTCATAGGATCAACATCCGCACCACCGCCGGAAAAACGCTGGCCACGCGCCAAAGCTTCAAGGCGTTCACCGAGCCGCTTAAAAAAGATCCGCGCTTTTTCGTCTGCGGCCGCGGTGTGATCGTCAATTTAGAGCACGCCGCTGATTTTCGGGATGCCGCCTTCTGTATGACCGACGGCAGCCGTGTCTATGTCATCCAGGAGCTTTTGAAGCCTGCCCGGCAGGCGTTTATGGAATTTCTGCTGCAAGGGGAGCGTATGAGATGAAAGATATTCTGCGTCCGATGCTGGAACTGTTCGTCGCACTCCCTGGCCTTTTGCTTGCATATTTCCCTGTAAAATCCTATCTGAAGCAGTCGCCAAGAAATCTTGCCGCCTGGCTTCTGCCGCTGATGGCGGGCCTGGGCGTCGTCGGCGGGCTCGTCTGCTATCGGCTTCGCATTTCCACTGTTTTTGTCCTTGCGGGTATCACGCTGCTTGCGATTGTTCTGTATACCAGAACGCTCCGGATATCCCTCTGGAAATCCGGAACGATCGCGCTGTCGATCTGCGCGGTATTTGCCTGCCTGAATAGCCTTTCCAGAGCCGTCAGCGCGGCGATTGTCCTGCATATGCAGCTGCCGCCGGATGGGCCCTGGTTCTGCTTTGCTGCCTGCGTTTTTTATAACGCAGTTTGCTGGGTTTTTGTGCTGGCGGCATCCTATCCGTCGACCCATGCGGTGCGTGCGATGGTCGAGGACGACAATTTTGCACAGACATGGTATGTGTTCTGGGTTTTACCGCTGGGGTTCATCCTTCTAAACCTGTTCATGATCCCGCGTTACCAGACAACACTTCAGACAGGAAGAGTCCTGCAGGGTTACATTGTGCTCAGCATTGCGCTTCTGGTGCTGCTTTTCTGGTTCAACACGATTTTCCTTCTGATGGCGAACAGCCTCAACCGCAACGCAAGATTACAGCAGGAAAACCAGCTGCTTTCCATGCAGCAGCAGCGCTATGAGAGCCTCAAGACCGCCATTGAAGAGGCCCGGCAGGCGCGGCACGATATGCGCCATCAATTAAATCATATTTCTGCGCTGGCCGAGGCTGGTGAACTGGAGGACTTGAAAAGCTACCTTGCAAAAACTGTCTCCCGCATCCCGAATCTCGATATGTGCTTCTGTGAAAACCGTACGGCGGACAGTGTTGTCGGCTATTACTGCGCTCTTGCAAAGCGCGAGGACATTCCCTTCCGCACCAAGCTCGATCTGCCGGAATCGCTTCCGATCGATGAGGTCGATATGTGCCTGGTCTTATCCAATCTACTGGAAAATGCGCTGGAAGCCAGCCTTCGCACCGCACCCGCTCGCCGGCAAATCGAAATAACAGCATATGTGCATGCCAAGAGGCTTCTTCTGATCGAGGTTGTAAATGCATTTGACGGTAAAGTCAACGAAAAAAATGGCGTTTTCCTCTCATCAAAGCGAAAAGAAAGCGGAATTGGTATCCAGGCTGTCAACCATATTGCGGAAAAAAACGGCGGTACAAGTACGTTTACCCATCAGAATGGCGCTTTCTCCGCCAAAGTCATGCTCTGTGGATAAGTGGAAATCCATAGTGTATGAAATACATACTGCTCCCAAGTAACCACAAAGCTCCCCTGGAAAGCGTTTGCCTTCCGGGGGAGCTTATGTTTTACTTCCATGCAGCTCGGGCTTTTACAGTCTGTATTCCAGCTGGCAGTCGAAGGGCTCGGCCTCTATATGCTTTTGCTGGGGCTGGGCCGCGTCCACACAGCCCAGAGAGCGATAGAACCGCTGAGTCTCTATGGCGGAGTGGGCGGAGATAACTACTTTCTGGCTCCATCCGCACCGATGGTCTTGCCGTCTATGGTGGTATTTACCGCCATAGAACCATCGGTGTAGAAGTAATACTGCTTGCCGTCAATCTGCTTCCAGCCGCCGGCAAACATCATTCCGGTCGTCTTATCCAGCCAGTACCACTTCTGGTCATCGGAGAGCCAGCCCTTCACCGGCTTCCCATTTTTGTAATAGCTCTACTGGCCGCTGTCATTCTGTTGCCAGCCGTTTGCGGTCTGCGGGTCAATGATGATTTCTACAAACCGCCGCAGGACGGTGGCGACTTCGGCTCTGGTGGCGGTTCCTGCAGGGTCAAAGCGATTGTTCGTCTTGCCCGCCAGGATGCCCGCCTGCTGCATGGACTTAACTGCCTCCTTTGCCCAGGAAGAAATGCTTGCGTTGTCCGCAAAGGTCACGGCTTCCAGGGCTTTCGGAACTGTGTAGCCCAGCTTGACAGCGTAGTTCTTCATAATGACCGCCATCTGCTCCCGGTTGATGTTGGTATCCGGGGCGAAGGTGGTGTCTGTTGTTCCGCTGACGATACCGGTCTTTGCCGCCCAGTTGACATACGGTGCATAGTAGGCATCGGCTTTCACATCGGTGAATTTGCCACTCTGGTAATCAGCAGGATCAACACCCGCCAGCCGTCCAAGAGCGGTGACAAACATTCCTCTGGTCATGCCGGTATTGGGGCTGAATGTGGTTTCGCTGGTGCCATTCAGCAGCCCGCGGCTGACCACAAAGAGAATGTTATCCTTAGCCCAGTGATTTTCGATGTCGGTAAAGGCTGGCATTTTAGCATCATAGCCCACGCCGTAAACACCGGGCTGTATCAGCTCAAAGATGACTGCCTTCTGGTCGGCATCATAGCTGGACTTGGTGATCCACTGGGGCTTACCATTTCCATCCACAGAAACCGCATAGAGGTTGCCGGGCTGCTCGTTCTTTGCCGGTGTGTACGGAATGGCAATGCTGATAGTCTTTCCATTTAGGTTGCTCAGCTTGGTTTCCTTGCCGTTTTTGACTTCCCACAGGGAGATGTCATAAACGGGGCGATTTCCGATAGTCGCCTTTGCCTCAATAGAGGAAACGGTAGTTTTCTTCACCTTCAAGATAATGTCGCCGCTGGTCTGGCGGTTCAGCTCCTTGAGGGTATCCAAGGTGAAGCCGAAATCGGTCATCCGGTCTGTGTCGATGGTGAAGCGCTTGACATTTTCCTTCACCAAAGTATCCAGTGCATCCGCTTTCAGCGTGATTTGTACACTGTCCAGCTTCTTATCAATCTCCACAGGGACTTCCACCGCAACACCATTTTTCTGATTACCATGCTTTTTCGTATCATCCTTTGCTGCCTTGATGGCATCCGATACCATGGGATTGGTAATGGTCACATTGCCCTTAGCGTCTGTCTTGACCTTCTCACTCAGCGCCGTGGTGGGGACATTGGGTTCGTTCACATCGGGGCGTTGGATGATGGTGGCATCGTTGTTAACGGACCCCTCCCCATCATTGGAAGATGAGCCGCCGGTGTATGTCCAGTGAGCGTAGACGATGGTATCTGCATGGAATACGGTATCCGTCGTGATCTTTGTGCCGCCGCTCTTTTCGGTGTACCAGCCGTCGAAGCTGTGCTTGCTTTGGGATGCGCTGGGCAGAGAGGTCAGCTTCTGATTGGTGGTGGTCATGTTGCCGACAGAGGGCGTACCGCCGTTTCCGTCAAAGGTGACGATGAACTCGGTAGCGGTGTTTTGCTTCGTAATCAGCGCAAACCGCGATGTGGATTTGTTCCCTGCGCTGTCCTGTGCGCAGAGGGAGAGAACACCGCTGTTTTTATCCAGCGTACCGGGAATGGTAAAGGTTCCGTCGCTGCCTGCATTGACCGATGCACCATCATTTCCATAAATGATTTTGCTTCCCGCATCCGCTGTGCCGGTGATCTGATACGCACCCGTGGTCATATCGGCATAGAATACCGGATCGGAGAGCGTCAGCACGGGTGCTGTTTTGTCCACGCTCACCAACAGGAATACGCTGGTCACATCCTTTGCGGTGCTGTTCTCAATCTCGGAAATGCCGTCGATTTTGAACATCAGACTGCCCTCAAAGTTGGGAATCGGATAAGCACCGTCAGAATCCGTCGAAATCTCGTTGTCGCTAGTCTTGTCCATTCTTGTGACTTTGTAGGTGACGTTCTCGGTCGTGCAGCTTACCGTCAGCACATCGTCCTTGCCGTCCACATAGGCGCGATATACGCCATGTTCATCGGCTGTGCAGGTCGTTCCATTCACGGAGAGCATCATATCCAGCGGCGTATATTCAGGCAGATACACACCATTCTCCGCAGACTCGGTTTCCGCGCTGTAATACTTGCCGCCCTCGATGGTTTTATAGGCACTAACGCCCACCTTGTAAGTCTCGTTTTCAGACAGGTTTTTAGACTTTGTTGTTTCTTCTCCACCCACAGTCAGCGCCATATTGATGGAGGTCGTTTCTTTATCGAGGTCGTAACCAAAGCCGGTGTCGATCCAGTCGTTGCCGTCTTTCTGATAAATCGTCACGGCGTAGCCGTCGGCATCAGTCACGGCACCCCATGTCGCCGTCATGACCTCATTTCCGGCCAGCTCCAGCGTAACAGTTTGGGGTGCGGTCGGCTGGTTTTGGTTCTGATAGCTTACCTGAGTATTAAACTGCTGATGGTCGATGGCGACAAGGCCGGTCAGGGTTTCCTTTTCGCCGTTCTCGTCGATGCTTTCCACGCTCTTTTCCGTCATCAGGAAAGAGGTCACATAGTATTCGCCCGACGGGGCCAGCGCACCCATGGAGGGAATATTGACCGAGATGCTGGAGCTGTTCGTTATCTCCTGCTCGTCGATCAGATAATCCGCGCCGCCCTTTTCTTTGGCAAAATAGGTGCGAAGCACATACTTTGTGTTTTCCTCGGCGTATTTGATCTCACCGGACACCTGCTGATTGTTCAAAGTCAACTCCAGTTCTTCAAACGGAGCAATGGAAACGCCCTGGGATTTCTGCGTGTCAAGCGAAAGTGAACCCGTGTTGACCTGATAGGTTCCGGCATCTTTCAGCCGCAGGATCGCCACGCGGTAGTCCTTATTGTCCGTCTTGTTATGTATGATGTCGGTGGTCGCGTTGATGTCCTTGTTTTCATCGATTTGCCCATCTTCGCTGTTTTCTGTGTCATAGTTCACCCAATGGATTTCGAGTTTGTCGCTGCTGTTTTGCTTCGTAACAGACAGGCTGTTTTTTATTTGCTCTTCGGTGACGGTGTTCTCAAACGCCAGCAGAATGTACGGCGTTTCGTCTGTGTCGGCGCTGACCGTAATTTCAGTTGAGTTCGTACTGTTTGCAGGGGCAGACTCCCCGGTATCTTCCGAAGATGCAGCTTGTTCAGTAGAGTTCGTACTGTTTGCAGGGACAGACTCCCCGGCATCTTCCATAGGCGCAGTTTGCTCGGTTGAGTTCGTACTGTTTGCAGGGACAGACTCCCCGGTATCTTCCAAAGACGCAGCCGGCTCGGTTGAGTTCGTATTGCTTGTCGGGGTAGATTCCCCAACAGCTTCCAAAGACGCAGCTTGTTCAGTGGGGCTCGGACTGCTCATCAGGACGGTATCTTCGCTATCTTCCAAAGACATAGCCTGCGCCACTGGCTCAACGCCTTTTTCCGACCAATCCCATTCGGGTAGTCTGCCAAACCACTTGGTTTCCACATCCCAGCCGCCACCCCTGCGGAAGTTGGTCTCCACGATATTCGGCACAAGCACCCACAGCCGCGCGTCGATGATTCCGGCATACACGCCGGTCATCGCGCCGAGGTACACGTCGATATTGCTGAATGCCTGCTTCATGCCCTCGTCAACGCTGACATCCTTAATCGGGAACTCCGTCTGTCCGCCCACAATGAGGTCAACGTCCCAACTGCCAAGCTTCCAACCGCCGATCACAGGCACATCGCTTGGGACCTGCACTTTGCTTTTGACAACAGCGTTGGCGCCGATGGCGAGATACAAATGCTGTTTATCATTTTTCGTACCCGTGCCGCCAAACGCGCCTAGCTCGATGGAGGTATCCAGGATAAACACATCTATTTCGGTGTTCGGCAGATCCAGCTCAAGGGCTTCGGAGCCGACAAAGTAGATGCCCGTGTAGTCCGTTCCGTTATAAGTCCGCTCCTGCCCGTTTAGCTTGAGGGAATATCCGAAACTGTCGATAATCGAGGCGTTCGTGCCAACGATACCTACATCGCTTGCCGTGAGGGAAATCTCGCTGGGGCCGATAACAACGTCGCCCTTGCCCTCAATGAGATGAAGATAGGTGCCTTTCAGCGTACCACGCAGTTTAAGAGGTGGGATAGCAAAATAATCGCCGTTTACCGTGTCGGCCAGGTTGCTGAAGCCCGCGCCGCCGCCGTTGAGCTGTCCAACGGGCACAGGCGGAATGAGGGGGATGCCGGGGCTGGCCGCGACATAGAAATACAGTGTGTTGGGGAGCAGGCTGCCGTCCTTTTGGCTACGTGTCAGTTCCAGCTCCGCCTCCGTTTCAAAGAGGTCAAAGGCATTTAACTCCAGACTGAAAGCGTATTTTTCCTTGCCCTTAAAGGTGTTGACCTCGCCCTCGACCTTTGCAAGCTCCAGTGACAGCGTTTTTGCCGTGTCAAACTCGCCCGTGGCGTGAACCCCGTTGACCGTAAATTCATTTTTCTCATTTAAGCCGTAGCCCAGTTCCTCAAGGGTAAAGCTCGCGCCCTCAAAAACAGTTTGGAAGCCGATCTCGCCGCTGAACACAAGATTTCCCGCCGCGTCGGCGGTGGCCTGTTCCAGCTTCGCCGTGGCATAGGGGATGTCCACATAGATCACGGCATCGTTCTTTCCGGGGTCGATCTCAAACGAAAAGCCGTCCTGCGTGAGTTTGATTTCCAAGTCCTTGCCGCTGCCGCTGTTTGGCTGATAGAACTTGAAGCTGGGCGCGTTCAGGCTCAGGCCGCTATGCTCAATCGTACCATCCTTTTTGATGATGAGCTTGCCATTCGATTTGTCCCACGTCGCCGTCACGGAGGGCGAGAGCAGCGCCGCCCCGCCGGTAAAGGTAAATTCCGCGCCGTTTTTGCTCTCGTACTCGCCGCTGATGAGGGCGACGGGGTTTCCATACTGCTTTTTCAGCGCGTCCAGCGCCGCATCGTCAGCCACATATTCCACCGTTACGCCGCCGTTCCCGTTTGCAAAGGCGGCTAAGCGCTGGGCGTTAATGGAAATATCTACCTTGTCCGGTTCTGACGGAACGTCCTCTGCGCCTTTCGCCAGGTTGCGGAAGCCCCAGAGGAAGCGCTGTGAATTTGGATAGTCCTCGCCATCGCTGAAATAGTAACCAATATCGTTTCTGCACTCCACGCGGGTGCTGTTGGGGTTATTGCCCGGCGTGACACTGACCGTATCGGGCAGATAGGCTTTGATGGTCTTATTCTCATAGTAGCCCGACAGTCCCACAAAAGGATTTGCCCAAGTGTAGCCGTCCACATAGACCTCGGTGATGTAGTTGTAGCACCAATCAGTCCCCTGTGAGAAAGATTGCCATGTATCCAGATTTTCTACCTTGCTCGTGAGCACGGAGCTTTCGGTGGATATTTCTACCTGCTCATCGTAATTGTAGACAGTGCGGCTCATTTTGATGGCAGGGCCGTCGGTGGCGTTCGCATGGCCCATGCCGCTGAAGGCGTCGAGGGTATAGCCCCATATAACTCCCATATCACCAGTCAAGGAACCGAATAGGTCATCTCTATTATTGTTAATTTTTATGTTATCAATGGACGTCAGCACGCCCCATGTGTCTGCCGACGTTTCATTTTCCTTGAGCTGCACAAGCTCATAGTAAACCGCAGTCGTCGCAGCAACGGATTTCCCGGATAGATTGACCGTCAGATCATACACCGCCTTGATAGCCTTCGCCGTTCCGTTCGGTGTCGTATCCACAAATTCTGCGCTTTTTAGGCGAAGTGTTGCAGGATGCGCCTTACCATAGCCATAACTTCCATAAATGATGAACTCACAGTATGGTTTTTGCCTGTCAATTGAGTTTGCGCTGTCCGCCGTCGCAGCCGGGGAGGTCGTGAGGGAACCATCATGCTTGTTCAGCGTCACGCGGATATAGTCATTTTGCAGGACGAGTGTTCCATCGGCCCGTGTTTCCGTCGTCACTGTCGAGCCGGTAGATGGCAGGATGTCCCCCACATAGGCGAGGGCCTGCGAGGGCAGGATGCCCAGCAGCAGGCAGAGGGTCAAAAGCAGGGATAGGAATTTTTTCATATTGCGTCCTCCTTATCTTTTCGTTCTCATTTTTGTTTTTGCCTCTCCCGTTCATGCAGTCGCATACAGATGACCGTGATCACCACGGCCAGCGTAAACACCGCCACCGCCACCAGCACATATCCGCCCGCGCCCTCATGCAGCAAGATTGCGCCGTACATTCCTGCGGTGTCCATCGGCTGGCCCTGCACCGTCCCTACCGTTCCCACAAGGGATAGGAACAGCAGGACGCACAGGGCAGACAGACTGCGGATGCTCCGCCGCACCTGTCTGCGGCGGTGTTCCGCTATTCGCTTTTTTACCAGCGCAACACGCTTTTCTGTATCGTACATACACGCAAAACCTCCTCTCTGAAAACTCAGCTTAAAAAGCCTTTCATTTATATAGGTACAAAAACGCGGAAAAACTCTCACCCCAAAATCATATTTTTTCAAAAAATTTGGGAGCCGCGCAAAGGCAGCTCCCAAAGGAAAAAATCTATTTCATTATGGTGTCAGACGGCGGGCAAGCAGCTTTCCCACTGTCAGAATCAGCACAGGCAGAAGATAGGCGATATACTGCGCCGCGCCGCCGTAGGCAATCAGCAGATTATAGATCGCATGAAAGGTGATGGCCGCTCCCAGCAGGCCGCAGGTTCCGGCAATCTTCAACCACGTCCGCCGCCACACATACGCAAGCCCTCCTCCGACGATGGCCCCGCAGATGACGTGCATCGCTCCCGTCCCAATGCCCCGGAAGAAAATAAAGGAAAAATGTCCGGCCCCGTTTTGGATCAGATAGCAGACATTTTCAAAGGTGGCAAAGGAAAGAGCGGTGATCACAGCGGCAATCTTGATCTGTTCCGCTTTCGGCTCAAATACCAAGAGGTAAAAGAGCAGCGGCAGGAGCTTCATCACTTCCTCCACCACCGGGGCGATCTCCGCAGTTGCGCCAAAGGTGTCCGCCCCATAAAGTGCGGCGAGAAAGGTATTGATGTAAGCGGAGAGCAGACACGCACCTATTCCCGCAAGGCAAAACAGGAAAAACTTTGTCTGCCGCTTTCCCATGCACAGGGCGGCGATCAGCAGGGGCGACGCCATACAGATAAAAATATTTTCAATATAGGTCATCCCTCCACCGCCTTTCCTGTAGCGGGCAGCAGAGCGAAGATACAGGGCGTCAGCAGAAGATCAAACCAGCAATAGGGGCTGGAAATGGAATCTCCCGGCCAAAAGCAGCCGGAAGTCCAGAGGGCATATTCTGCCGCCACATAGCACAGTACCCCAATATGGAAATATCGCATATCACGCGCCGCTCCCGCCTGCGTCCGGGCGTAAGCAAGCCCCCGGATCGCATGATAGGAAACAACGATCATCATACCGCACCAGAGCAGATTGGAGAGGATGTCCCCAAAGGTGCAGTAAAACACGCACAGCGGAACGCCGACCAAGAGGGCAATCAGGGCTTTGCGTGTCGCAAAGCCCCTTTCCTCCGCAGAGGAAAGGGCGTATTGCAGGATGTAAAGAAAAATAACGCTTGCCATCCAGCCGAACTCCGACACATAAAAGACCTGCGGCGTTTCAGAGAATAAAAGCAGATACAGCGTCCAGTACAGAGAGCCGAGGGCAAAGCAGCCGTAAAAGCAGGTCAACAGAAAATACGTCTGTTTTCGGCTTTTCAGATACCAGATTCCGCTTAGGCTAAAGCCCAGCAGGGTAACGATGAATTGCAAAAGGTTACTGACAAGTTCCATCCGCATTGTCCCCCTTTTGCTCCTCCATCTGTTCCTCTTTGTTCAGCAGACGGATTCGGAAACACAAAATCGTCACGCATACGCCGAGAACAAAGGCGAGCAGCCCGATAACGATATATCCCAGCGCGGCGCTGCCGCCGAACATCGTTGCCGCTGTTTCAAAGCCGGAGGAAGTTCCCAGCTCGATTTGCTCCACAATACCGGGCATGAACAGGGAAACGCCTACGATCACCGCAAGACACGCTGCCACGCCGGAAACGGCGGCG
>ENA-ORNP01003229-ORNP01003229.1-human-gut-metagenome-genome-assembly--contig:-NODE-3229-length-11913-cov-3.838421_pt1 | contig 11913 bp, 14 predicted proteins | sample MGYA00242119_ERZ509030 | MGnify/ENA primary metagenome ERZ509030 (study PRJEB26280, sample SAMEA2338708) | human gut metagenome | biome: human gut; feature: human-associated habitat; material: faeces...
CCGCCGAGATGGCCTACCAGGCCTGTGAGAATGCGGGGCGCTCTGCCCCCGCTGAGGGCAATGTAGGGGCGGGTACGGGCTGCTCCATCGGGAAATACCGTGGGATGGGCCGGGCGATGAAGTCGGGCTTCGGTACCTATGCGCTCCAGACCGGACCTCTGAAGGTGGGGGCGCTGGTGGCGGTGAACGCCCTGGGGGACGTGTACGGTCCCGACGGACGCCCGGCGGCCGGCCTGCTTAATGAGAAGAGGACGAGCCTGTCCTGCACCTTGGAGGAGATGTTTGCAGACATCGCCCCGGCGGAAAATCTGTTTGCGGGCAATACCACCCTAGGCGTGGTGGTCACCAACGGGAAGTTTGATAAAACGCCCTTGACCAAGCTTGCCGGCATGGCCCATAACGGCTACGCCAGGGCTATCCGGCCGGTCCACACCACCGCAGACGGGGACAGCATCTATGCCCTCTCCCTGGGGGATGTCCCGGGGGACATCAATGTGGTGGGGGCCATGGCCGCCCTGGCCATGGAGCGGGCCATCCTGCGGGCGGTCCAGTCCGCCGGTTCCGCCTATGGGCTGATAGGCTGGGAGGACCTGCCTCGCTGACCGTCTGCGCTCCGCGGCCCACCTCCTATCGGTTCCCAACGCGCCATTTCTGAAACCTAGGGAAACAGCTCACACCACCTACCTTTACCATCTCCATGCTGAGATACAGAAAGCCCGCAGGTCTTTGCGTGACCTGCGGGCTTCTTGGATATGCAATGTGTTGCCCCCGCTTGATGGCGGATATGCAGCTTCTACGATATACGGCCCATGTTGTGGGTTTGAAAATACCATATGTATGAGGCTTCGAGGTGGAGTTGAATAGGTGTGTGATCACATCGACCTGCAGCTATTCACCACAATAGTATTTGACCCGGAGGTCAACTGCTTCATTGGTAACCTGTGGCTGCATATGTGACTGAACATCCAGCGCCATATATGCTGGTGAGGTACGGTCATAGGGCGTCCATACTGGTAGCGCACCTCCGTTCGGATCACCATTTTTGATAAAATTAGCCCAGTAATTGCTGACAGCTTTTGCCAACTGATAATCATTTCCGTCAAAAGGACGCCAGCAGTGGTCTAAGGTACGGAACACATACCAATGTTCCGATGCGTGGAATGCGCCGGCATCGTCGCCAGGCAATTCCCGTTCCAGACGATAGAAGTAGACCGGGCTTCTGCCATGGAGACTTTGCATCCGGCAGAATGCAGCGCAATAAGCTAACATGTCCTCGGTAAATCCATGATTGAGTTGAAAATCGTAAATTTCTTCGTCTGTTGAATATTTTACGACCCTTTGATATGCTTCGGAATAGTGGCCATAAGCATGTTCCAGCTTATGGGCAATTTCTTCGCTGGTGGCATGGAAGCGGTTTCGCATGGACCATGCCTCTTTGTTGGTACATCCTACCATGTAGCAGATATCATGAAGATGGCCGTTTTGGAGGGAATCTCTGACCCCTTCAGGCAGAATAACCCCGTCTATGCAAGGCTGGATAAATGGAGACTCACCGCGATCCAGGTCGGGACCATACTGGCAGAGGATAGAAGCATCTACCTTGCGGGCATCTTCGATAGAGTACAAGCCGTATCGCTCCAGCAGGGCTTTCCCCATATTTTCGGCCTCCGACTGTGAAAAATTTCTTTCTAGAAGAGGACCGCTCTGCATGATGGCGCCTTGAAACCATCCTTTGACTAGTGGACATGCAGACAACATGAGTACGCTGGATGCGCCAGCAGAACCGCCTGAGATAGTGATCTGTTCTGGATTCCCGCCAAAAGAGGCAATGTTTTCACGCACCCAGCGAAGAGCCAATATCTGGTCCTGAAGACCATAGTTTCCGGCTAGTCCATGAGGAGACTCGTCCCGCAGATCTGGGTGCGCAAGAAATCCAAAGAGTCCAAGCCGATAGTTGATCGTTACTACTACGATGCCTTGGGCGGCCATCAGTTCACCGTCAAATTGGGGAGCGAAGCTGTAATTGGTCTGAAAACCGCCGCCGTGGATAAATACCAGCACGGGGAGATTATCGCTCTTTGAGTCTGCGGGAGTCCAAATATTGAGTTGGAGACAGTCTTCGTGGTGAGTCTCCAGATGCTGATAGGAGAAGAATTCCTTATGATAGAAGGTGCCTGGCTGAGGGATTACTTGGGGACAGATATTTCCAAAGCGGACCGCATCGAAGGTTCCGGACCAAGGCTTTTTGGGTATGGGGGGCCTCCACCGATTATTTCCAGTGGGAGCCTCCGCATAGGGAATGCCTTTAAATGCAGTAACCGCAGGATTACCAGCCGCTATTCCACGGATATGTCCACAAAGGACATCAGTTTCACGTATAGCCATTATATTCGCCTGCCCATTTACTGGATGACAGAAACCAAGGCATCCACAGCCTCGTCTCCGATCTCGCTGCGTACCATATCATAGACGGGCTGAGCGATCTCACGCATGGCAGCCATATCCTCAGCACTCAGTTCGTTGATCTCCATGCCGCTTTCGATCAGTGTATCATAAGCGGTCTGATCAGCCTCCTGATAGACAGGGATCATCTCAACAGTTGTTTCAGCGACGGCGTTTTCAATGATCTCCTGATAGGCGGCAGGAAGGCTGTTGAAGTAGCTCTCACTCATGACCATCATATTGGTGTACAGAGTGTGGTTAGTTAGGGTGATATAGTCCTGAACTTCGTGCATTCCGCCCACAACAACGGTGTCCAAGGCGTTCTCCTGGGAGTCTACCAGCCCGTTCTGGAGAGACATATACAGTTCGCTGCCAGGGACAGGAGTCGTGTTGCAGCCCATATCACTCCAGAATTTGATCTGGTATTGGTTGTCCATAACCCGCATGTTCAGTCCTTTGAAGTCTTCGATGGAAGTCAGCTTTTTATTAGAAGAGAACTGACGAAAAGAGGCACCTTGGGTAAAGCCGAGGCATTTCAGGCCGGCATTGGCGAAGTAACCGTCCAGCTTTGTCTTGAAATCGCTCTGGTTCAGCACCTCGTTGATCTCCTCGGCAGTGGAGGTGGAGAAGGCACAGGGCAGATCAAAAACACCCAACTCGGGGACAAAAGCGACACAGGGAGAAGGCTGCATGGCAGCGATCTGAATAGTATTATCCAGAACAGATTCAATGGCCTCAACATCGGAGCCCATCTCGCCATTCGAGAAGATATTTACAGTGATCTTGCCATCAGAAGCAGCCTCTACCTTCTCTTTGAACAGGATACCCCATGCCCCTACCATGGAGCTTTCAGCCCCCATATGTGCATAGGAAATCTGAATGCTGTCTTGGGTATTAGAGGAACCAGACGGAGGAGCAGAAGCATTACCGGGATTGCCGCCGCAGGCGGCCAGGGGCAGAGTCAGAGCAAAGCTGAGTGCCAAAGCGAGAAACTTTTTCATAATTATTTTTCCTCCTAAAATTTATTTGACCAGCAACATGCTAAACTGCGGCACAAAGGCAATAATGAACAGTGCGATGACAAATACACCTATGTAGGGGATGGCGGACTTGCCGATAGTCATGGGCTGTTCGCCAGAGATAGAACTAGTGACAAACAGGTTCAGGCCAAAGGGAGGAGTGACCAGACCTACAGCCAGGTTGCAGACCATCAGAACACCCAGATGGACGGGGTCAATGCCATAACTCTCTGCAATGGGACAAAGAATGGGACCGAGGATGATAAGGGCAGGGCCGGTATCCATCACCATGCCTAGCAGGAAAAAAGCGATGATAACTACAATCAGGAAAGAGATCTTGTCAGTGGCGATGGTCATGATGGCATTTTGTACAATATCAGCGGCATGAATCAGGGATAGTGTGCGGCCGAAAGCAGTAGCAAAGGCCAGCAGGAAACAAATAGGGGCCGCAGATTTGACGGCAGAGCGCAGTAATTCAGGGAGCTTTTGGAAGGAGACTGTTTTGTAGATAAACAGGCTGACAAAGAGCGCATAGAACACCGATACAGCAGCGGCTTCGGTAGGAGTAACAATGCCGGCATAAATTCCGCCCAGGATTATAACAGGGGAGAGCAGAGCCCAAAAACTGTCCTTGAGCAGGGGCAGAAAGCCGGCAGCGGCAATTTTTTGATAGTTGGATTGAATCTTTGCCTTGTCCTCGCCATGGATTTTACAGTATGTGACGGCATAGAACATCAGCAGACAAGCAACTAGGATGCCGGGCAGAATGCCGGCCATAAACAGTGCACCGATGGAGGTCTCGGTAGCCATGCCATACATCATAAAGGGGCCGCTGGGAGGGATGATGACACCTAAACCACCGGATACCGCCACAGTAGCAGCAGCGAATTTGGCGTCATAGCCCAATTCAATGAGCAGTGGGATAGTCATGGCACCGATTGCAGCGGCAGTGGCAGCGCCAGAGCTGGAGATCGCGCCGTAGAACAAGCAGGTGATAATGACGGCACAGGGCATTCCACCAGTTTTATTGCCCACAAAGTATGCAAATACATCAAACAGCTTTTTAGAAATGCCGCCCTCTGCCATGAGAACGCCTGCAAAAATAAAGAGAGGCAAACAGAGAATATTGGGAGAGTTTGCACCACTGAATGCGCCGCGGATCAAAGCTGCTATACTGGTGGCCCCAACTGCATCCATAGCCAGTGGAGTGATTGCGCCGCCAATCATGCACATAATAATGGGATACCCCAATGCCAGTAAAACAAAAAAGATCAAAAATACTAAACCAGCCATTTAATTACCCCCTTTTTGATTTCGGAACAGCTGCTGAGAAGCCTCATCCAACTCCTCCTCCACCGCCGTCATGGCATCGACCTTAATGTCTCCACCGGTGAGTAGAAGCTTGATTGACTGGAAGGAGGACTGGACAGAACGGATGATTGCGAGGAAAAAGCCAATGGATGTGGCCAGATAAGGGATAGTCATGGGGATCTGCAGTGCGGGGGAACGCTGGCCGGAAATGATGGTGGCTTTCACACAATCGATGCTGCCCCCAAAGAATATGATAAACACGATCAGCATGGATACTTGAATGAGGATATCCAACGCCATACGGAGAACGCGGGGGAGATGGTCCTGCAATAGAGTGATATTTAACAGACAGCGATTTCGCACCGCGTATCCCAGGCTTATGAAACAAAAGTAGATGTAGCAGAACCGACAGAACTCTTCTGGCCAAGGCAAGGCGTGGCGAAAGACGTAGCGCATGATGATTTGCATCATAATGACGATGCCGATCAGGCTGCCTGTGATGATCAGGATAGTTTCTTCCAGATGAAGGTCTAGCCATGCGATGACACGCTTTAATGGGTTTTGTTTCATGATTATCCTCCTCAAATAGAAATGGCGCCTCAATTCATGCTGTGATTTTGTACTTCGTATACAATATATAAAATACAAATCTGAAAAAGTCAAGATTTAAAAAGCAAATAAAAAATATTTATAGAAACCCCCAATTATAGGCGTTTAAATTTGGGGGAAATGTAAAAATAGAAATGAGAAGACAAATCAACTTAATCAATTTGGAAAATAAGCTTGCATTTCCACATAAAAATAGATATAATTAAAAAAGTATTTTGTATACGAAATGAGGCGGTCAAATGGACTCAGTGATTTTGGAGAGTGTCAACCTGAACGACTTGGCCTATGAAGAAATCAAAAAGAGAATCATCAGCCGAGAGTTTGCACCTGGTCAGCGATTAGTAGATTCCCAGCTGGCAACAATTTTTCAAATCAGCCGGACACCGATTCGGGATGCGATGCGCCGCCTTACAAAAGAGGGATTGTTGACCAACACATCCTCCCGTGGTTTTTATGTGTTTGCGCCGACGCTCAAAGATATTGACGAAATCTTCAGTATTTCAGGAATGATCGAGACGGAGGCTGCCGCTAGAATTATTCGCCGCCTTAGGGAAAACCCCTCACCTAGGCTGGAGGAAGAGCTTAATATCTTAGAGAAAAAGGCTAGTGAGGTTTTTCCTATGGAAAAGGATGAAGAGTTCAAGCGTTACATGATGGAGCTCGCCGAAAATCAGAGGCTATACGATATCTATTTGCAAAATCATGGACAGCGGGTTTTGCTGGCAAACATCATTCATCATGGGAAAACCGACGAGATAGACAGCTTTCGCGCTGAAAAGTCCAAGCTTGTACACAATCGCATTGTATTAGGTATTCGAAATCAAGATTTTGAATATACCCGTCAAGCAATTGAGGAACATAATGGCTATGGGATTGCTGATGCCACCGATTATGTCCTTCAATTGAATGCTTAATGTCCGTTGTAGACTGAGAATTGTGATTTATTGGGTGTGGTGTGTTACATCCAATATCTCTGCTTTTGACAAATTTCAGAATCGGAGCCAAAGAATATCATGAATCAGTCAGGAGTAGATACAAGAGATATTGATAATTTGCAAAGCGTTTAATGTTCACTTCTATGCTTCAGTGTCGTAGATTTTGTATGGGTTGATTCTTTTCAAACTGCTTCTGCCACAGATTTGCCCCCAGAACAAGCCACAGACAGAAAAAATCATGGCTCCGGCGGGACTGTCCCGCCGGAGTCATGCGCTTTCCGCTGGCAATGGAGGAGCACAGCCGTCCGCCATGCCTTGGTTTTGGGTGGAGATACCACCAGTTCTCCCGTACTCGGTGGACTTGTCGCTCTACTTGGAGAGCTCCTGTTTTGAGATTCAGGTCCTCCCATTGGAGGGCGCAGATCATACCCCCGCGCAGGCCGGTGGTCAGCTCGGTGAAAAAGTCCCGCCACACCTCGTCCTGCTCAATGGCCTCCAGAAAGGTGCCCAGCTGTCCCCCATTCAGAATCTGCTTTGGGAGGTAATTGGGCTTTAGAATTGCTGTGCCCCGTCGAGTTTAGTGCTATGCTCCGTATCCTCAGACGAGTCAATGGCGTGGCTGACACTGGAACTGCCGCCGCCGCTGGAGGGGAGGACGTCCACATTGTTTAGTATCAGCTTGTAGGTTTCGGTATTCAAGCTGTTTTGGACAATGATTTCCCACTCGGTAGTACCATAAGGCAGAGAGTGCGTGGAGCGAGCAGCCACTTCATAGGACTTGCCATCAAAAGTGATCTTCGCGTTTTTGGGGTCCTTAGCCCTGATTCCCGGGACGCCGCTGGTCAGCCCTGCGCCGGTCGTCGTATAGGTCTTGGTGGCCGAGGCATAGGTCATGACCGCCCCAGACAAGGAAACGTGATCCAACTCTGTGCTGCTTCCTTCGAAGATTAAGCCAGAAAACTCCGCCAGGACCAATACGCCCTTTTACATAAAGGTAAAGGACTGTGTGGCACTCCTCTCGTTGGAAAGCTCTAGCAAGCCATCCTGCTTCGTACAGCTCTGTTGCTTTTCCAGAGGCTGACCGTTGATGTCTAGCAGTATAACGATCAGGTTGCCGCTGGCTGTCCCCCTCATTTTGTTGTACTGGAACGTAACTTCGACAGTCGTGCCGTCTTCATCGATGCTCATGGTATGGATCAGAATCACATCTTTGTTCCGGCGCACCGCCAGATCCAGTGTCACGGAGAAATCATTGTTGCCCTGATAACTCGTTCACAGTGTCATATTCGGCATTCCTTGCCATAGACTTACAAGTGCCTCCACCCAGGCTTTCACATGGGCGGGGATACCGGGCCACCACCCGGAAGTACTGGAGGCCGAAGAGGATGTCTTTTCGGCCAGCACTGCTCTGCTGCTCCCTGAAACACGAGCATAAAAGAACTCCGCCGTCCCAGTTTCAGGGAACGGCGGAGTTCTTATTTCAGAGATTCCACATAGCGGGCCATAAAGTCGGGAGAATACGGCGGCTGGCGGGAATGGATTCGCCTGTATTCCCGGGGTCAGGGTATCCCACTCCACCCGTGTCACATGGGACAGATTAACCAGACAGCTGAAATGGCTTAGGCAGAAGTCCTGATTCTGGAATTCCTCTTTCAATTTGAAGAGAGACGGCGTGCTCAATCTGCCTACTGGTTTGTATGGCAGCCTTACGGCCCGAGGTATTCAGACAGGTGATCTCGTCCAGAGGAAATAGCACGGCCACCCACACGCAGCACCGGGCGCTTTTGCTGCCGGGCCCAGTCCAGAGCGGCGGCCAGATCCAGCAGTCCAAAATTCCCCGAATTTTCTTCCTCCGTACCTGTCTGGATGGCGGGAAGCGCGTTGTACCCCAGCAGCCCCAGACGGTGGTTCACCGAGACTACCACACAGTTGACCTCCTGGGCGAACTGAGTCGCCGGGAAAGCCGCGCTTTTCCCAGTCTGGTTGTTGCCTCCATGGATATAAAAGAAGATGGGCAGGCCGGTCTCGTCCGTGTCCGGGCGGGTGATGTCCAGGGTGACCGCCCCCTCCTCACTGCCCAGCAGGGCGGTTGTGGCCTCCACTGTGCCGTTGCCCGCCTTGTCTTTGCTGGCCTGTACGCTTGCGGTCTGACTGGCGACCATGCTCTCAGTGGCGTCCAAAGTGCCCTCCCAGGGCTCCAGCGGCTGGGGCGCTTTCCACCGCAGTTCGTTCACCGGCGCCTGGGCATAGGGGACACCGAACCAGTGCAGCGCACCATCCTCAGAAAATCCTTCCAGAGTGCCATAGCGTGTGTTCTGCACCGTTCCCCGCTGATAGGCATAGCTGGGCGTCTCCGTCTGCTGAGAGACTGAGGGGAGTGAGGAGGCAGGTGCAGAGGACGCGGCAGGTGCGGGGGCGGAGCTGCAGGCCAGCAGGGAGGCAGCCGCCATCAGCCCGCTGAGTACCTTGTGCTTGAGACTCATGTTCATTCATCCTTTCTTTCGTCAGCAGCGATCCTGCTGTTTCCCAAAGCATACCATACCTGTCCCTGCACATGTTCGCCTTCCCGCTTAAAATCCTATCATCGATCCGCTGTTTTCTCCCGTCTGTCTCCCCTCCTCCCGTTCCATTTGGAAAAATCCTATCATGTCGCAAATAATTCTGCCCTTTTTCTTGTATTTTCTCCGTCATATCCATTATAATTGGAACTCGTCAAAGGATGTGAGAGACCCATGTGGCTTTTTGAACGCACTTCTGAGGAACGAGATCCCCATCAGGGATTTCCTTTTTATCACATCACACAGATCAGTTATCTCCCTGTTCCCGTTCCCTGGACTGTGTATCCGCATTTTCACGAGGCGGACTATGAGCTCGCCTTCATTACCAGGGGGCACTTCTCTTTAAACCTCCCCGGCTGTACTATCCCGCTGCAGGCCGGGAGCGTTGTCTCCATTCCGCCCAAGACTCCTCATTGTTTTCAGTGCGACGATGATAGGGACTCCACACATTATGCCATCCGGTTCACCGGTCCAGCGGAACGGCTGACCGCCTGGAACGACCTTCTGGCTCCGGGCCCCGCTTATTGCGCCCCCTTTGAAAAGATGTCCACAGTCCAGCGGCTTCTGGACATCATTCAGGAGCTGGCCGGTGAAAACGGCGGACAGATAGACCGCCCGGTCCAGACCCTAGTCCTCTCTATTTTGGAGCTGGTCCTCCCGGAGCTCCGGGCCTCCGGTACGGTGGTCAGGACCTCTTTTCCGGAGTATGCCAACGATATCCTTACCTATCTTCAGACCCATATCCACGAAAAGGTGACCATGGAGACCCTCTCCCAGACCTTCCACCTCAGCGCCTCCCATATCTCCCGGGTGTTCTCCAACGCCTACCACACTTCCCCTATCAACTATCTGATCTACTGTCGGATGCGCACTGCCAGGACCTATCTTCTCCGGAGTCATATGTCCACATCAGAGATCGCGAAACGGCTAGCCTACCATGATGTGTACCACTTTATCCGCTCCTTTGAGCAGTTCTTCGGCGTACACCCGGACCGCTATCTCCAAACCCAATCCCTTCAGGACACTCTTATTCCTGTCCGCGCCCCCTTCTGACTGCAGATACAAAACAATCCATCTACAAAAGGAGTCTCTATGAACGAAAAGGAAATTTCCGAGATCCGCCGCCGGTTTCGGCCGGACAGGAGCGGCATCTCCCACATCCGCGGATGTTATGTCAATGAAAATCGGGAGATCGTCTCCCAGTTCGACCAGTCCCTGGGGCTGATGTCCCAGGAGGAGTCGGAAAAGCTGCTGGCCATCCTCCGGCGCACCCTGTCCGGCACCCTGGGCAAAAACCTGGCGGACATCACCTTCTCCACCCAGCAGGTGGTGGACAGCGAGGAGCACCGGCTCCTCATGGCCCTGCGGGGCTCCTCCCTGGCGGACGAAGAGGCCGTGCAGGCCCTGTTCCAGCGGGTCATCTCCTCCCTCACCCTGGAGGGGAACTATCTCATCCTCCTGGCCCACGACACCTACGACGTCCCCTACCGGGCCAAAGACGGGGAGCGGATGGACGACGCCTCCGACCAGGTGTTCTCCTACATCCTGTGCTCCATCTGCCCGGTGAAGCTGACCAAGCCCGCCCTGAGCTACTTTGTCTATGAAAATGCCTTCCACGACCTGAAGGCGGACTGGGTCGTCTCTCCGCCGGAGGCAGGCTTCCTCTTCCCCGCCTTTGACGAGCGCACCACCAACCTCTATAATGCCCTCTACTACTCCCGGGACATCGGGGAGAACCACCCGGAGCTCATTGACGCCCTGTTCCGCACCCCCCCTCCCATGCCTGCCGCCGTCCAGAAGGAGACCTTTGAATCCCTCCTGGGGGAGACGCTGGCGGAGGATTGCAGCTATCACGTGGTCCAGGCCGTCCACAGCCAGCTGCGGGACATGATCGAAGAGCACAAGGCCAGCAAGGAGGAGCAGCCCCTCCTGCTCTCCAAGGGGGAGGTGCGGTCCGTCCTGTCCTCCTGCGGCGTGGCCGCCCCCCATGTGGATGCCTTTGAGGCCCAGTATGACCAGGCCTTCGGCCCGGAGGCCGGCCTGAGCCCCCGCAATCTGGTGGACCCCAAGCAGCTGGAGGTCCGCACTCCCGACGTCACCATCCACGTCAACCCGGAGCGCAGCGACCTGGTGGAGACCCGCATGATCGAGGGCACCCGGTACATCCTCATCCGGGCCAACGAGGGCGTGGAGGTCAACGGCGTCAGCATCCAGATCTCCTGAAACTGTCGAAAAAGGGAGAGCGGCCCCTCTGTTCCAGAGGGGCCGCTCCTTTTGCTTGTCCGTCTATTCGATATGCAGCTCCAGCACCTGCTCGGAGGAGAAGTCCTCGATCTGGAGGTAGTACTCCGCGCAGTCCAGCAGGGCCTTCATGGGGACAATGCCCACCACCTCGCTGCCCACCACCCGGACGCCATAGCGCCGGGCCTCCATCTTCACCATCTCAAAGACACTGTAAATGGAACTTTTGGTGTAGTCGGTCAGGTTCATGGTCACCTGAGCCAGGTTCCGCTCCTCCAGGGCGATGCCCATGGCCTTCACATAGTGCAGGCCGCCGCCGATGTTCCGCACCCGGCGGGCGATCTGCCGGGCGATCTCCACATTGGGGGTGTCCAGGTTGATGTTGAAGCAGATCAGAGGCATCCGGGCCCCGATGGCGGTGGCCCCGCCAGTGGGGTGGATGGGATCCGGAGTCCGGCTTCCACAGGGGGTCCTTCATCTTCTCCGCCAGCCCCTCGAACTGTCCCTTGCGGATGTTGGCCAGGTCCACCCGGTGGGGGGCAGTGGCAGACTTCTCATAGAGGTAGAAGGGCTGTCCGTAGAGCAGAGCGGCTTCCTGTGCTATCTCCCGGGCCAGCTGGTCCGCCTCCTGGATGGTGCAGTCCCGCACCGGGATGAAGGGGATCACGTCCACGCAGCCGATGCGGGGGTGCTGCCCCTCGTGCCGGGTCATATCGATCAGCTCCACCGCCGTGCCGATGGCCTCCACCATGGCCCGCTTCAGGGGCTCCGGCTGGCCCAGCACCGTCACCACGCAGC
>ENA-ORNP01003230-ORNP01003230.1-human-gut-metagenome-genome-assembly--contig:-NODE-3230-length-11913-cov-3.318266_pt1 | contig 11913 bp, 7 predicted proteins | sample MGYA00242119_ERZ509030 | MGnify/ENA primary metagenome ERZ509030 (study PRJEB26280, sample SAMEA2338708) | human gut metagenome | biome: human gut; feature: human-associated habitat; material: faeces...
GGCTTCGGTGAGGGTGTTGTGACGGGGCCCGCGCGAGCAGAGGCAGGCCGCGATGATCCCTGATCCGGCCAGCGTGCGGAGCAGATTTCGGAATGAGTTTCGTTTCATGTTTTAAGTAGCTTTTAATGTTTCATCGACTTAATTCGTATTTACGTTCATGGCGCAGAAGATTTTCAACTACGTGTGCAATTGAGAATAATTATGATCTGCGAAGTGACTTACGGTTTTTCAGTTATCTGCGCACGGCTGTTCCCTGGCAAGAACTTCACGAGTACGACGCCGTGGGACGCCACTTCGGTCTCGAAGTGGTCGGAAGTTTTCATCAAGTCCTTCTGTTGCCAAAGGTCGCGTACCGTCTGTTCGCCGCGCAATCCCAACTGGCGGAGCGAAATGCCCATCTTCGCCGGTTGCGAATCCTGGTTGAAGAAGCCGATGGCCATCGAACCATCCTCAAGGTGTTTGGCATAGATTACTTGCTTGTTTTCCTGCCAGACGGGGTAAGCCTGTATGCCCAGCGGGTCTTGGTTGACGTCGTTGACTTCATCGTTGGTGAGCAGGCTCATCGTGAAATCATCCATCTGTGCGATGTCGCAACCGATGAGCATCGGCGAGGCGAGTAGAGACCAGAGGCTGATGTGCGTATACTGTTCGTCGGCTGTCAGTTTCGTGGGATGCAATTTGGGGCCCCAGCCCACCATCCCCACAACCAACATGTCGGAATCGGCCCAATGGCCCGGATGGTTGAAAGCCAGCCAGCGGTCCTGCGAGAACCCGATGCGGCTTATGCTTTCCCATGTATCGCGGATGTCGCCTGTCGTGCGCCAGCAGTTCGCATAACGTTGCCAGACCGGAGCGTCGCCGTAGGGTGCACTGTTCGAGAGGCTGAAGATGATGTCGCGATCGATTTTCCTGAGCATGTCAAACATCTCCCTGACGTGGTAGTAGTTCAACGGATGCCAGTCGTATTTCAGGTAGTCAATTCCCCATTCTGCCCACTGTTTTACATCGGCCTCCACAAAAGAGTAAGGGCCGTGGTGCCAAACTTCACACCGATCCTCCCAGTAGTTACCGCCCGGTTTTTGATAACGATAGTTCTCGTTGTGCAATCCTTTTTCGATCCATTCATTTTCGCCATCGGGACGGTCCGAGTAGCTGCCGATGTGAGCGGCATAGGTACCGATCCACGGAGTCGAGTAAATGCCCACCCGCAAGCCCATGTCGTGAATCTCGCGCGTGAGCGCCGCCATGTCGGGAAATTTTTTGTTGGGCTGAATGGCGTTGTATCGGCCTCCGCGCCGGCCTTGCCAACCGTCGTCAATGTTGATGTAGCTCCAGCCGTGGTCGGCAAGCCCCTTTTCAACCATTGCGCGTGCCGAAGAAAGTATCTGTTCCTGTGTGACGTCGCGTGCCCAGCAGTTCCAACTGTTCCAGCCCATCGGTGGGGTGAGAGCGATTTCGTCACCCACGACGATCCGCAGGTCGCGTTCATAGCGCCCCAGCGCATTTTCGGCGCTCAGGCGGACGGTGTATTCTCCCGTTTTCTTCACGCGGCCGGTGATTCGACCAGTAGCGGGGTTGAGTTTCAGTCCCCGAGGTAGTCCTTCGGCCGAGAAGATCATCGGGCGGATACCCGTCGCTGCGATCGTGAAGAGAAATTCCGAGCCTGGACGCACACCGAAGATACGGGCACCGTTGATGCGTGGTGTTGGAGCTGCTTTCGGGGTCAGGATGTATTTCGACAGGTCAGATGCTCCCTGCACCACATCCTGTTGGGCCGAGATCTCGCCACAGATCGCAGTAAGAATCAAAATCATTAGAAAAGAGATGCGTTTTTTCATGATTTATTTTAATTAAGAACCTTCACTTTTTGGTTCGTTTTGTGATTTTGGATTAGTCGCAATGCGGAAGATAGAATCTCCCAATCCCCTGTGTAATTAGCCTTTATTGAAATCTCGGCAGACGAACGTTGGCTTGTATTGGAAGATACAGCTGGCCATTTTAGATGGGTTAAACTTTCAAGAATGTGCTTTTTCGGTAGAGAAAATAGAGAAACAGCCAACATATGGCGACATAGCCTGCGTTGCTGATCACCCGTGCTATCGCTTCGGGACAATGGGAAGCCGCCCCGCCGAAAAAGAAATTCGCAATGCCGCCGAACCCGACGATTCGTTGCGCCAGATAGATCGTGATGGAATTCAACCCTATTACGCGGAAGAAAAAAGTCCACCGTTTCCAGCCCCGCACGTCGATCAGGTAGTAGAACAATGCAAACAATCCCAAGGAATAGCCCGTTACCACGCAGGTGAACGAACTGCTCCATAGTTTTTTGTTTATGGGTATCCAGCAATTCCAGATGATTCCAATTACCGTGATGGCCACCGCGGCCAGCGCCATGCAAAGTGCAATCTGTTCGCCGCTGAGCGACGACCGTTTCCGGAGCAGAAATTCGCCCGTGAACATGCCAAACAATGCCGAGACGATGGCCGGAAGCGTGCTTAGCAATCCCTCGGGATCGAACGACCCACAGGCGAATGTCCCGGGAAGCCATTGGCGGGCTACCCATCCGGCGATATTCCCGGCTACCGAAAGCGGATCGGTGCCGTCGGGTGCGTCGGGTGCGACGACGAGGTACATCAGCAGCGAATAGCCGATCAGCACGACGGCCGCGAAAACAGCTCGTGTGCGCACTTTGCAATACATGTAAAGCAGGGAGGCGAACATCCACGCCAGTCCGATCCGGCCCAACACGCTCGCCACGCGCAGCGATGCGAAGTCGAAGCGGAATAGTCCATTGTAGATCATTCCCAAAACAATGAGCGTCATTCCCCGGCGGATGACCTTGAACAGAATCCGTCTTTCGCTGATTCCACTGGCGCGTTGTTTGGACAGCGAAAAAGGAAATGATACTCCGGCGATGAAGAGAAATAGCGGGAAGATCGTGTCGTGCTGGGTCAGCCCGTTCCACGATACATGACCCATCTGCCGGGCTATGGCGTCGGTCATGGGATTGGGCCAAAGGGCACATATTGCGGTAATAAGGCCTGCAAAACCCATGATGAAAAGCATGTCAAAACCCCGCAGGGTATCCAATGAAAGCAGTCTTTCGTTCGGTTTCATAAGTTCGGTTATTAAGAGAGCGGGCGGAAGGGCTTCGGCCCGGCCGCCCGCTCTCGTGACAAAAAATCAGTCAATGGAGACGACGCTGATTATCGGCGAGGTTCCCACGGCACCTGCCAGACGGTGGTTGCCTGTGTTGGGATTCTCACCGTTGCAGGCGATGTCGGCAGCGCAGCGCAACCGGCATTGCAACCGGTTGCCTGCAGTGATCTGAGCGCTCAGTGTGAAATCATTGTCGATCTGTGCGTTGTCCGAACCTACTCTCTTGTTGCCCGTGAGGTCTGTGACCAAATCGAGCGTATAGATTACTGATTCTCCGGCTACTTGGGCGGTGCGCTGTGCAGAAATGGGTTTCCAACTTTCGTTGTCAAGGTATTCAAGCGACCAGTAGCGGGCTGCTCTAGCCGCTGAACGGGTGATGAACTTGATGTGCATCACTGTACCGGCAGGCAGCGTCTCCTTGACCGGAATCTGGAAAAGCCAGTAATCGCCCGTCAGAGAACCTGAGAGATAAGGGTGGCCGGTTGTGCCGACAACTTTTTGGATGGTACGCGTATTCGCGGCATCTTGGACATAGCTGATCGTTCCTTCGCCGATTTCAGCCGGAAGGGCGTTGTCGAAGACGAAGGCATTGGTATATTTCCCTGTGGCATAGTAGTCGGCCGTAAAAAGCCATTCGACGGGGAAGCCTTTTACAATGTAGGCTCCCTGCTGGAACACGGCAATCGTGCGGGTTTCATCGCCACAGGTCAGCACAAGCGTTCCCTCGCGCTTTTTTCCGGTATTGGCCGAGCAGTTGATCTTGACTTCCCGCGATCTTTCGGCACCCTCCGGGATCAGCGTGCACCAATCCGGTTTCTCGGAAACCTTCCACACTCCGGGGGCTAAAACGATCAGGTTTTGCGTGCCGCCCTCCTTGGCAAACGACCATTCGTCGGTCGACAGGTCAAATGCGAGGGCCTCCTTGTTGTTGTCGTCGCATCCGGCGGCAAGCGCGGCGAGACAGTAAAGTATCGAAAAGTATTTTTTCATGAGATTTGATTTTTAGCGTGTAAAACGATCAATAGCCGGGATTCTGCACCAGATTCGGATTTTTATTGATTTCGCTCATCGGCACTGCCATCCAATAGCTCTTCGGGGACTCGAAGATACGGACACGTCCGCCCTGATTGGCTTCGATCACCTGGTAGAACTCCTCGGCGGTTTTTCCGTCGCGGTTCCACGAGCGAGGTTGTTTGTTCATCACTTCGGGAGCTTCCTTCCAGCGGCGCAGGTCGTGGAAACGGCGACCTTCGAACAGAAACTCGATTGAGCGCTCCTGATGGAGTACCTTACGCAGTTTTTGACCCGTGGGAATGCCTCCGGCAAGGGCCCACGAAGCTTGGAACGTAGGCAGGCCGCAACGCTTGCGCACCAGGTTGATATATTCGAGACTCTGTGTGCTCAGCGATCCGTTATATTCGAAATCGGCTTCTGCATAGCTCAAGTAGAGTTCGGGCAGACGCAGATAGGGGTAAGCGTAATAGTAGAAACTGAACGAATTGCTCGGAATGCTGTAGGTTGAAGCCTTGGGAATCCATTTCTGGCAAAGATAACCCGTACAACTCTGATATTCATCGGTCTCCTTGAGCGTTGATCCATGCAATTCACCGCCGCGCAGATAGAGCGTGATTTCTTTGCCGTCAATCTCATACGTGCCGCGGTCGTAACCCACTGAGGCATAGAACCGCGGTTCCTTGTAGAGATGCAGGTTGACCGTGCCGGCTTCGGCGTTGTAGGCATAGGGGTCAATATCTTTGGTTTCGGGGTCGTCCTCCCACGGAAGTCCGTTCTTCGTGTAGTACATTTCGACGGCCTCCATAGTCGGAACCGAGGTGGTCTTCCAGCCTAACGACATGTTGTTGGCGATCGGGCGGGGCCCCATCAACTGTTGCAGGGTCTGACAGCCACCACGGTCGCCTTTGGCTTCGATAAATTCGAGTCCGTTCCAATGCTCTTTGGTGAAGGCATCACGGTAGTTGCGGCGACCGCGCTCGTCATTGGGCAGACTCGAATCAGCCGAAGTGTAGAGCATGAAGTTTTGCCGGCCGAGTTCGGAGTTGAATTTCTCGGCTACAGAAATGGCTTCAGCCGCAGCCTCCATCGCCTTTTTCCATTTCTCGGGATCATAAGTCGTGTTCATCAGCGGCGTGCCGTCGTGATTGTCGAATCCGACATAGTCGGAGTTGCCGTTGACCAGCGGAGAGGCGGCATAGAGTAGCAGGCGGGCCTTGTAGCTCAGTGCCGACATCCTGGTCGGAAGTCCTAATTCGGTATCGATGACCGTTTCGGGCAGCAGTTCGGCTGCCTTGTCATAGCATTCGGCTATGTATTTCACACACTCGTCGTAGGGCGAGCGGGGGGCAAAGATTTCCGAATCGGGGGCGTCGTTGGGAATGTATCTTTTGACCAGAATGATAGGACCATAATATTCCAGTAACAATTGGTGGTAGTACCCGATCAAATACCATGCTTCGCCGGCATAACGGGCGGCATTCTCCGGACTGATAGCCGGTACCTTGTAGACGTTGTCCAACAAGTAAAAGGCATAGCGGATGCCGCGGTAGATGTCATAGTTTGTACCGCCGCTCGTACTGTAAGGCGCCCATCTGCCGAAATAGGTGACATTAGCATTCTCCTCACCGTAGATGAGACTCTTGCTGGAAAACCAGTAGGTTGTACCCACACCGCCGGTTATCATGTCGTCGCCGGCGAACTGATCGGGCGACCAGTCATATCCAATCAGGTTGGGCATGTAAGTGCGCATGTAGTAGCGGTATTTCTCGGCCTGTTGCGTCGTTTTCCAAATGTCGTCCTGCGTGGCCTTGCCTTCGGGAACGACATCGAGGTATTCGCATGAGGTGAGCAGCAACAGGAATGAAAGCGTGATCAGTATGTTTTTCATGGTCGTGCGGTATTGTTTAGAAGTTGAATTGGAACCCGAGGTTGAACGTCCGTTGGAGCGGATAGCTCAATCCGTTGCCCGAACCTTTTTCGGGGTCCCAGTATTTGAATGGTGAGAAAGTCAGCAGATTGGTTCCTGAAACGTAGACACGCATCATTTTGTAGGAATAGCCGATTTCAGCGGTCTTCAGACGTAGCATCTTGCCGTTGCGCACGTAGAGCGTGTTGGCTTGGCCGTTGTGTTCGTTCCATTGCGAGGAGAGACGCGGATATTTGGCGTCGGGATCAGGGCTCGACTCGCTCCAATGTTCGTCAGCGATCCATTGCATCAGCCCGAATCCCGGCTTGGCCTTAGTCGAGAAAGGATGGGCATCATACATGATAATTGAAACTTTTCCCTGGCCTTGGAAGAACGCCGAACAGTCGAAACCCTTGTATTTGAGCGAGAATCCGAATCCGTATATGATCTCCGGGACTGTCGGGTTGCCATTCCAGCACTTGTCGTTGTCGTCGATGACCTCGTCATTGTTCAAGTCCTTGTATTTAATGTCGCCGGGCTGGAGTGGATAGCGGGTCGCGTAGACGCTCTTGGGTGACGAAGCGATATCTTCCTCATCCCGATAGAGTCCCTCGGCGATCAGACAGTTAATCGAGTTGATCGGGTGTCCTTTCTTGTATTGGTAGCCCCACTTGTATTGGGGTTCGTCCATCGAAACGATCTCGTTGTGGGCGTAGGTGAACGTACCGCGCAGCGAGAGGATCAGATCTTTGGAGAAAGCTTTGTTATAGTCGATCGAGATGTCTACGCCGCGGTTGTCCACCTTACCAATGTTGCCCCAAGGGGTGATGCCCGACATGCCGAACGACGAGGGTAGCGACGAACGCTGCATAAAGATGCCCGAACGTTTCTCCTTGAACCAGTCGAAGATGATGTTCAGGCTGTCGAACAGACCAATCTCCACGCCGATGTCAAGCTTGTGGCTCTCCTCCCAGGTAGCATCTTCATTGCCGTAGATCGAAAGGATGGGACCCCATTTTTGGTCGAAGTTAGTTCCGATCATTACGTCGTACATCTGATCCATAGCTACGGTGCTTAGGTAGGGAAAGCGGTCCTTGTAGTTCGATGAGATTACGTCGTTGCCAACCAGACCGTATGAAGCGCGCACCTTGAAGAGGTTGACCTTATCTTTGATCCCCTTCCAGAAAGGCTCGTTCGAGATCACCCATCCGCCGGCGATCGAGGGGAAGAATCCAAAGCGTTTGCCCGGAGCGAAATTCTCCGAACCGTTGTAACCGAAATTGGCTTCGATCAGGTAGCGCTTGTCGAATCCGTAGGTAACACGGCCCGCGAGGCCCTGTTGCCGGTAGGGCAACGAGGCATACTCCTCGGCATCGGAAATATTCATGTTGCGCTCTTTTTGATGGTAAACAAACGTTGCGCCCACGTCATGCTTCTTATTGAAAGTGCGTGCATAGTCGAGTTTGACCTGGAACGCCAGTTCCCGGTAGCCATCGCGACCGCGGCTGGTTCCCAGATAGGTTGTGCCGGTATTAGTCGAGGAGCTCGTGTAGCTGTAATTGCCGTCAGCGTCTACGTCGTAGCTAGAGAGTTGATACATGAACGGCGTGAACGAGCGGTTGACAGCCGAATAAACGCGGTTATAGAATGTGGCCATGCCGGTTAGGCTCAACCCTTTGGTGACGAAGTCGAGGTTCTGGCAGACGGTCAGTGCCGAGGTGAAATGGCCACGGAACTTATCGCTGTAACCGCGGCAGAGCTGGGCGTAGGGGTTGATGAAAGTGTTGCCATCCCAAGCGTTCGCGGTGCCGAAACGCACGAACGTGTCAGTCTCCTCGCCGGGTAGCGTGGCCGGAAATTCGCAGGGCAGGGCCGAAAGCGCATAGGTGAAAAGCGAACCAACGCTTTCGATGGGTGCATGATTGTAGTGCAGCTGGGTGTTCATCTTCAGCGATACGCGCGTGGTTTTGGTGGCGTCGGCCGAGACGTTGGCTTGGAAAAGGTATTTCTGCGAATTGATGTTTGTGTCGAACTTCGAGGTGGAGGGGGCGCGCATGATACCGTTCTCATTAAACGCCGAGGCATTGAGGAAATAGTCGATCTTCTTAGCCCCGCCCGTCATGTTGAAGTTGAAGTTCTGGTTGAAGGTGCTGTTTTTGAAAAGCATGTCGTACCAATCTACGTTGGGATAAACGTAGGGATCGAGCCCCAGTTTAGTGCCCATGATTTTTTCGCGGCTATAACGTGGATTCTCGCCGCGCGTGGCACAGGCCTCGTTGTAGGTCTCCATGAAGGTTACACCGTCGGCGATCTTAGGAATGCGTGTCGGGGCCGACACGCCCAACTCAGCCCGCACGTTAACGGTCATCTTCTCCGAATCGCGGCCATTCTTGGTGGTGATGAGCATCACGCCGTTGGCGCCGCGTGATCCGTAAAGGGCTGTTGCCGTGGCGTCCTTGAGCACCGAGAACGATTCGATGGTCTCGGGCGGAATGTTATTGAGCATCTGATTGGTGATCTCCACGCCGTCGAGGATCAGCAGCGGCGACTGTCCCGATCCGAAGGTCGAGATTCCGCGGATCCAGAAATTGGCGCCGTCGGCGCCCGGCTCGCCCGATTTCTGCACGGCGATCACGCCGGCGATCTTACCGGCGAACGAGGTCGAAAGGTTGCTCGACGACACCTGCAACTCGCTGGGCTTGACCGACTGGACGGCACCCACCAGCGACTCCTTCTTCTGCACGCCGAAGCCGACGACCACGACATCCTCCAATTCGTTCGAGGCGTCGACGAGCGTCACCAGCTTGAAAAGTTCGCTGTCCTTGACCGCGATCTTCTTCATGTCGTAGCCGAGGAACGAGAAGGTCACCTGCCGTGTCGAGGCCGGCACGGTAAGCGAATAGTTGCCGTCGATGTCGGTCGTCACACCGAGCGTCGTCCCCTCGACATAGACGTTGGCCCCCACGATGGGCTGGTTGTCCGACGAGGAGATGACCGTACCGGAGAGCGTCACCGAACCGTCCTTCGCCACGGTCGCACCCTGCCGGGGCCGCTGCGAAATGGTCACCAGCTTGTCGTTGATCGTGTAACGCAGCGATCCGTCCAGTACTTTGTCGAGCACGGTCTGGATCGTTGCATTTTTGAACGAGGCCGTGACGGGTTTGTCGACATCGACCTCTTTGCTTTCGAAAAGGAACGAGTAGCCGGTCTGCTTTTCGACCTCCTCCAACACCGTTTTCAGGGGAACGCCCCGAAACGACTTGGTAATGACCTGCGCATGGATCGACAGGGTCAGCAACAGCCCCGCGACCAATGCGACGATCCGTCTGAATCGTAGATGTAAATGCATAAAGTTTAAGGATTAAGGTTAGTTAGTGAATCAGGTTTCAGTTGGATCGGAGCGGCGGCATCACTGCGGCAGGGCGTCCACCACATAGCGGCAGCCTTCGCACGAGACCGAAATGGGCAGGATGTCGCACAGCGCCCGCATGACCGATTTGATATTTTGGGCGGACGAGAGCGAGATGCGGAACGTCGTATCGTCGAACCTGCGCGTGCGCAGATCGATCTCCACGTCGTACTCGCGGGCCAGCCTCCTGAGCAGCGACGGCAACGTAATGGCGTCGTAACGGATCACCCCGTCGATCCATGCCCGGTACTGCCGCACGTCGACCTGCTCCCGACGCACGGTCGCTGTCGCACAGTCGTAAGTGACCAGATCGCCCGGCGTCATCGCCTCCTGCTTGTCCTCCGACTCGAAACGCAGCGCCCCTTCCAGCAGCGCAGCCGTCACGGTGGGATCTTCGGCATAGGCCGAGATGTCGAACTTCGTGCCGAGAACGGTGAACGTACAACCGCGCGCTTCGACACGGAACGGCAGTGCCGCATGGCGCGCCACCTCGAAATAGGCTTCGCCCGAGAGGGAGACCTCGCGCGAGGTTTCGTTGAAACTCGATCCGTAGCTCAACGCCGATCCCGCATTGAGCCACACCTGCGTACCGTCGGGCAGCGAGATACGGCTGTGCGTGCCCTGCGGCGCCTCGACCGTAAAAAGCTGTTCGGGCCTTTCTGCCGGAAGGAGATGCAGCACGAGCGTCGAGACGAGCGCCAGCACCGCGGCCGCAGCCGAGATACGCAGCCACAGACGGCGCAGCGGACGCCGCCGCCGAATCTTCCGCCTCAGCGAATCGAGCGAATCGAGCACGTCGGCCGGCGGAACATGGTCGCGCTTCCAACAGCTCTCCCACTCCCTCATCTGCGCGAGGCCCTGCGGATTTCCGTTGAGAAATCCATACAGTTCGCACTCCTCTTCCGCCGTGATCGTCCCCTCGAAAAACCGGAGGGCGATCTCTCTGATCCGTTCGTTCATGGCCCGTATTTTCGTTGCTCGTTCTAAATCTTATAACAACTCAAAGAGCCTTTACCCAACCTGCCTTATCGAAAAAAAACGCTCCTTCCGGCATTTCGTCCGCTCGTTCGCGCCGGCTGCACCTATTTTTATTACGCCCGTTCGCCGCCCGTCCCGGCAGTTCCCAATCTTCGCGATCGCACGACATAAAGAATAAAAAAGAGAAGCCGATGCACGCCGGAACGGTCGCGCGAACGACGAGGCACGTACGGAATCCGGACGAGTCCGGTTCGGCACACGCCTCAGCGAAAGCCCTTCGGGATCAAAAGTTCAGGGGAAAAATCCGCTGTTAGAGCTTCCCCCCCCCGAAAGAAGCTGTGAAATTTTCTGCCGGAAACAAGTCGGGATTCGCGGAGCGCAAGCCCGATACGGCAAGCCGCCGCGGATGCCGACCGCGACCTGAAAAAATGAAAGGACGACTCCGAACGCCGACCGAAGCAGACGTGAACCCTGCGGGATCGGACGGAGTTCGGCGACCGCGCCGCATCAGCGGTTCGCGTTCATCATCCACAGCAGAATCAGAATCGTATAGAGGGAATTCTCGCGGCCGAGCATCTCGGAAAAAATCCGGAGCGCCTTCTGGATATGCTTTTCGACGGCCTGCAACGAAATATGCAGCCGCTCGGCGATCTCCCGGTTCTTCATCCCCTGAAAACGGCTGAGGATGAAAACCTCGCGGCAGCGCTGAGGAAGCGAATCCGTGATACGCTGGATCTCGCGCTCCAACTCCTGATAAAGATAAGGGTATTCGGCCTCGTTATAGGAAAAACAGAGATTATAGAGACGTTCTTCCCCCCCCCTTCGGTCGGGACGTATTCGGGAGATCTGACGGTCGGCATACTCCCTGACGATACGTTTGTGCTTCAAAAAATTCAGACAGCGATGCCGCATCATGGTAAAGAGCAGCATCGGCGCCTCGTCCTCCTCCAATTCGGCATAGTCGTCCCACAGTCTCACGAAACAATCCTGCACCAAGTCCTGCGCTTCGACGGAATCGCCCACGAACCGCAGCGCATAGGCGATCAACCGCGGCTGATAATCGATATACAACCGCTCGAAATTATTCCATATGGCCCTGTCGTGCATTCCTAAAACTCTTTAACGCCGGACTGTCGTTCAGACCGAGTTTTTCGCATAAATCTAAACAAAGATAAAATTTTTTCCATTTCCCGCCAAGCGCCGCTGACAAAAACAGGGCGCCGCCCCGCTGCGGAACCGAACATCTGCACGGTACGGCCCCTTCCGCAGAACACGCGGCATCCCGACCGGACATCTCCGACAATCACGACGAAAAGCCGTGTCCCCGAATAGGCGATTCCATCTTTATTTTCCCGTATTCCAACTTCATCTCAACGATTTCATCCCGACAGCATCGCATCGTCATTTGCTTCTGCACCCGACTTTTCGTATCTTCGGCTGCGTCTTA
>ENA-ORNP01003251-ORNP01003251.1-human-gut-metagenome-genome-assembly--contig:-NODE-3251-length-11852-cov-10.065101_pt1 | contig 11852 bp, 11 predicted proteins | sample MGYA00242119_ERZ509030 | MGnify/ENA primary metagenome ERZ509030 (study PRJEB26280, sample SAMEA2338708) | human gut metagenome | biome: human gut; feature: human-associated habitat; material: faeces...
CGCCCGGCCCAGCAGGTCTTGCAGGCTGCTCCTGCCCTCCAGTTCCTTCAGCTGACCTTCCACAACGGTCACACGGTTGGTGTCCTGTGTGATCTCATTTTTCAGCTGTGCGATGCGCTTGGCGTTTTTCTTCTCCCCCGTATAGGAGAGCTCTGTCAATTCCGCCCGGTTGGCCGACAAGCGGGCTTCATACCCCTCCAGCCGTCCTACCTTGTCCTTATACTCCGCCAGAAGCTCCCGCTCCCGCTCGTTTTTAACGGAATCCTCCGCCGTCGTGTACGCCAACTCCGTGCTCGGCGCGCGCTGCAACCGCAATTCCGGCATTATGGACATCATGGGCTCCATCGTCGGCTTTGTGCCGTATTTCGGTCTGCTGACCGACGAAGGACGCCGGGCAACGTGGGTCATCAAAATCGAGACGTCCAAAAAGCCCGAAGCGCAGCTGCTTGGTTCGGCCATCGGCATGAAGGTCATGGAAGACGTACCTTATGTCGTAGGCCTTGACAAGTGGCTTGGCACAGAACTGAATGATGCGCCATCGCATATCTCAAGGACTTCGGCGCGGCGACTGCGTCCAACGGCGCGGTGGGTCTGTACCACATCGCAAACCTCACCCCCGAGGCAAAGGAGCAGGGCGAGGCGCTGGTTGCCGAAGACGCGAAGGTCTATGTGATCGACGACGCGGAACTCCAGCGCGTGAAGGACAATTATCCCGGCTGCCACATGGCAAAGATCGACGACATCGTCCGCTTCTGAACGGGACGGCTCCCGACACCCGGAATTCCCGGCAGGCAACTGCCGTGTAATTTAAAACGATCAAACGTGACTTGAAGCACTGCTTTGAGGAGCAAAGGAGGAAAAACTATGAAAAAAAGACTCACCGCACTGGTACTGGTCCTTGTCATGGCGCTGAGCCTCGTTGCCTGCGGTGATAGCGGCAAAACCCCTGCTGCGGACGGCGACAGCAACGGCGGCGGCGATTCCAGCTTCCCCAAGATGACATGGACCGCCGCTACCTCCGGCGCCGAGGGCTCCAACTTTGACGTCGGTCTGGAGAAGTTCAGCGAGCTGCTGCAGGAGAAGACCAACGGCGCTGTGAAGCTGGACATCTACTGCTCCGACCAGCTGACCAACGGCAGTACGGCGGACTCTGTGCAGGCCTGTATGGACGGCACCATCGATGTGACGTTCCAGGCCGATGGCATTTGGGGCAACTTTGACACCGTGTTCAACATCCCCAACCTGCCCTTCCTCTTTGACAGCTATGACGATGTGGACAGCAAGCTCATCAATGGCGAGGGCGGCAAGTACCTGATGAAGGCTATGGAGGATAAGTACAACGTCAAGTGCCTGGGCATTGGCGAAAACGGCTTCCGCTACCTCACCAACCGCAAGCACCCTGTCAAGACTCCTGACGATCTGCACGATCTGAAGCTGCGTATCGGCGGCGCTCCCATCCTGATCGCCACCTATGAGAGCTGGGGCGTGGACTACACCACTGCCGGCTGGGCTGAGGTCTACACCGGCCTGCAGACCAAGCTGTATGACGGGCAGGAGAACCCCATCGCCGTTGCCGATGCCAGCTCCATTCAGGAGGTGCAGAACTATGTGACCGCGTGGACGGCCAACTACGGCATCATGTTCATGGTCATCAACGGCGACCTGTACAACAGCCTTTCCGATGAGCTGAAGGCCATTGTGGACGAGTGTGCCAAGGAGGCCTGCGCCTATCAGGTGCAGTATACCCGCGACGAGTGCGAGGCGGCGCTGCAGAGATGGGTCGATGACTACGGCATCGAGGTCTACGAGATGACGCCGGAGAACGCGGAGCTATTCCGCAGCAAGGCTCTCAAGGTGTATGACAAGTACACGGATTACCAGCAGCTCATTGATATGCTGAAGTAAGCAAGGTGCGGTTTGCCTGTGTGGAAAAGGAACCTGCATTTGTGGGAGGAATGATCATGAACATTGGATTTATCGGCCTTGGAAACATGGGACTTCCCATGGCGCGGCGGCTGCTGGAGAAAAGCGGCTGCCCCGTGTACGGCTTTGACATTGTGCCTGCCGCGCTGGAAAAGCTGGCGGTGGCCGGCGGAACGCCTGAGCCGGACAGCGCAGCGCTGCTGGAAAAAAGCGATGTGATTTTTCTCAGCCTGCCCAGCAATGAGCTGGTACAGGCAAATCTGGAGGCAGCCGTTCAGCATTGCCGGAGCGGCGCCGTGGTCGTGGACACCAGCTCCTCAGTGCCCGCGGTCATACAACGCTGCGCTGCGCCGGCCGCTGCGCGGGGTGTCGAGCTGATCGACTGCCCCGTCAGCGGCGGCGTAGACGGCGCCGAGAAGGGCACGCTGAGCGCCATGTGCGGCGGCAGCGAGGCGGCTGTGACACGGATTATGCCGCTGCTGACCTGCTTTGCCGCCCATGTGACGTACATGGGGCCTTTGGGCAGCGGCTATGCTGCCAAGCTGATCAACAACCTGATCGTTGGCGGTGAGATCACACTGATCGCCGAAGCGTTCGGCCTTGCGCGCCGGGCCGGCGTAGACCTGACACGGCTCATGGAGGCGCTGTCCGGCGGCGCAGCCGCCAGTCCCGTTCTGACGATGAAGGGTAGCAAGATGATCAACGGAGATTACACAGCATCCTCCCGCGTGCTGATCCACCTGAAGGACCAGCACAACGCGCAGGAGATGGCACGCGCTCTGGGAGCCGATATCCCCGCCTGCGATTTGTCCACTTTGCTGCTGGAGAAGCTGGCGGATATGGGTCGTGGCAACGAGGATGTAGCGGCGGTCATCGACCTGTTCCAATCAAAAGTAGATCTTAGGAGGTTATGGAATGGCAACCTATGAAAAGGAATTTCTTCTGAAGGTCCTGGAAAACCTTTGGAAGGTCCGCAAATTTGAGCAGCGCGCCATGGAGGGCGGCCTCAAGGGTGAGATCAAGGGAAACATCCACGTCTGCCTGGGTGAGGAGGGCGCCGTTGTGGGCGCCAATATGGCGCTGGAATCCACGGATTATATCACGGCCAGCCACCGCGGCCACGGCCACTGCGTCATGAAGAGCGATGATGTGGAGCATACGCTGGCGGAGCTTTACGGTAAGGAAAGCGGTTTCTGCCATGGCCGCGGCGGTTCCATGCACGTCACAAAGGTGGAAAGCGGTCTGCTGGGCGCCAACGGCATCGTCGGCGGCGGCATTCCTCTGGCCACAGGCTCGGCGTTGGCATCCAAAATCAATCGGGACGGCGCGGTATCCGTGGCATTCTTCGGCGACGGCGCCACCAATCAGGGCTGCTTCCACGAGTGCATCAACATGGCGGCCGTCTGGAAGCTGCCCATTGTTTATTTCATTGAAAACAACCAGTACGCCGTGTCGACCAACATCCACACCACCTGCGCCACCTCCACGCTGGCCCAGCGCGCTCAGGGCTACGGCATCGAAGGCGATGTGGTGGACGGCACAGATGTGCTGGCCGTCTATGAGGCGATGCAGAAGGCTGTGGCCCATGCCCGCAGCGGCAAGGGGCCGGTGCTGCTGGAGTGCGATGTCTATCGCTACACCGGCCATTATGTGGGAGACCCGGGCAAGTATATGTCCGAGGCGTATAACGCGGCGGCTCATGAAAACGATGTGATCAACAAATTCAAGGCATACCTGCTGGCGGAGGGCGCTGCCACACAGGCGGAGATGGATGCCGTGGAGGCGGCGGTGGAGGCGCGTATGGAAAAAGCGTATCAGTTTGCGCTGGAGTCCCCGTTGCCCGATCCTGCCGATGTGCTGAAATACAACTATGCCTGTGACAACGAAAGGAGTGTTGTTCGATGAGCCGTAAGACTACTATGATCGCTGCCATCCGCGAGGCGATCGACGAGGAAATGCTCCGTGATGAAAACGTGATCGTTCTGGGCGAGGATATCGGGGAGCTGGGCGGTCCCTTCGGCTCGTGTATCGGCCTGCTGGACAAGTACGGTCCCGACCGCATTATCGCCACCCCTATCAGCGAATGGGGCTTCACCGGCATCGGCGTGGGCGCGGCCATGCGCGGCAAGCGCCCCATCGTCGAGCTGATGTACAATGACTTTATCTCCGTCTGTCTGGACCCCGTGATGAACCAGGCGGCAAAGCTGCACTATATGACCGGCGGACAGGTCAAGATCCCCATGGTGATCCGCGCGCCCATGGGCACCGGACGCCGCGGCGCGGCGCAACATTCCCAGAACATGGAAGCGCTGTTTGCCCATATTCCCGGCCTGAAGCTGGTGTGCCCCTCTACGCCGGCTGACGCCAAGGGCCTGCTCATGACCGCTATCCGCGATGACGACCCTGTGGTGTTTCTGGAGCACAAACTTCTCTACCCGCAGAAGGTAGAAATGCCGGACGATGTTGCGCCGATCCCGCTGGGCAGCGCCAATATCCGCCGTGAAGGCACTGATCTGACCATCCTTACGTGGGCCCGCCAGGTCAACTTCTCCCTGGAGGCCGCGGAAAAGCTGGCTGCCGACGGTGTGAGCGCGGAGGTCATTGACCTTCGGAGCCTCGTCCCGCTGGATTGGGATACCATCCGTGACTCTGTCAGCAAGACCCACCGTGTACTGATCGCCGAGGAGGATGTCAAGCGCTGCGGCTTCGGCGCTGAGCTGTCCGCGCAGATCATGGAGGAGCTGTTCGATCAGCTGGACGCACCGGCGCGCCGCGTGGCGGCACTGAACTCCTCTGTGCCCTTCTGCGCCGAGCTGGAGGACGAGATCTATCCCAATCCCGAGCGCATCGCCGCCGAGGCAGCCGCTCTGCTAAAAGAATAAGGAGGCACATATGGCAACTGAGATCAGAATGCCGCAGTTCGGCGTTTCCATGGAGACTGGTACGGTCGCTCAGTGGCTCAAGGCCGAGGGAGATACCGTCAAGGCCGGCGATGTGCTGGTGATCCTGGAGGCCATGAAGATGGAGAACGAGATCATGGCTCCCTGCGACGGCACCGTTACCTCCGTGTCTGTGACCAAGGGCGCCGCCGTGGAGTCCGGCGCGCTGCTGTGCACCATCGGCTGACGCCGGAGGACTGCACATGGAAGCTATTGCCAATTTCTTTGTAAGCACGGGCTTTTACCAGTTTTTCCAGGGTGACAACTGGAAAAGCGCCATCATGCTGGTCATTGCCGTTGTGCTGCTGTTCCTGGGTATCGTCAAGAAGTTTGAGCCGCTGCTGCTGGTACCCATCGCCTTCGGCATGCTGGTGACGAACCTGCCCGGCGCGGAGATGTTCCACGAGATACTGTTCGCTGGCGGACATGTCCACTGGGACCTGTTCGGTGGCGAGCCCATCACGGCACAGTTCCTCTCGGAAATGCTGGCAAACGGCGTATCTGCCGATATGCTCCAGCCTTACGCCGACTCCCTGATGACGGCGGCGCAGAGTACGTTCGACCCCGGTGTGCTCGATAACCTGATGGCACAGCTTGCCGCCAGCGGCTCCGAGGCCGTGGGCACGCTGTCCAACCAGCTGGACGCCCTGGTAACTGCCGAGCAGTACCTCGCCTCCTATGGCATGACCCTCAGTAATGTCACTGTCAGCGTCGGTCTGATCGATGTGCTGTACCTGGGTATCAAGCTGGGCATCTATCCCTGCCTTATTTTCATGGGCGTGGGCGCCATGACCGACTTTGGCCCCCTGATCGCCAACCCCAAGAGCCTACTGCTGGGCGCTGCGGCCCAGCTGGGCATTTTCCTCACTTACGTTGGCTGCCGCCTGCTGGGCTTCACCGGCGCGGAGGCTTCCTCCGTGGGTATCATCGGCGGCGCGGACGGCCCCACGGCTATCTTCGTCACCGCCCTGTTGGCCCCGGCCCTGCTGGGCCCCATCGCTGTGTCCGCCTATTCCTACATGGCACTGGTGCCCGTCATCCAACCACCCATCATGAAGGCGCTGACCACCAAGGAGGAGCGCCAGATCGTCATGAAGCCCCTGCGTGAGGTCAGCAAGAAGGAAAAGATCTTCTTCCCCATCGTCGTCACCGTGTTCGTGGCCCTGCTGGTTCCCTCCGCCGCACCGCTGATCGCCTGCCTGATGCTGGGCAACCTGGCCAAGGAGTGCGGTGTGCTGGATCGCCTCAGCAAGACCATGCAGAACGAGCTGATGAACATCGTCACCATCTTCCTGGGTATCAGCGTAGGTGCCACCGCTACCGGCGCTACCTTCCTCAGCCCCAAGACTCTGGCTATCATGGGCATGGGCGTGGTGGCCTTCGGCTTCGGCACCGCCGGCGGCGTGCTGCTGGCCAAGTTCATGAACCTGTTCCTCAAGGAGAAGATCAATCCCCTCATCGGCTCTGCCGGTGTGTCCGCCGTACCTATGGCTGCCCGTGTCAGCCAGAAGGTCGGCCAGGCGGAAAACCCCGGCAACTTCCTGCTGATGCACGCCATGGGCCCCAACGTGGCCGGCGTCATTGGCTCAGCCATCGCCGCGGGCGTGCTGATCTCCCTGTTCGGTTAATAGGAGGTAACTATGGAATTTCTGTCTAATAAGCCCCTGCTCATCACCGATACCATCCTCCGCGACGCCCACCAGTCCCAGGCGGCCACCCGCATGACCATCGAGGATATGCTGCCCGCGCTGGAACAGCTGGATGCCATCGGCTACTACTCTCTGGAGTGCTGGGGCGGCGCCACCTTCGACGCCTGTATGCGCTTTTTGAACGAGGATCCGTGGGAGCGCCTGCGTACCATCCGCAAGCATGTGAAGAACACGAAGCTGCAAATGCTTTTCCGTGGCCAGAATATCTTGGGCTACAAGCACTATGCCGACGATGTGGTGGACGCCTTCTGCGCCAAATCCATCGAAAACGGTATCGACATCATCCGCATTTTCGACGCGCTGAACGACGTGCGCAATCTGGAGCAGGCCATCAAGTCCACCAAGAAATACGGCGGACAGGTGGAGGCCACCCTCAGCTACACCATCTCTCCCATCCACAACGAGGCCTACTTCGTCAAGCTGGCCAAGGAACTGGAGGACATGGGCGCTGACGCCATCTGCATCAAGGACATGGCCAACCTGCTGCTGCCCATGGAGGCCTACTCTCTGGTCAAGGCGCTGAAGGAGACGGTCTCCGTCCCCATCCACCTGCATACCCACAACACCTCCGGCACCGGCGACATGACGCTGCTGATGGCGGCCTATGCCGGTGTGGACATCGTGGACACCGCTCTCTCCCCCATGGCCAACGGCACCAGCCAGCCCGCCACCGAATCTCTGGTGGCCACGCTGCAGGGCACCGTCCGTGACACCGGCCTGAGCCTGGAGAAGATGTCCCCCGTGGCCGCTCACTTCCGCAAGGTCGCCCAGCGCCTGCAGGACGCCGGTATCCTGGACCCCAAGGTCCTCCGCGTGGACACCAACACCCTGCTGTATCAGGTGCCCGGCGGTATGCTCTCCAACCTGATCTCCCAGCTGAAGCAGGCGGGCAAGGAGGATAAGTATTACGACGTGCTGGCGGAGATCCCCCGCGTCCGCAAGGACTTCGGCTATCCCCCGCTGGTAACGCCCTCCTCTCAGATCGTGGGCACCCAGGCTGTGATGAACGTCATCATGGGCGAGCGCTACAAGACGTTCCCCAAGGAGTCCCGCGCCATGCTCAAGGGTGAATACGGCAAGCTGCCCGGCGAGGTCAACGAGGAGGTCCGCTCCAAGGCGGGCATCGCCCCTGAGGATGTCATCACCTGTCGTCCCGCCGATTTGCTGGAGCCGGAGCTGGAGAAGTACCGCGAGGAGTTCAAGAGTCTGGCCAAGTCCGACGAGGATGTGCTGAGCCTGGCGCTGTTCCCCCAGGTGGCGCCCAAGTTCATTGAAAAACGCGACGCGCCCAAGGCCGCGCCCGCTCCTGCCGCTCCCGCCGCAAAGCCCGCCGATGATAATGCCGTCCGCGAGCTGTACGTGGAGTGGAAAAACTGACAGTTCTTCTTTCCTTTCCCGCAGAGAGCCGGAAAAGCCCCCGCTTTTCCGGCTCTCTCCCTGATTTCAAAGAAATCCTGTTCTTTTCGCAAAAAAAGCTTGCAATATCGGTGCACATCGACTATAATAACACCGTTAACAGGATATGCACCTTTAGCTCAGTTGGTAGAGCACCTGACTCTTAATCAGGGTGTCCAGGGTTCGAGTCCCTGAAGGTGTACCATGATTTCAGCGGCTTTGGCCGATGAAATAGAAGAAAAAATGCGGCCCGTTGGTCAAGTGGTTAAGACAGAGGCCTCTCACGCCTTTAACATCGGTTCGAATCCGGTACGGGTCACCAAGTTCAAACTCCACCGTTTGGTGGGATGATTTAGCTCCATCTTCACGATGGAGCTACTTTTTTCGATAGGAGGCCCCCATGGCAAAGCAATCCATCCGTCTCTCCGACCATTTCACGTATGGCAAGCTGCTGCGCTTCACACTTCCGTCTATCTGCATGATGGTCTTCACGTCCATCTACGGCGTGGTGGACGGTCTGTTCGTCTCCAATTTCGTGGGCAAAACGCCCTTTGCCGCCGTAAACCTGGTCATGCCCTTCGTGATGATCCTGGGCGGCATGGGCTTCATGATCGGCACCGGTGGCACCGCCCTGGTGTCCAAGCTGCTGGGCGAGGGCAAGCAGGACGAAGCCCACCGCACCTTCTCCATGCTGGTACTGTTCACACTGCTGTTTGGCGCAGTGCTGTCCGCCGTGGGCATCATCACCATGCCCGCCGTGTCCCGTCTGCTGGGCGCGTCTGATGCCATGATGGCCGACTGCATTCTCTATGGCCGCATCGTCACTGGCTTCACCTTCGCCTTCATGCTGCAAAATGTGTTCCAGAGCTTCTTCATCGCCGCCGAAAAGCCCCGCCTGGGCCTTTTCGTCACCGTGGCCGCCGGCATCACCAACATGGTGCTGGACGCACTCTTCATCGCCGTTTTCGACTGGGGTGTGGCCGGCGCGGCCATCGCCACCGGCCTGAGCCAGTGTGTGGGCGGCGTACTGCCCCTGATCTACTTCCTGCGGCCCAACACCAGCCTGCTGCGCCTGCGGCCCGCCGCCCTGCGTCTGCGCCCCATTCTCCAATCCTGCGGCAACGGCTCCTCCGAGCTGATGAGCAACATCTCCTCCTCCCTGGTAGGTATGCTCTACAATTTCCAGCTTATGCGCCTGATCGGCGAGGACGGCGTCTCCGCCTACGGCGTGCTGATGTACGTCCAGTTCATCTTCGTAGCCATCTTCATCGGCTACTCCATCGGCAGCGCGCCGGTGGTCAGCTTCCACTACGGCGCGCAGCACCACAGTGAGCTGAAAAACCTCCTGCGGAAAAGCGTCCTGCTGATGGCCATCGGCGGCGTGACCCTGACGGTCCTGGCCCGTGTGCTGGCCGCCCCCTTGTCCCGGCTGTTTGTGGGTTACGATGCCAGCCTCTACGCTCTGACCACCCATGCCTTCCGGCTGTTCTGCTGGTCGTTCCTACTGGCAGGCTTCAACATCTTCGCCTCCGGCTTCTTCACCGCCCTGAACAACGGTGCCGTCTCCGCTGCCATCTCCTTCCTGCGGACGCTTGTGTTCCAAGCCGGCTCCGTCGTCATCCTGCCCGTACTTCTGGGCGTGGACGGTATCTGGTGGGCCATCACCGCCGCCGAGATCTTTGCCTTTATCATCTCCGGCGTCTTTCTGGTGCTCAAGCGGAATAAGTACCACTATATGTGAGCGTTTTCCCCTTGCAATCGCATAAACATAGTGCTATACTATGTTTACTAACATAAGGGAGGTCTTCCCATGCTCGTATCTACCAAAGGCCGTTACGCCCTTCGGGTCATGCTGGAGCTGGCTCAGGACGACAGCGCCGCCTATCTCCCCCTGCCCGCCATTGCCGAACGGCAGGGCATCTCTGAAAAATATCTGGAGAGCATCATCTCCGTGCTGTCCAAGGCCGGCCTGGTGGACGGTCTCCGTGGCAAGGGCGGCGGCTACCGCCTGAACCGCCCCGCCGCCGACTATTCCGTGGGCCAGATCCTCCGCCTCACCGAGGGTTCTCTAGCCCCCGTCACCTGCTTGGAGGGCGACGAGAACACCTGCCCCCGCGCCGGTCACTGCACCACGCTCCCCATGTGGGAAAAGCTGGACACCATCATCAACGACTATCTGGACAGCGTCTCCCTGGCCGATCTGCTGACGCAGACCGACGGCAACGCTCTCTGAAAATGCATCGAAAAAACTCCCGGACCGCCACGGTCCGGGAGTTTTTTACTTTTCATGTCCGACTCAGCCCTTGTGCTCCGTCTTGGCCGTATCCGTCTTGCTGGCAGTGTCGGTCTTATTGGCGGCAGCATCCTCCACCGCGGAGACATTCGCGGCAGCGGCCGCGGCGTCTGCCGCTGTCTTGTCCTGGATGCGGTCCGCCGGGATACCGGCAGCCTCGGCCTCACCGCGGGTCATGGTGATGGGCGCGGCGGAGTCCTCCACCAGCTTTGCCATCAGCAGATAGCGGTGATGATCGTCGCCGTTCTTGCACACGGACAGCACCACCACCTTGTCGCCCGCCTGGGGCAGGTTGGTCTTGTCCACGTTCACGCAGCCCTCGGCACTGTAAAAGGCGTTCTGGTTGGTGTCGCTCTTGTACTTAGGATCGCTGGCCGCCTTGCCCAGCGCCTCAAAGAATGCGTTAAACACCTTCTCGTCCTTGAAGTCGTGGTAGTACAGGATGTGGCTGGTATCATAGGGGATGCATGCGAAGAACTTATAGGTCAGCTGACGGCCCGGCTGATAGATGTACATCACGGCGTTGTCGTCGAACTTCAGCGTCTCGCCGTAGCTCTGCAAACCGCCGAACATGGTCCGGTTGGCCATGTTGTGGCCGTAGATCACCGTCATGGGGTCGCTGAGGTCAGACTTATTGTAGTACGCCTGGATGTACAGTGAGCCGGCCTTGTTGGTCTTGCCGTCCAAATCGCGCTGCAGGTAGTAATCGTCGTCATACCCGGTGCTGCTCTTAGTGGACTTGGGACTCTGCGCCAGATAGTGGCCCTTGCTGATGGCGCACTGGGTGGCGTTAGGGATTTGGATGAACCCGAACACGTCCGGATACTTCTTCTCGTCAAAGCTGACGCCGTCCGGCAGCTGGATGGGCTCCGGCTCCACGATGACCTCATCCTTGGGGTCCGGTTCCGGCTCCTTCTGCCCGCCGCAGCCCACCAGCACGGCAGAGCCCAGCGTCAGCAGCGCCATCACAAGCGCCATTCGGCGTAAAAAGTGCTTCTTCATCTTCTCCATTGCTGCTCCTTCCCGCGGCTCCTCTCTTCCTCTCGAGCCGCTGCGGCGTGTCCACCGCGTCGCAATATACTTTGATATGATACCATACAGTGCCCCTGATTGCAAGCACTTTTCCTCTATCCGACCCTTATGCCAGCGTCATGCCGTACTGGCCCAGCAGCTTCTCGAACCGCTGCCGCTGCGCCGGTGTCATGCGGGCCGTATACTGCGCCGCCAACGCCTGGGCCAGATCGCCGTTGCCCCGCTTCAGATAGTTCACCACAGCCCGCTGCAGGCTCTCCGCCGCCGTAGAGCTCAGGCTCTCGCCCCTGCTGCCGGTATCTCCACTATCTGTAAGACGGACGCCGGAGGCGGAAAGTTTCCTCTCCTGCTCCGCTTTGTCGGAAAAATGTGCCAGCAGCGCCTGATACAGTCTCTGATCCCGGCTGCCCGCGTCCTCATACGCCGCCTGAGCCGCCTCCAGCTGCTTCTGCCAGTCGCCACGTGCCTCCTGCCAGCGGTCATAGTCCGCCTTTTCCTGCGCGTCCAGCATACTGTACTGGTTCTGCAAAGCCTTGCCCTCCTGCTGATACTCCGCCAGCG
>ENA-ORNP01003254-ORNP01003254.1-human-gut-metagenome-genome-assembly--contig:-NODE-3254-length-11837-cov-3.890511_pt1 | contig 11837 bp, 12 predicted proteins | sample MGYA00242119_ERZ509030 | MGnify/ENA primary metagenome ERZ509030 (study PRJEB26280, sample SAMEA2338708) | human gut metagenome | biome: human gut; feature: human-associated habitat; material: faeces...
TCCCATCGCAGGACGAGCCGCAAGTATTATAAGCTGTTCTGGTTGAAAGCCCAACGTTGCATGATCTAAATTAGAAAACCCTGTAGAAAGTCCTGTTATATCCCCTGTTTGATTCAAATTACGTGTTAATTTTTCTTTTACAATACTCGTAACCTCAGTGATAGGTACAAAATTCGAGGTTTTTCTTCTTTTAGATAAATCAAAAATAACCTCTTCTACCTTTGTTAAATACTCATTTGCATTTTTTTCCGGACTGTACCCTTTTTGAGCTAAATCTGTTAAAGCATTAATTGTAACACGCTTTAAAGCAGCTTCATGAACTAAATCTACATAAGTACCAACATTAATTGCAGAGTAATTATAATTAACAATTGTATTTAAGTAATCCATGCCTCCAGCTTGGGAAAATAAGCCTTTTATTTCAAGTGCTGATACAACAGAGGTTAAATCTATATTTTTACCCTCATTGTATAAAGAAACAATTGTGTTGAAAATTATTTTATTTTTATTATCGTAAAAATCTTCGGGATATAATTCATCAATTATTTCTGTAACTAGACTCTCATCAATAAAGATAGATCCCAGTACAGCCATTTCCGCTTCTAAATTATGAGGTGTAACTAATTCCATAAATAGCCTCTTACTTTTCTAAAACATTCATTTCAATTGTTGCTTGTACATTCTTTCCTAAATCAACAATTGCAGTAAAAATACCTACTGAATTAATTTCCGCAGGAAGAGAAATTTTTCTCTTATCAATCGTAATACCTGTTTGAGCAGCAAATTCATCGGCAATTCTTTTAGTTGTAATATGACTGAAAAGCTTACCATCGCCACCAACCTGTAAGAAAATATTAATTGATTTTGATTCAATTTCAGATTTAAGCTTAAGCATTAGCTGATAATGATTTTCAGCATCTTCTTTTTCCTTTTCTTTTTCAGCCTCAACCTGTTTAATATTTTCATCTGTAGCTTGAATTGCAAGCTTATTAGTTAATAGATAATTACCATATCCATTAGCTACATCAATAATTTGGCCCTTATTTCCACGGCCTTTAACATCAGCGATTAAAATTACTTTCATTTTTTCTTCACCCTCATTTTCATTATTTGCTTCAATTATTTCTTTAAGATGATTTAAAACCTCATCTATAGGTTTATCTTTTATTTGACAAGCAGCGTTGCTCAAATGACCACCGCCACCCATCTCCTCCATTACAAGCTGAACGTTAATTTTTTCATAGCTTCTAGCCGAAATACCAATTGTATCTTGGCTTAAATAACCAATTGCAAAGGATGCTTCAACACCATCAATTCCCATTAGCTTATCAGCGATTTGTGCCAAAAAAGACCTATCAGAGATTATTTTATCATTAGGTAATACCGAAATTGCATATTTTTCCATAAATAAGCTTGAATTAGTAACTGCACTTGCAATATCCTTTTCAATCTCATAGCTAGGTCTAATAAGCTGTCTTACTCTAATCATATCACCACCAAGGCTTTTGATAGTAGATGCAGCCTCGAAAGTTCTACCACTTGAACGGAAGGTAAAATTATTTGTATCAATTACAAGACCTGCAAGCATACATGTAGCATCAATCGGCTCAAATTTAATACCTTTATTATAAAACATTATCATTTCACTTACAAGCTCAACCGTACTTGAAGCATATGGCTCAACATAAGATACAACCGGATCAATGAAGGAAATTTCTCCACGTCTATGATGGTCAATAACCGCAACATGCTTTATATTTTTTTCAAGTTCAGGGAACATCATAATTTTTGGAGATTGAGTATCACATACAATTAGTAATGAATTAGGTCTTACTTCAACATCCTCAAAAGGAATAAAACGGCTAAATATTTCTGGGGACTCGTCTCTTAAGGCTTCATACATTTTTAAAATATTTTTATCAGCCTTTGCCATATCAAAAACAATATGAGCTTCCTTATTAGATGACATAACCATTCTAAGAACACAAATCATCGCACCTAAGCAGTCAGCATCAGCACCCATATGACCTGTAATATAAACATTAGTTGACCCTTCAACAGCATCTTTAAGTTCTTGCGCTTCAATACGAGCCTGAACTAAAGAATTCTTTTCAAGGGCATCGGTTTTACCACCAAAATATTTAATCTTTTCATTTTGAATATTAACAACAACCTGGTCACCACCACGTTTTTCAGCTAATTCAACTGCAGATTGAGCCAAACCACCTAGCTCATCTGGTTCAACATCATAACAAGCAACACCGATTGAAACACTAACTCTAACATGGTTTTTGGTTGCAATATCTCTTGCTTGATTTAAAACCTCAAACTTGTTTTCAACCATTTGACCAAGTGATTCCTTGTCAAGAATCATAACGAGTCTGTCATCATCATAGCTTTGTAAATAAGCTCCGTAATTTCTAACATAATCAGAAATTTCACCTAAAAACTGACCACGAATAGTTGATTTTTCTTGCATATCATAATCCTTAAGTGATTCTTCAAGATTATCAAGTAAAATTATTCCAATTGCGGTAATACGATTATCATATTTCTTTTTTATCGTTTCTCGTTCTGTTACATTAAAGAAATATAAAACATTTTCATCACGATAATTTAAAACCTCATAATAATCATTTTCATATTGAATAACAAAGCTCTTATTTTTAGAATCAAGCATGCCATCAAGAGCAGGAATTACATCATATAAAGGGGCATCAATTAATCGGGCTTTAAAAATTCCCTTTAAGTAATCGTTTGTCCATTTAATTTGTTCATTTTCATAAACTAAAATACCAATTGGTAAATTATCAACTGCCTCATCACCAGCTTGATTAACATGATATGAAAGCTTATTCCAAACTTCAATTCTTTTTTCAAGTTCTTTAATATGTAGCTTTTGTCTATATGATATAAACATCATTACAAAAAAAACGCTAGCAATTAAAAGGATAATCGCCGGAATTAAAGCATATATTTTAGGCCAAACAGCAAAATAGATGGTAAATAAAATACATGAAATAATAAAAGATAAAATTGCAAAAATAATATTTTTCAAGGACAACACCTCAATTCAAATCAATTATATCATAAATATTAAAAAGTTTTTAGATGATAACCATATTTTTTTATTTGATTAAATATATTTTTGTATTAAGACTTAAAAAAGACCTTTCAAAACTGAAAGGCCTTTATATTAACTAGTCTTTTACGAATGGTAATAATGCCATATGACGAGCACGCTTAATAGCGATTGCTAGCTTTCTTTGATACTTAGCAGATGTACCAGTTACACGACGAGGTAAAATTTTTCCTCTATCAGTAACAAACTTTCTTAATAAATCTACATCCTTAAAATCAATATGCTCAATATGATTTTGAGTAAAGTAGCAAACCTTACGACGACGGAAACCGCCACGATTTTGTTGTTGCATAATATTTCCTCCTTATTAGAATGGAAGGTCATCATCAGCGACATTTAAATCAAGCACTTGATCCTGACTAGGCTCAGCTGGAGCTTGAGGCTTTGTAGGATATTGAGGTCTTGTAGGAGCCTGATATTGATTATTATATCCTTGATTATTATATCCTTGATTATTGAAACCTTGATTATAGTTTTGTTGATTATTAAAGCTCTGTTGTGGAGCTTGATTTGGATCACGTGGAGTTAGATTTTGAACTTGTTCAGCTAAAACCTCAGTGACATATCTTGTCTGACCCTGTTGATCCTGATATTGACGGGTTTGAATACGTCCTTCAACAGACATCATATAACCCTTTTTAATGTATCTAGAAATGAATTCGGCCGTTTGTCTCCAAGCAACACAGTTAATAAAATCTGCGCCTCTTTCGCCATTTTGTGCTACGTATTGACGATCACACGCAATAGTGAAGGATACGGTTGCAGTTCCATTTTGTAGATATCTTATTTCGGGATCTTTAGTAATTCTTCCAACTAAAATAACACGATTAATCATCTAGATACCTCATTTCTTAATTAATTAAGCTTCATACTTAACTACGATATGACGTAAAACCTTTTCATCATATCCAGCGATACGATCGAACTCATTTAAAGCTGTATTATTAGCTTCAACTAAAGCCCAAACATAGTAACCCTTACGATTCTTTTCAATTTCGTAAGCTAATTCCTTTAAACCCATTTCCTTAAGCTCTAATACCTTAGAATCATTGCTTGTGAAAATTGCATTGATTGATGCTACTTCCTTAGCGATAGCATCTTGATCTAAAGATGGGTTTAAAATATACATTACTTCGTACTTTTTCATCTTGTTACACCTCCTATGGTCTATTGGTCTATCAACTGTGATAGACAGGGGCATTTTTCAATGCTTATTTATAATATCATATCCAATTAATTTTAACAAGTCTTTTTTTACTTTTTTTAAAAAAGTTTACATTTTTTCAATTAGGTTTATAGCAAAATCAATAATATACTCTGTAGCCATACTTCTTACTTTATTCCTACCAATATTTCCAAAATATTTAGTTGAAGTATAAACATTATCTTTTATTCCTACACCAAAGCACACCATACCAACTGGCTTATATTCTGTCCCCCCAGTAGGACCTGCAATACCACTAGTTACAATACTTATATCAGCATTAGCTTCTTTAAGAGCTCCAAGAGCCATCTGCTTTGTAACCTCTTCGGATACAACTCCATATTTTTCAATAGTTTTAGAATCAACATTTAAATACTTTTCCTTAGCTTCATTGGCATATGTAACATAAGCAACATTAAATACCTTAGATGCATTTGCAACATCAACAATCCTTGAAGCGACCATACCGCCTGTACAAGATTCAGCCGTTGTAATATGAAGTTTCTTTTCAATTAATAAATTAACTAATTTTTCAGCATTTTCCATAATTAAGCTCCTTATTTTTTGTTTCCAATATGGTTATTATATCACACTTAGATTAAGTTTAAAATTAATAGTAATACTATAATTGGTGATTATATGCGAATTTGGCTTAAGCGTTTATTAAAGCTATCATTATTTTTTACTTTATTAATTCCTTTTTTATTTTTTATTGACCGTAAAAAAACAATCCATGATATTTCTAAAATGAACCGGGTGGAAATATATGATAGAAATAATGAATTAATTTATACTTCCTTTAATCTTCATGAAGGAAATTATGTAAGTCTTGATGAAATATCTGATATTACCAAAAAAATTTTCATAAACGAAGAGGACAAGCGCTTTTATAAACATAATGGCTTTGATATTTATCGCATTTTTAAATCATTTTTTAGTGGTTCATCATCAGGAGCGTCTACAATTACGCAACAATATATTAAAAATTTATATTTAAATAATAAACGTTCTTATAAAAGAAAGCTTAAAGAATTATATTTAAGTATAAGGCTTGAACTTGATTATAGCAAAAATGAAATATTTGAAGGATACCTAAACACAATTTACTTTGGCCACAATCTTTATGGTATTCATGATGCAAGTATGTACTATTTTGGGCATAATCCTATGAACTTATCAATTTCAGAAGCATGTGTTTTACGAAACATTATTAAAAATCCTACTAAATATAGTCCTATTTTAAATTATGAAAATGCTTATATTGCCCGTAACGCATTAATCAAAGAGCTTTCTTTAAAAGGATTAATTACTGAAAATGAAGCTAAAAATGCTTTATGTGATCAACTGATTATAAAGAAAATGAAACCTAAGTTATATCAGGATTCTATTTTATATTTTAAAGATTTAGTTCTTGAAGAATTAAAAAAATATTCTATTTCAAATGATTACAATCAAACAATTAAAATATATACTAATTATGATTCATTAATGAATAAAGCGGTTATGGAGGTAATAAATGAAAATGATGAGGATTGTGCTTTTATTGCTGTAGATAAGGATGGATATTATTTATCAGCAATTGGTGGTAACAATTATATTGAATCTAGTTTTAATATCGCCCTTAATGGCAAAAGGGCTATTGCTTCTACTGCCAAACCACTTCTTTATTATGATGCAATTTTGCATGGATATGGTAATATAAAGCTGATGTCTAGTCCTACAAGCTTTAAGATTAATAATAAAACATACACATTCAAAAATTTTGGTTCAATCTATGAAAATAGATTAATAACAATGGAGGAGGCTCTTGCAGTCAGTGATAATATGTATGCCCTAAGAATGCAGGTATTATTAGGGTTAAACGGTGTTTCTAGGACCTTAAAGGCTTTTGGAATTGAAGATAAAGAATCTTTAAATCAAGCGCTAGGCACAACAGAAATGTCTTTAAAACAACTTTTATCATTTTACTATGCATTTAACTACGATGGTCTTAAAACCGGCTTTAAGGCGATTAAAAAAATTGTAATAAATAATCAAACTAAATATATAAATCACCCCGAATATAAGCAAGTTCTAAATAAGAAGGCATGTAATATTTTAAAAAGCAAATTAAGTGCTATGTTTAATACTTACAATCTTATTCAAAAACCAACGGGAACAAGAATTAAAGATAAGTTAAAAATTAAAATTAAAGGTAAAAGTGGCTTAGATGACTATAATTCTTATATGATAGGATTTACTGATGATTATGTTCTTGGTGCCTGGACTGGATTTAAAGAAATGAAATTATTAACAAATGTAAATGCAAAAATAGCACCAAAGCTTATGGTGCTAAATGCAATTAACAGCTTATATTAATAATTATATTATATTTACCTCTTGAACATTTTTAACTATGTAAAAAGGTATATGGAGGAAATTCCATATACCAAATAAATTTGTTTTTATTATTTTTTCGCATCGATACCCAATTTACTTTTATCAATTCTCTCAATAATTTTGTATTTATCATAACTCATTTTACATGCAAATTTATTATTACAATAAATTTTAAATGACTTTCTTTTTAACTTATATGTACATTCAGAATATTTATAACTCTTCTTTTTAGAAAACATATTGTAATATTCAAAGTATTCACTATAAAGAACATATTTTGTATTTTTATATGTAAAATACAATAATATAGATACAGAAAATAAGAAAGCAACAAATATAAATATTCCAATTTTATCATATATTGTTTTTCCAAAAAAAGCAAATGGAATACAGCATAATGAAAGTACAATGTTTATAAATGCTGATGTTGTGTATCTAAACATATAATGATAATAAACGCAATCAGGTTTAATATCTGACATAATCTTTTGAGGTTTCCTTCTTGTAATTTTGGGCAATGTTCCAACCAAAAAAGATGTTACAATAGACGAAATAATATATTGTAATATTCTCATAATATCCCCCTTTATTTTTTAAAAAATGGAAAACAATTTAACAAAGCCATCTTGAGCAATACTAGTCAATCCATTTTTCCACATATTGTGAACAATCTCTTGTTGACATGTAACAGAGAATTTTCCTTTTACCTTAGACAAATTTTCGCATAAATGGGCAGCATATTTATTAGCGACTTTATTATTATTGTACTTTATTTTTGTTTTCAAATCTTTCATTTTTGCGATAGTTGCCTTTCCATTTTGTTGAGCACCTGCATGATTAGCTGAGAATACTAGAGCGAAAAATGCATTAGTTAATGAACTTCTAACAGTACTACCACCAAGCGTACCATTCATCCAGTCACTACCAACAGCACTCAAACCACTTACAGCTGTATTTGAAATCAAATAAGAAAACTTTCCAAAGGCAGAGCCACCAATAGCACCAGATACAGCACCGATAGATGCATCATAAAGCAATTGACACATATCAACTCTTCCAGTCGTTACCATTTGAGTTACAGAAGAAGTAATAGTAGTTGTCAATGCACTCGTAGCTGCCCCCAAAATAACTGGTCCTGCAACCGGAGCAGTTATTGCAATTGCTGCCACTGCTAATGCACTAGCACCAACACACAATGCACATTTTAACCATCTTGGCATATCTCCGCTTTCATCGATATTTTGAACTGGGTTATTAACCGCATATACCCATAAATTAAGATTTCCGACCTCATCTACTTGTAGATTCACAAAATTGTCATCATTTAACCATCTTCTCCACTCTGGTACATAAAATCTTGATTTACAATAATACATATTTGTATCATCGTCATAATAATACCCTTTGTACCTAAATGGATTACGAGTACCTAAATTACATCCACTTGTATCTTCTATTCCTTTTCTATTACCATATGCATCGTAACTATATTTTACAACAAGTTTACCATTTTGGTCAACTATTCCTAAAATATTATGAAGATAATCTCTTACATAAAAATACTTACTAGAATTATCTTTAATTAATCCATATAACATGCCACTTTCATCATATAAGAAATCTAATCTACAATATTGATTTATTTCTGTTATTAATTTATCTCCGTCATAATAATACTGCGTTGTAAATTCTTCCGAATCTCTATCGTCATCGTACCAATAACCTAATACCTTTTTAATAATTAAACCATTACTATCATAAGTATAATCAACGGTCTTTTGCTCATCAATTCCCATTGGCTCAGATATAGATTTTAATCTTCTTCCTTCAAATCTATATGCGGTATCTCTATAGGTTGCAGGATTTCCTGGATTTGTTAAAGAAAATGATACTGGCCATCCATTTATCGTCTTTAATCGATTTAAATTATCATAAGTAAAGGTATCATTTCCAGCCTTTGTAATATTTCCATTATTATCATATTTATATTCAATAGCATCCTCCTTAGTTAAGAAGCCCCTATAATCATAAGTATAATTATGACTGCCAAATACTGAATCTGTAATTTTAACTACATTTCCAATATTATCTGTTTCATAATTTCTTGTATAATTTTTTGAACCATAATATTTGATTTCTGATTTTACAATTGGTACTTTTGCTTCCTTATGAGCATTTGTTGTTTTAGTATCATAATATGTTCTTAAAATTTTTACTGTCGAACTATGAAGTTCTTTATATTTTAATAATCCAAATTCATCATATTCATTAATAGTTGAAAAGCCTTGAAGTTCATTACTTAAGCTTCTTAATGTAGCTTCAGATACATAATAATTTGATACAGCTAGCATTTCAATTTGACCATATAATGGATATGAATTTGCATAGTCATCAATCATATTTTCATCGTAGCATCTTCCAATCATAAATGACAAGCTCTTATAATTAAACCATGTTTCAATCTGATGTGTATCTATCAGTCCATCCACAAAGAAACGAATATTTTTATACTTAAATACCACCTGTGAATCATTAGGATCTTCAGTATCATAAGAAATACCGATTGTATGCCATAAACCAGTTGAGACTGTAAGGGAAGATTCTACAACCTTACCATCTAAATCTAAGCATAGTTTATTATTTGCATTACGATATAAGCCTAAGGTTTGCTTATCATTAAATCCTTCAAAGAAATATTGCTTATCCGTTTTGGCATCCGTAAATGCTCTTAGCATAATTGTTCCTGAATCCTTTGGTGTTAATTCATATTCTAACACTTGTCCATCTGCTACATATGAGAATAAAAGGCTATGAATTAATAAGATTTTTTTCAAAGCTTAGTTTTTCATAGCCTATTTTTTTATTTACTACATATACATATTACTTTATAGTTTGAATTATAATGATTTATTTATCATTTCATTCAAATCTATTTCCATGATAAAGCATCATTTTGGTCATAAAACTTAATTTTTTCTAAAAAGTTCTTAGGAATTTTTTTTAAATTATCATATTTGATATGAATGCAAAAAATTTTTTTATTTTGAAAAATTTGCCATATTCCATTTCCTATATTCATTTTTTCTTTTACACAAATATATAATACGCCAACTGTATATGGACAATGACATAATGAAAAATAATTTCTAATAGATGGCTTTGCATACAAAAGTTTATCTATTTTGTTTAAAGGAATAACTATATTTTGTTTTCGCTTTTTTATTATTATTTGACAATCAGTAAATATAGCCTTTTTAAATTCTACTTTTTTAAACTCAAATTTCATATTCTCACCATTTATCTTTCTTAAAACAATCGTCCGATTAAATCACTGGTTAAATTCTCAAGTAAAAAATATGAAGCACTAGCGGCAACTCTTACTATATCATGCACTCCTTGTGCTACAATATATGCACTATATGCATTATTATAATTATTAGCAACATTTCCTACAAATTTAGCAAGATTTGCTCCACCAAACGGCGATTTAGCTATTTTTTTAACATTACTCAATGGCTTAAGTGCATCATCTAGTCTAGCTTTTGCTTTACTTATACCAGACACACCATCTGCAATTTTCTTAGTAGATAACACATGTTGAATTCCACCAAATATTCCACCTGCAATACCTCCTGCAATACCACCAGCTAAAGCTCCTTTTCCAACTTCAAGCCAATCAAAATTCTCAAAACCATTTGCAATTATTTGATTTCCTGCACTCATAATGGCACCAGTTAAAGTGCCAACAGCTGCTCCTGATATCGCACCACCAGCTATTGCTGCAACCATACCTTTTCCTAATACTCCAGCTATTGCTGCTCCTAATCCAGACGTAGCAATTGTCAATGCAACCGCACCAACTATTAAAGCACCACCAATTAACCATTGAGCCCACTTAGGCATATTTCCATTTTCATCCACATACATTACGGGATTATTATTACAATATGCAAATAAATTCAAACAAGTAATATTTTCAAATTAAAAATAATCAACATTATTGATATATGTCCTATTTACACATATAAAATTACTTACCAATCATATGATTATCAATCTTGCTCAAAAGTTCTAGATTTGTGTCATACATTGAAATTGTTGTAATTTTTCTATACCCAAAATAAAGATAAAATTTCGGTCCACCTTTTCTATTTGGATTTTTATGTACAACTGTCATATCATCTATTCTATATATACGTTTTTTTCTAAGCCAATTTCTATAAATAATGCTTCCATTATCAAATTCAACTTTCCAATTCAATTGTAGCAAAGTTATATATATAAATGTCACTACAAATGGTAAGAAAAATATAATTGGAATAATAATTAAAAGACCATCGTTTCTAGCTTCATAAGCAACCATAATTTGGATAAAAAGCCAAATTATAATACTTGGCAGTGATATATATAAATATAATCTTGGTTTTTTAATGACATTTTGACACATAAATAACATACCTCCATCAATCTATAAATAATAATCAATCATAGTTGTTAAAACAGAATATGGAATTCCTTTATATATAGCTTGCTTGGCAGCTTTAATAACCAATTTTTTTCTCTAGATAAATATTTTTCTGTATTCTTTAAATACCGTCCTGAAAGTCCTTTGCGTTTTATAGTATTTAATCGGGATGTATACTTGCTAACTCCACCTAATTTATCATTTTGAGCCCCTGCACCACCAAAGCCTCCAATTATACCACCTAAAACTCCAGAGCAAATAGCTGACAACCAATTTATTGAGTTTCCATCAACTAAATCACCAGTAACACTGCTTAAAAATCCAATACCTGCAGATGAAATAGTCATTCCAACTAAATTTAATGCTGTACCTCCAAATGCTCCCGAAAGTCCACCAAAAGCAACATCAGTTAAAAATTGTCCAATATCAAGCGTTCCCGTTGATAATAATTGCCCTGTAGCTGAAACACATGCACTTATGCCTGCTCCTACAGCTGCACCAACCAATACCGGAGTAGCCGTACCAACAATCGCAACAGTAATTGCTGCAATTGTTAAAACTGCTCCCCCCCAAATACACACAAGCCTTTTAGCCACTTAGGCATATTTCCATTTTCATCCACATACATTACGGGATTATTATTACAA
>ENA-ORNP01003255-ORNP01003255.1-human-gut-metagenome-genome-assembly--contig:-NODE-3255-length-11835-cov-2.504839_pt1 | contig 11835 bp, 10 predicted proteins | sample MGYA00242119_ERZ509030 | MGnify/ENA primary metagenome ERZ509030 (study PRJEB26280, sample SAMEA2338708) | human gut metagenome | biome: human gut; feature: human-associated habitat; material: faeces...
CTACCCCCACTAACTCCCCCTTACACAGGGGGAGCTGGAGGGGGTAGTTGGCAAATACAAGCCGGACTTTTTGTACAGCCCCTTTATTAGTTACTTTTTCGAATTCTTGTCAATGTGTTTCAAGAAAAGGCGTTGCAGCAAATCCCGATCTACGGTAACCGCATCATTCTTTTCAAGTTCCTTATACAAATTTTTCAAGTAATCGTCTCCTTTGAGTTCCAGAACGATATAATTAATAAATTGTCCGGTCTTTTCGTCTTTGTCCCAGCGGTCGAATACGATCGTGGCTCCCGCCAAGGTTTGATTCACGGTTATTTTCGTTTTATCCGTAAGTAAAGACTTGGATTCGGAAGACATACCTTCTGACAGGATCGTCGAGTACTCTTCGGTTGTAGATTCCACCGTTTTAGCCAAAATAGCGGCTAATTCTGCTGAAGCGGCCATTTGGGCTTTTTTCCGGGCCAGAGGCTTCGCTGTCGGACCTGCCTGAACCCCAGCCCCGAAGTACACCGTTGCCGCTGACAAGGTCTGCTCCCGGCATGATAAACGTGGCGACGGGGCTTTTTTCTTGGATTTTCTTTGACGAACCGCAACTGCTTAATAAAAAGAATGCAGCTACAATCAATCCCCATAAGACATAGTGTTTCATAATACTACCTTTTAATTGATTTTTAATTTTTTAATCTGGGCCGGCAATTCCCGGTTCACTCGTTTTATCACTTCCCGGATACACATCGAGAGTGATGCGGTTGCCGATTTGTTTACGGGTACTAGAACTTTAACTTGGTTTACCGAATAGTTCAAGAGCATTTGCTGTGTTTTGTTATTGTAAATCTTTAGAACTAGGGAACAGTAACATGTATTTAAGTCATACGTTCCCCCGGTAACGACTTCTCCCATTTCCAATTTAGTGGATAAATCCACGAAGCACGTGGCGGCATCGGGGTCTTCCGATAATGTGAAATAATTGTTGGTCAGTAGGCTACTGATCTGGCGTTCGATACCTTCCAGCTCGTTATCCTCGTTTACGTAGAGGTAGGCCGTGATCGGTGCGCTCTTCAATGAAATCGTGACTTTAGCCGAGGGCCAAGTTTGATTTTGCAACAATTGACGATATGCCTCGGGTAGACTATTCATGAACGAGTCGTCAATGGTGATGCGCAATTCCTGCACCTCTTCTTTCGAGGTAATATTCGTTACGTAAAATTCCGCTGTACCCGTGTAGTCTGTCTGTATGGCGGGGGATACAGTGCCATTACCGGATGCGAATGAAGCCTTTAATTTAACATTCGGAACGACAACCCCGTTTTTGGAAAGACATCCGGCGATAGGTTCGGCAATTGCTTTAAAGGCCTCGCCTTCTACCATCATGACGTTGGTCGTGATGGCCATTCCGCTGAACACATTCACGTAAGCGTTATAGAGTTCTATGGGAACATTCACGGATGAACCTCCGGCATTTGTAGTCAAATCCATAAATGCCCAAGGCTCCACGGCTTCCAGTCCTTTGCCGTAGAGCTGGGCAGCTTGCGAAAGATTCATGGCGCTTTCCTCTCCACGTCCTTTTTGCAGGTAATCCATGCCTGTCCTGATCGCTTGTTGTCTGCGTTCTTCGGCTTTTCGGGCATATACTTTTTTATCCAAGGCGTAATACACGTAATATTTTTGTTCCGACTGGTAACTGCCTTTCAGTTCTTGTCCTTCCAGCCAAGCTACCATTGAACTGTGAATTTTGTCTTCCAGCATTTCACGTGTTTTGCCATCCACGTCTACCCGGTGCAAAAAAGAATTGTTTTCAAGTTTTACAGCGATCTGTGAAACGATGTCCAACAAGGCGTTCTGGGTCGCTTTTTTCATGTAATCGGTTTCCGATAACGATGCGACGCCAATACCGATGTAAGCGTCAGACGAAGTCGGGCGTTGGGTTACCCAGTCGGGTGCTTGTGCCTCGGCATGGAAAACACTGCATATCGAGAGTAACAGGCCTAGAATAATCTTTCGCATAATTTTATTATTAATAGTTACAAGTTTAGTGTCAAGTAGATTGTGTTTCCTCCAACGCTATTGGAGCATTCGATTCCTTGAGCGTATAAAGCCGCCTCTAATTTTTCTGCAAACTTTGCTGCGTTCATTTTGGCTCCCTTCTTGTCTTCTCTAGGGATCATCACGTAGTCAAATTTGGCGGATACATCCACGATACCTTGTAGGTGATAGTCCCCTTCATAAGCATTGTCATCCAGCCAACTTTGAATGAAACTTGTGATCTTTTCTCCATTCTTGCAACGTGCATTTTTTAAAGAAATTCCCGTCATGTCGTTTTCGTCAACAATGATAGATACGTGTAAAGCGACACGAGACGGGAGGGAATACTGTTTAACGATCTTTTCCATGAAAGACGGGAGGAGGTCTTTGACTGCGTAAGAGCATAAACGTTTGGTATCCGTTGAACGGAAACGGTTTGTGCTACCATCTGCCGTGGCCCAGATAGCGCCACTAGTTACTTCGTAAGCTTGCAGGATTAATGATAAGCTAATTTCTTGTCCTGTATTGTCTCTCATTAAATCCACCGTGACATAAACGTCTGCGCCTGATCTTAACAAAAGTTGTTTATCATTAGATTCTGTAGCTCCTGCGTTTTCTTCGTACTCTCCGCTCAATTTCATAGCTTCAATTTGTTTCAATACATTCTGAGTTGTTATGTCACAAGCCTCAAAGCCTTGTTGTACGGCACTCACGGCGATACGGTAATCATTGTCGTTTTCCAGAATTGATTCATAACTTTCCCCCTTTTTCTTGATTGGAACAACGATAATGGTTGGTTTGGGTAATTTCGGTTTGGGAGTTTCAGCCAACATTTCGTCATAATGTGTATTTTTCCGTACATCATTAATCAATTGACGAAGACGCAAGGTAATTCGCATCGTACCTTGGAAACGTCCGCCTACTTTCGTGGCTTTTACGGCTTCTTCTGCGCTAACCACGTAAGGAGTGTAACGAGCCAAGTTATTAAAGAAGGTATTCGTGTAAGCCTCATTGGGTTTGCTGACTAAAGGTTTCCCGTCATTAACACCTTCTACACCCTGAAAAAACAGGGTGTAGATAAGTGATTTGATGGCATCTGTTTCGATCCCTTTCTTGTTATCTGCGATTCCAGCCGAGGAGAAAACGGCGTTTGCTCCTTTGTCGGCTTCTAGAGAAACGATCTGAAGGTACTCTTGGGCTTTGACAGAAGTTGAAAAGAGGAGTAACAGCATGCCAAATATGTTCACTACTTTCTTCATAAATAACCGATTACAATGAGAATAAAGGTGCTATCGTTGCTTTCACTTTTAGAGGTTGTTGCTTTTGGGCAGCCTCGTCAAGAGCTTGGAAAGCTTCCATGGCAGTGAATATTTTCTTGTCGCCTTGTACTACTTTACATTGTGACATGGTTCCATCTACTACTTCTTCCACTTTCATTTTACCGATCTCGCTGTATGTCGTACGACCCGCTCTTACGCTAGGAGCTAATACGGAGAAATAATCTCCTTTTTTCACTCCATGATCAGAGCCTAGGTTGATATAACATTTCACCAATTTGTCTTTTTTCACTTCATAATCCATAGGAACAATCGTGCTTTCCAATGGAAATTCTTTGATCAGGAAGTTTTCAATGTCACTTGCGATCATGTTGACTGCACTTGCGATGGCTTTGTCTTTTGAATCCGATAAATCCAAAAGTTTACCTACCGTACCACCAATCCCGGAGGGGGAGTGATCAAATGTGGCACTTGCAACCGTTGTTGAAGTGGCTACTTCTGTCACGGTTACTGAATAATTCAATACGCAGGAATACATCGTTTTCCCGTCTTTCTGTTCGGATTTTACGGAGCAGGCCAGTACGTTTCCTCCTAAAATGTAATCATGTCCGGCAGCGGTGATGGTTTGTGTGCGTGATTTCTCGTCACTCATTGCTTTTTCATCCGTGCGCCGTTCTTCTTCTTTTTTCATGGAATACTCGGCATCTTGATCTACCAGTTCAAATCGTTTCGTTTTGTTGAGGGCAGCCATGACCGCTTGGCGAACTTTGTCGCTATTTGCTTCCTCAACTCCATCTGCTTCCGTGAAGTATTCAACATACATCCTCGGTTTCTTCACCTCTTGTGCTTTAGCTGCGATAACAGCAACACAGAGTAACGCCATAATTGTAATAATTCTCTTTAGCATAATAATGAATTTAAATTAAAGGTTAATAGAAATGTGATATTATAATTTCGATTTTGCTTCTTCGTGTCCCATCTCTGCGGCTTTTTTGAAATTCTTCCGGGCCATCATCCCGTTACTTCCCACTGTGCCGCAGCCGTTTTCATAAATCAATCCCAGCATGTAATATGATTTTGCACTTCCGGATTTTTTGAAAAGACGAATGGCATCCAGTCCTTTCCCTTTCTCGTAAGCTTCCATTCCTGCGTCATAATCGGCATCTTTCTTTTCCACGGCGGGTTGCGTCTGCACCTTTCCCGTTTGTATCTCTTTTTTATCGGGAGTGATTGCAGGGGGAGTGGTTTTGGTTTGAACCGGGGGAACAGCCTTTTGTTTCGTAGCTGTCTGCTTCTGTTCTGTCGGGGATGGCACGGGAGTTTCCTTGATCAGATGTTCTTTCTTCGATAAGATAAAATAACCGGCAAGTACAACGAGTATGATGACACTCAGGGAAATCCATTTGTTTCTTCCCGATCCCGGCCGTGAAATGGGATGTTGGTGAGTCCCGGTTAAGGCTCCTATACCTTTCTGGTTGGCTTCCTGTGATTGAGCTGGGCGATCCGAGGAAGGGGTAGAAACCACGGCCGGTTGAGTGGCTTTACTTGCCGGTTTATACAATTCTATCATCTCTTTTTCAATGTCGGCTTTCACGTCTTCCACGTCCAATTCTCTGGCTTTTTGATCCATCATCTGTCGGCCGGCGATACCGATATTGCTGTTGGTCGTCAGAAGTAGCTGTTGGAAAGCAAGGCGATACTCGTTAATAGATTTTTTTTCGCATTCCACGCAACGATTTTTTCCTTTTACTTTGCAGTCAAAGCAAATCTCTTTCCCGCATTTGGGGCATCTGGCATGCCTTTCGTCAAAAGGATTTCCACATACCTCACAATACTCGGCTTCTTCTTTCTCCATGACAATCGTCGTGTTGTTATGGACCGTGGAAGAGTTATCGACACTGGATGTATTAATATTAGCATGGGTGGTGGAGGTTTTATTAATTCCTCCGGTAATATTTGCACGTGCTCCTGCGCCTATAATCGGTTCGCTTGTCTCTGAAGGTTTCACTTTATTTAGTGGGCCTTCCGGGATGCCCGTGTTGTTGGTGGGTTCAAACGGGACTTCAGCCCCGCAATCCGGGCAGAAACGTTCGTCTGCATTCACGGGCTGACCACATTCCGGACAAAATCTCTCTTTGCTCATAATCTCGTAAGTTTATTTATTTTTCTTTTTCAGTGATTTTTTTGATTTATGTGGTAAGGGAAGTTCGATGGGATCCCCGACAGGTATTTCTGTCGGCTGAGGAAAGACTTCCGTGCCATCATCCAATAAAATGGATGTAACTAGAAAACTCCCTGTTTCTTCCTCTGCGTTCCCGGAAACTCCGATATGCATTCCATCGTAAGGGATAAAAAACGGGTCACCGGCGGGTAATATCCCGGCCCGGTAAAGTTTATATTTTTTACCCTCATCATCTGTCAAGATAGCTCTCCGGCCTTCGGATTTAGACCCGAGGTTCAATAAGGGACATTCCAGAATTCCATGAATGATAGTCATATCTTTATACATTGAATTGAAAAATCGTTTTTACATGATTCCGGCACCGCAATCAGCACAGAATTTTGTTCCGGGTTCCAATGGCGCTCCACATTCCGGGCAGGTTGCCGGTGTGGCTGTTTTGGCCGCGGGTGATTGTGGCTCTTGCGTTTGCTGTGGTCGTGGGGCTTGTGGTTCGGGTTGCGCGGGAACCGCTTGTTGTGGCATTTGCGGTGGCATATTATTATGGGTCGTGTAATCCAATGCCCGGTCATAAGCCGTGTCCATCCGTCCCTCCTGACGGAGAATACGTTCATCACGTTCGCGCAATTGACGTTCTTTTTCATCTACCTTTTGGGCTTGGATGCCCCCGGTCATGGTCATCATATCCCGCATCATCTGGAACATTTGGGATTGATTTTCCCGGTGTTCGCTATCACGGGAGGCCCGTTCTGCTTCCAACCGGGCTTCCATTTCCCGTCGTTGTGCTTCCAACCGTTCGCTTGCCTCGCGTTCGGCCTCCGAGCTGTACTTGTTTTCCGCGTACGCCACGGCGGCATCCCCGCCGTTTAGAGCCCACACTTTTTCATCGGAAAGTTCTTTCGCATTTTCCCATTTTAAACGTTCCATCTCCTCGGCCGTCTTTAAACGGTTTTGTTCTACTTCCGCCTCATGTTTGCGTTGATTTTCTCTTGCTTGTTCTTCCGCGTTTTGGATCGCCATGAATTGTTGGAACTGCGTGTCATCATCTTCCCGTTCCATGTCGTGCATCCGTTTGGCATCATTGTAATCCATATCCCGCTGGCGTTGATCCAGATCGAGATTGGTTTCGGCAACCGTGCGTTGTTTTTCGACTTCTTTATAGAAACGGCCATCCGCGTAATCATCTTGTAGTTCTTGTAATTCAAGCTCTTTTTTGACAATCAGGGTCGCTTTTTCAGCTTCGCCCTCCATGCGGGTACGTTCGAACTCGATACCGTCACGGAGTTGCACCATTTGGAACATCATCCCCCGTTGGTAATCGTTCGTTTTCAATTGATCTTGAAGGGCCCGTGCTTCATCTTCCCGGATGAATCCTGTTTTGGCAATTTCCAGAAGAGCGGCATTTCGTTCATCGTCGTTTTGAGCCTCCCGTACGATGCGCTCGTTCCTCAAGAAATATTTAAACTTCTCCACCTCGTCTTCATGCAACAGCCGATCGTGATTTATAGTCTCCAGTTGTTTGTCCAATTCAAGATCCGTCGCGGCCTCATGCAGTCGTTGCGAATTTACGGTATCCGCCATCCGGTTTTTGAAATCATTGGTGCGTCGGAGATAATCCAGTTCTTTGTCCGAGAGGTAGAGTTCGCGGCTCAATACCCTGAAGCGCTCTAAATCCTCGCTGGTCGCTGAAATTTCGACAATACGCACGATGGAAATGCCGAAAAAGGCTTCTGCGGCGATGGCATTAATCTTTTCTTTCAGTAAGGCGTGGAGTTCTTGGGGTATGCGATTGGACGAGAGTTCCGTGTCGTATAACGTTTCCTGCAAAATGTTCCGGATGGTATCCGTGAGTTCATCCACGATGACCGTTGTGTTCAACATCTGGCGTTCGGTCAGGTAATGAATGATAAATCGTTCCGGATCCGAGATTTTGAAATACGCGTTTACGCCTAACGCCATATCCAGATACCGGGTTTGTATGTTCATCGGGACAAAATCCTTGTAAGCATCAAGCGTTCCTTGCTTGGAACCGAAAAGAAGCGGGAAAGACTTATCCAGTAAGATAACAACAGAGAAAGCGGCTCCTTTCTTGGCGTTTTCCAGAATCAGATTTTGCTGTTGTAGGTAGAGAGTTTCCGTTGTCGGTTTCTCTTCCTTTTTCTTGTTTTTGAATAAGTTGACGATAAATTCCCATCCTTTCCGCAGTGAACCTGTCAAATGGTTGGAAGAATCACTCGAAGAGCCTGTGAAATTATAGGTTCCCCCGCTGATAGAAGCAATCGTGCGTCCGTTGGCACGAATATAGGCGGTTGTTCCTTCCGGGATAATAATACCTTGAATATTGTTATAAGAGTCAAATTCCGTTTCGTTAATGATGCGGGCCACTTGCCCCGGTTGTATGTTCCAGTAGATGCGTCCCTTGACAGAATTAATGTCCGATGTCGTTTCTTGTGACGGGGCGGATGTCTTTTCTGCAAGAGTGACCCGCTGTCCGCATTTGATGCAAAATTTGGCTCCTGATTTTAACGGGGCTCCGCATTGAGTACACGTGGCCGATGTCTCTATTTTTTGTCCGCAAGAAGTACAAAACTTTACTCCCGGACGAAGAATGGCGTTACATTTAGGGCAATTCATACTTGTATCGTTTATTGTTTCACTTTAAGCTGTTTATTTGGTAGAGTAAACTCTCTTGATTTTCCCGTCCGTGCTTGTCGTGACAACCCAACGGGTCGGTATTTTCCTTTCGGAAGTCAGGTCATAATTGAATTTCAACTCTTCCTGTCCGTTATTATATTTAATCTTTAAAATCTCTTCTACTGGCCGCGGTTTTATCCCGTAATTTGTGTACAGGTACTGGCCAATCGTGGCATGAATCTGTTGAATATTAGCGTCCACGGCTCCTCGTACCTGTTCTAGGATAGAACCTTTTCCCGTTCCATGTCCCACCTTCTCGATTGTACATCCTATTTGGGTATCTTGTTCAGCTAGAGCCGTTTTCCGGGTCATTTTATTTCCGGACTTCAAGCTTGTAAGAGCGTTCATCGTGATCATCGGGTCGCCGAAAAGATTGAATTCCACGACTGTCAATGCGGTATGCGGGTCTCCCGGGACGGTTTCTTGTAACACGGCACCGCGGGCAATAAATAATGCTTCGGCTACCGTGTATCCTTGTAAGATCGCGTTGATGAAATAACCGGCTATGATGTCCGCGTAGCTAACCGATACCCGGGATTGGGACGAGGATAGATCATCAACGGCTCCCCAAGCCACGCGTGATGATCCGACGAATGCTAACGTGTTGGTAAAGAGTGAAGCCAGCATCATGCTGTGGCGTTTATCCAGACCGATAAAACGTCCTCCATAACAAGCCTCGCTGATCACGATATTAGGTTCCTCGCAGGTCATCATGTGTTCCGGTTCTATGGCCGGTAAAGCCCCGTATTCTTCCTTGTTAAGCATAACTCCTGCATAACCGCGAGATTCCCGTCCTTCCCCGCCGTGGAGATTGAAATAATATAGCGAGGCATTCGTGTGAAAAACCTGATGAAGATTTCCTTCCACGATCATGGGGGAGAGAATCAATCGGTTATAATAGTAGTCGGCTGACAGGTAATTACCTAAGTCGCGCAAATAATTTCCTTGCAAAAGGTCATTTGCCACGCGACTGGACACCTTTTTCCAGTGGGGGTCACATTGGCCGTAAGCCTCGTTCATCGGGAAACCAAGGGAATAATTAACGTCACGTTCCAAGTAATCGCGTAAATCTTCAAATGAAGCATCTTCTCCGAGTGGCAACCTCCCCACGAAAAAGAGTTGATCGTACGTAAACGCTTCTTGGTTTTCGAGCAATGCAAGCATCTCCTTGCCATAGGGATAAGCGTAGAGAATGTCCGTGTCGATACTGTCATCGTTGGCATCGTCGGAGATGTAGTGCCGGATGCACGGCATGGGAATAATGTCATTGCTACCTATAATAAATAGGTATTGCGATATTTCATCTCCTCCCGCTTGTTCCCCGTTGTGGACATCCATCAGTATGTCCATGTAATCCCACAACGGGCTGTTGGCTTTTAAATGTGCTTTCTTCGTGTTTCCCCAAAAACCACTTTTCTGGTACGAATAATTACCGGCATCGATAAGTTTGTACGAGATCCCGTATTCCCGTTTCTGTTGGATAAATTCATCAAAAATGGTGATCAAGATTTGCTCGTCCACTTCCAGCTTTCCGGCCAGTAGGTGCAAGTTCGTGAAAATCAACCCGTGCATGCCCATGGTTTGGGGGTGGGGCGTATTCGGTGCTTTCTTCTCGGTATGACAAAGCCATTCTATTTTTGTTCCGCATTCCGGACAAAAATGTATATTCTGATCTTCTATACGATGGCCACATTCTGGACAAAACATTGTTATTCCTTTTTATGGTTTAAGATATTTTTCCCGTCGCTTGCTCACTCCTGAAACATAGTTTCGAGCTTCGCTCGTGCTTAAACGATTCGTGAGATGGTGGTACAATTGTTCATAATTGTATTTATTAATTAGCGGGATTGCCTTATTTAGATTGGTGGCTCCGGTGAAAGCCCTGCTCACGTTTCCGGCCCCGGTGTTATATCCGGCAATGACGCAAAGCCTGCGGCAATGCGGGTCGGTAACCGATGAGAATTGATTCATGAGGACACGGAGATAGGCTGTACCCAGTTCTATATTATTACGTGGTATGAAAAGATAGCTCCGTGTCGGGACCCAACAGTTCTTGTACACGTAATTATAGGCATCCAACCCTCCGGAGGTGGGAACCAATTGCATCAGTCCGTAAGCGGGAACCCAACTCGTGGCCTCCGGATTGAAACGGGATTCTTGTTCCATCACGGCAAAGATAAGCGGTTGTTCGATCTGGAAAATTTGTGAGAATTCTGCCACGAGGTCTTTGTAAAGAGCCGCGTTTTTCGAGAGATTGTCGGAAACGAGGTTCATCTCTATTTGTACTACTTGACGTACTTTCCCGTCATTCCCTTTTATTTTCGTGATCTTTTTCTTGCTTTGTGCGGCGATCGTTTTTATCATAATGGCCTTTTCCGATTCATTCTGCCATGCCTGTGCTTTTTGTTCTGCTCGTCTGTGGGCATCTTCCCGTTTGTTCGCGAGAGGATTATTGGAACCTCTGTTTCCTTCTTCCTGTACGCGGCGGGCCATGGTAATCCCGGTTGTGGTGGAATCCCCGGATGAATCTTCCTTTTGATTGTTATTGAGAGTTAGTTTTTTCCCTTTGACCGTTGGCGTGGGAGGTGCTGTATGGGTAAGTGTCGGATTTTGTCCCGTCAATTCTAGTGATTTATCAGGTTTGTACATGGAAAAATCAACCAATCCATCCAGTACGGGGTTGTTGGTCAGCGGCTTTGATACATCAACAGAGGATGGATAGGGACAGGTTGATCCCTGACTATTCAACATGCGTTCAATGGCAACAGCCAGACAGGCATTTATCGTGGCAGAATCCATCGTGTTGCCATCCTCAAGTGCGACTTCCACGAGAATTTTTCCTTTATCAAAATTAACGATCGAACGATTTTGATAATCATTACTGTATTCTACCCATTGTGTCGGTGTATTATCCACGATACTGTCACCGCCCCATGTTTGTTTGATCGAGCGAGTGTAACGAGAATAGTCCGCACGGGCTTGTGCCTCGTATTTTTCGTATTCTTCCCGTGCTTTCTTGCTGTATGCTTCGAAATCAGCGATTGTTTGTGTCGCTTCTTTTTCGAATTGCCTGCGAATAGAATCCATTGCCGTTGTGCTTGTTGATCTCACGGATTGAGCATAACTGACAGCCGGCAACAGAATGATACACAGAATGAAAATAAATCTTTTTGTGTTCAAGTAATATTTAAATTTTAGTTCCACGCTTAAATAAAATTGTTCCTATCTAGTGTGTTTTTTATTCGATCAAAAAAGGATCGTTTAAAAACGAGTGGAATTGAGCTTTAGGACTTCTTATCTGTTTTGTGTCTAACTCTCTGTTTACGAGAAATAATAATTAATAAACAAAAATTTTTCAATTAGTAAAAATGTTTGTATATTGCGATGTTTTTAAACGATCGTTAATTGATATTTGTGATATCAAGAAAAGCGATTAAGTCTTTCCAATATATATTCCGAGTCTGTTTGATTTTATTTGATCTGAGGGAAACTGAAGAATGGTAAAAAGTGAGCCTATTTTGTATCGGAGGTCACCTCTTATTTCGTGGTGATTAATGGATGAATAGTACGTCAATACCGTCATGAACCTTATAGATACCTTATAGGTACATTATATGAACCTTATATAAAATAAGGTTCATAAAGTATATATACAATATATAG